>MDTE01120167.1_pt1 | contig 11106 bp, 15 predicted proteins | sample 811231 | NCBI WGS metagenome assembly MDTE01 (sample SAMN05326651, study PRJNA326480) | marine metagenome | isolation source: seawater | place: Indian Ocean: Red Sea | collected 2010 | reverse complement strand
TAGATGGTAATGGTTATATATGGGTAATGCCTACACAATTTATGGCTAACGATGATAACTCATACTTTAACGCCGCTATTGTAGACAATGGTGCTCAAGCAAGAGTTATGTCATCTAGTTTAGAACTATATGCAAACGTACCTATACCTACTGGTTATAAGGTTACTCATTTTAGATTAAATGGTACATCTAGTGTAAATGTAGCAATTTATTATAGTGACGTTACAACATCTACTGCAACCTCTGCACAAGTAACATCTTTATACACTAACGCAGATAACTCAGTTAATCCATCTAGTGGAATAGCGGCTACTAGTAGTGGTAGGTATATAATATTAAAATGGCAACCAACTTCAACCTCACATCGTTTATACGGTGCTAGACTAACAATAACAAAAGTATAATGGCAAAAGAAAAATTATCAGACGCAAATCTAATACAGTTAACAAGTAAACCCACTAGTTTAAAAACTAAAGCTAGGTTACCACACTTATTTGATTCTGACGATGTAGAACAAGATTCAACACAAGACCCTATTACACACAATGTAATGGATGCTGTTGAAGCTCTTAGAACAGATTTTAATAAGCTATATGATGATGTACACCACGTGTATAAAATGTTATATAATGCTTTTGGTACAGCAGAATCTGAAAATTGGGATAGTAGAGGTCCAACAGGTCCTCAAGGACCAGCAGGTCCTACAGGTCCTACAGGAGGAATTGGTCCTACAGGTTTAACAGGTTTAACCGGACCAACAGGTCCAGCCGGTCCTAAAGGTAGTACAGGTTCAGATGGTCCTACCGGACCTACAGGTCCTACGGGTCCTGCCGGTGTTGCAGGTCCTAAAGGTAGTCCCGGTGCAACAGGAGGTACAGGTCCTACAGGTGCTCCCGGTCCTACAGGTCCTACCGGACCCACTGGAAGTACTGGTCCTACAGGTCCTACTGGTAGTACAGGTCCCGAAGGTTTAGTATGGAGAAACGATTGGTCTAGTTCTACAAGTTATTCTGTAGATGATGCAGTTTATAATAAAGGTAGTTCTTGGATATGTGTAAAAGCTAATAGTAATTCAGAACCTAGTAGTAGTAATAATAGTTGGGCAGAATTAAGTGTTAAAGGTGACACCGGTCCAACTGGACCTACAGGTCCCACTGGTCCGACTGGTGGTATAGGTCCTACTGGACCAACAGGAGCCAAAGGTCCTACTGGTTTAACCGGTGCTGTTGGTCCTACCGGTCCAACAGGAGCAAAAGGTGATGACGGAGATATTGGTCCTACGGGTCCAACTGGTCCAACGGGTCCACAAGGTTTAAAAGGAAACACAGGTCCAACTGGAGCCACTGGTCCAGCAGGAGCTGATTCTACTGTTGCAGGACCAACCGGTCCTACTGGTGCACAAGGACCCAAAGGTAATACTGGTCCAACCGGAGCTAAAGGTCCGACAGGTCCAACGGGTCCAACAGGTCCAGCTTTTACATATGCAAATTTTACATCATCTCAGTTAGCAGGATTAACTGGTCCTACGGGACCAACCGGTCCGACAGGACCGACAGGACCTACAGGACCGACAGGTCCACAAGGATTAAAGGGTAATACTGGACCTACAGGTGCGGCAAGTACAGTTGCCGGTCCAACAGGACCTACTGGTCCAAAGGGAGATAAAGGCGATACAGGTGCTAAAGGTGCTACTGGTCCAACAGGACCAACTGGACCAACTGGTGCCGCTAGTACAGTAGCCGGACCGACTGGTCCAACTGGACCGACAGGACCTGCTGGACCTAAAGGCTCAACTGGTAGTACAGGACCTACAGGACCTACTGGACCTGCATTCGTTTACGCAAATTTTACAGGACCTCAACTAGCAGGTCTTACAGGTCCAACTGGACCTACCGGACCTCAAGGTCCACAAGGAATTGCAGGACCTACAGGACCTGCCGGTGCTAAAGGAGCCACTGGCTCTACTGGACCAGCAGGACCTAAAGGAGCTACTGGAGGAACTGGACCTACTGGACCGACTGGACCCACCGGTCCTACCGGACCTGCATTTGTATATGCAAACTTTACTGGTCCACAATTAGCTGGACTAACAGGACCCACGGGTCCTACAGGACCAACGGGACCTACGGGACCCACTGGACCTAAAGGTGACAAAGGAAATACTGGTAACACAGGTGCAACAGGACCTGCAAGTACAGTAGCTGGACCTCCGGGACCAGCAGGACCTACTGGACCTACGGGACCTAAAGGAGATACAGGACCTACTGGAGCAAAAGGTAGTACTGGTGCAACTGGACCGGCAGGTGGAACAGGACCAGCAGGTGCAGATGGAGATGATGGTGGACCCGGACCTACAGGACCAGCAGGACCAGCAGGACCGAAAGGTGACACTGGACCTACCGGACCAGCCGGACCAAAAGGAAGTACTGGAAGTACAGGTGGTACCGGACCAGCAGGACCTCCGGGACCTCCCGGACCAACTGGTAGTACAGGGTCAGCAGGTTCAGCAGGACCTCCCGGACCACCGGGACCAACTGGACCAGCAGGTAGTGGTAGCTTTACTGGTAAGCAATCATTTCTTATCAATACAAAAGGTAGCACAAAGTCAGTAGAAGTAACTAACGGATTAGTAACGGGGTTTAAATAATGTTAAAAGCAGAATTAGAAGCGTGGAAAAAGAATGCAGAAGATAAATGCAAAGAAGCCCACGACTTATTAGATGGCAAAAACTTTGGTGATATAAAACTAGAAGATATGCAAAGCATTTGGAAAAAAATGAGGGAAATCTTAGGATTAGAAATACCTAAAGAGGATGAGTAAACTTGCGAGGTCGTACAAGATGGATAGGATTGATGATAACTTCAGTATCCATCTTAACATTAAGTGGCTCATTCAGTTGCTTATGCTTACAGGCACACTTGTCTATGCGTACGTTGGCATTACGACACAACTTAGTAATATTACAAGAGAACTTGAACTATTATCAGAAAGAGTTATTAAATTAGAGGCGAAGCACGAGGCAGAAATTAAAGAGATTGAGAAATGGTATAAACAATCACTTGAACTAAATCCTCTTAAATGGGGACGTAAAAATAAATAATCCGGGGAAATATGGACTTTTTAGCAGTATATTCAGAAGCAGGAATGATTGGCGTAGTCGGAGCTATGTTTGTCTATATGGTTTACAGTATGAACAAACGAGCTACTGAACAGGCTCAAGCATTGGAAAATTTAAAAGTAGAAAATAAGGGTCAAAGCGAAACACTAGAAAATATGGAAGGAATGATTATCAAGCTAATAGGAAGATGGAATCAGTCTGATGATAAACTTGATAGAAAGTTTGATGCTCTTACAAAAGAGATAAATGATTTAGATAATCAAGTGTCTCGTATAGATGGCTCATTAAGTAGAATAAACGGGAAACACTAATGGCATCACCAGCGTGGCAACGAAAAGAAGGTAAGTCTCCTAGTGGAGGCTTAAATGCAAAAGGAAGAGCGAGTTATAAGGGTGGCACTCTTAAAGCTCCAGTAACACAAAAAAATCCAAAGGGTAAAGCTAAAGCTAGACGTAAGTCATTCTGTGCAAGAATGTGTGGAATGAAAAGGAGACTTACTAGTGCTAAGACAGCTAGAGACCCAAACTCAAGAATTAATAAAGCATTACGTAAATGGAATTGTAATTGTGGTTCTAGGAAAAAAGCTAGTGCTGTAAGTAAAGCAAGGAAGTTAAGATGACAAGAGCAGAAGCATTAAAGAAACTAAAAGGCTATAAGGGTGGTCTTATAAGTTGGGTTTTTGGAGGTAAAAGATATTATGGTAAGAAAAAAGGTGAGACAGCTACTCACATTCTTGCTACAACTCATAACGGAAAAACCAAACGAATACCCAAAAAGAAAAAATAATGGATAGTTTAAAAGTTAGTGGAATAAGCACTAGTCTAGGTATAGTATATTATACTGATATTATATCTGGTATTCTTATGTGCATAATGTTTGCAATCAATATATACTACTTAATATTAAAAATCAAAAATAAGGAGTCGTAATGGACATAAAAGGAATGATGTTAGAATTAGCTGAGAAACAAGCTGATGCTATGAAAGATAAAATGATAGATGAATTAGGAAGCGAAGATATGGCTTCTAAAATTGCATCTGCCATCAATAAGAAAATTGACATACCATTTGTTTCTGAAGAAAAAGAACAAATATTCTTTGAAAAGTGTGTTGATGTAGTAACTGACATTATTGAAGGAATGTTTAAAAAGTAAATGGAATTTAAAGACGCAGTCAAAATTATCCTTAAACACGAAGGGGGATATGTTAATGACCCTGTTGACCCGGGAGGGGAAACTAATATGGGCATTAGTAAAAGAGCGTATCCCTATCTTAATATTAAGGAGTTAACAAAGAAAGATGCTGAGGATATATACTTTAAAGACTATTGGTTAAAAGCTAAAGTAAAAAAAATACCAGAAGAACTACGAATGATATACTTTGATATGGTAGTTAATATGGGTAAGTCTAGAGCTGTAAAAATACTGCAAAAGGCAATAAGTGCTAAAGGCGTAAAGACCACAGTTGATGGAGGTATAGGTCCACAGACAATTAGTAATTGTTTAAAATCTGGATTAGAACCAGATAGACTTAGAAGTTACAGAGTTAAGTACTATGCAGACTTAATAAATAGAAAACCTAAATTAGAAAAGTATTGGTTTGGATGGTATCGAAGGGCGTTAGAGGTATAGATATGTTCAACAACCTTAACATTAAGGGCACTAAGAAGTGGCGTAAAAAGCCTGACGAGTGTGCTCACTGTAAGAGTAAAAATGTTACTGGTATAGAAATATTATGTGCGTATGAAGGACCCTTATTTTGGGAATGTGATGACTGTGGTGAACGAATGCTACGCTTTACAAAACAGACTACTGTAAAACATCTAAGAAAAACTGAAGATTTATTTATAGACCTTGAGGGGATGGAGAACATATGTCAACAACCACCAAATTAGATAAAGGTGTAGTTAAACGTGGAATCGTTACACCAGATAAACATTTTCCGTTACACGACAAAAAAGCTATCGATGTGGTCTGCCAAGCGATTCGCATCATTAAGCCAGACTTTTACGTTGACCTCGGAGATAGTGGAGAATTTAGTTCAGTATCACACTGGCAATGGAAGAAACGCAAACGTCCTCCGTTGGAGTATCAGTTGCCGAGAGTATATGAAGACATCGGAGCTGTTAATGAAGGTATGGATATTATTGATGAAGCCCTTGATAAGGTACGATGTAAAGAAAAACATTTCTGCGAAGGAAACCACGAACAATGGCTTAACTCCTTTGCTGAAGAAAACCCCTATCTACAAGGTCTTACGGTCCCAGACGCACTCTTACTTAAACAACGTGGTTTTGAATACTACCCAAACGGAAAGTACTTAAAGTTAGGTAGGCTATGGTACTACCACGGAAATCATTATGGAGGAGTTGCACACGCAAGGAACCACTTATTAAAACTGGGATGCAATGTAATCTATGGACATCATCACGATTTACAAATGCACAGCGTAACACATATAGACGGACCCAAGAGTGCTTGGAGTTTAGGATGTCTAAAGGATATGTCAGATGAAGCTAATGGATGGCTTGGTAATCGTAAAACAAATTGGGCACACGCTTTTGCTGTTGTTGATTATTTTGATGACGGAAACTTTACGGTGCATATCGTCAATATTATTGACGGGAGAACTTCCTTATGGGGGAAAGAATTAAATGCCAAAGTCTAACTTTGAAATACCATCCTTTAATAGAGGAATAATGTCTAACCCAGAAGATGAAAGAGACATCCCTACAGATGCCGCATCTTATTCTTTAAATATAGACCCTACTGTTAATGGTCAATTAGCAGGTATAACAAATGATAAAGCATTAAAACTTACAGGTTTTGATAACAGTGTTGTGTTAACTGATTGGGACCAAGGTTCTAGACACCAAACTCAAAATCCTGCACAAGAGTATCAAGCACCAACACCTAGCAATTAATTATGGCAATAGATACTAGCACTCCAAACAATAAACAGTATGCCACATTAACAGGTACATTTACAGGTACAGAAGATACTATATTCTGGATTAGAATGAATAATGATGATGGTACAGTTTTTAAATGGAAAACTAAACAAGGTAGTGGTGCTTGGAGTTCTGAAACTACAGTAAATGACCATTCTGCACAAACTGCTAAGTTGTTAACTTTAGGTATGTCAGTTACATTTACTAGGTCTAGCCTAGGAACTTATTTAGCTGGTGACAAGTGGGAGTTTACTGTATCTCCAGATTACAGACTAGCACCTAATGATACTAGTACTTCGTTTGATAGATTGATACCTATGGATAAGAGTGACGAACAACATTTAATTGCAATAAACTCTAAGTCAGGAGAGACTGCATACATAGAAAATTATAACACAGACAGCCCTACAATAATACAAACGCAACCTATACCTGCAAAACCAACTGGTTATGTTGATTATGTAGTTAATAATAAACTAGCTTATGTAGGAGTAGGTAAAGATAAAAGCTCACAGGTTGTTGGTTTTGTTAAAAACAATCAATGGGGTGTTTCTGATGCTGAAGAATTTGAAAGAATACAAGAAAAAAGTTATCAAACAGTATCAGTATCTTCTGTAAGTCATAAAGTATTTACTGATTCAGTAATGTTACAAGGTGGAGCTGGTACTATTAACGATGCTCATCTTTCTGTTGGCTTTGATTATGAAGAAAATGAGTCTGCTTTTTATATTTACAATAACAATACTAGCAAAGTATATAAAAGAGACCTTCCCGGAACTCCTTTAGCTATACGTATATGCCCTTTTTTACAAACAAGTGGTAAGATAACTGGGGTAGCTATATTAATGGAGCCTACTAATGGTGGTTATATAAATTTTATGCAAACTTATAGCATTAGCGATGATGGTACAATAACTACTTTTGAAAAATCATTTAATCTTGAAGCACCAAGTGGAAATACATCTTTAAATAAATTTAGTGATTTCTTAATGATTCCAAGAGTTAATAACATAAATAGCAACTCTACAATATTTGATTTAATATTATCAGCAGGAGAAACAACAGATGAGAGTAGCCTTAGGGATGGTTACTTGTTTAAGGTAGAAAACTTTAAGTCTTATAATGAATCAGAGTTTTCTGGTAGTACTGGTGGCAATATAGAAGCTGGAGATTATATACCTATGTCTCCTAAAAATAGTTATAGTGGTGAAGATAAAGCCGCTAATATGTGGATACAAATAGATAGTGATGATGGTAGTCAAACAGAAATAGGTTGTAGCAATCACCCTACTATGATGCAAAGAGGTAATCTAATACACTTAGGTTATGATTCTAATGGTCAAAATCCTTATATAGGAGTAACAGTTAAGTTACAACCTATATTTAAATATGAAGACTCTGACCAAGATGAGTATGGTGGCTATGAAATAGCTGTTATAAGACCTTTATGGTGGGATGGTTATAAATATTGGAAACTTAAATGGGTTACTTATGCAGTTCCATTAGACAGTAGTGGTAGAAATCCTTGTGAAATGATGGCACATATGAAAATGAGTGGCACTACAACAACAAGTATTAGTAGTTCAAACTTACAACAAAATGGTGTACCTGCACCTGCTGACGCACCTTTGTTTGCTTCTAGTGCTAGTAAAAGTGTTAATGACAGAGCTATGGTTTATTCAGAAGCAGACGGACAAAGAATAGGTTTTTATTATATACAAAGAGAAGAAAACGTAGCAAAATTAAAAACTATAAAAGATATTGACACTAAAAGTGGTCATTTAAGTATGTTTCCAAACACAGGTGGTAGTACCATATATAATCAATTTGCTAATTATAGTTCTGGAACAACAGATACAGCTCCTTCAAATACTGTTAGCACAAATTTACCTAGCACAGAAGATGAAAGACCTTATGTTTTATCAGACAGGCAAGTACAAATGACATCTATGACTACTGCTTCTGTACCAGCCGCAAATAACTCTAATCATATAACAAGAAGAGATGATGAGGGTGACGAGTATATAGAACAACAACTTGGTTCAGGTAGTGCAGGTTCTAATGAGTTATCTGGTAATGCACCTTGGTTTAATATAAACACTATTACTACTAATAGTAGTAAAGATTGGCTAGGAGATGCTAGTACTAGAAAAGTATTTTACAAATGTTCTTTATTGTATGATGGGTTTCAAGAGTCAGCTTTGATAAGTGTAATAGGGACATATGATACAGGCTCTGCAATAACTGATGGTTTACAAGTTCCTATAGAAATAGATGAAGAAGCTGTAGTAGGTGAACAAAAAAAGATATCAAGAAGAATTACATCTGTTATTTTATATAGAGCAGATGACCAATCACAAACATCTTTAGAGCCTGAAGGTTTGTATAGGTTTGTAGAAGAGGTTTCTATAGACAAGTTTTATTTACAAAGTGGTAAATATAAATGTACTGTGCAAGACGATGGCAGTAGAGGTGCATCTTACGAAGCGTTAAACGGTATACCAGAAACACTAGGTTCTTTAGGTGTAGACTATACAGTAAACGCATCTATAAATGGATATATGTTTATAGGTAATTGTAATCATCCTGAGTTTGCTGATGGAGAAAATGTATTATTTAGAAGTGAGCCCGGTAAGTATTCTATATTTAACTGGTCACAGAACTTTATACAATTAGACTTTATACCTACTGCGTTGGCAAGTTTTGTTGGTAAACTGTATGTATTTGGTAAAAATCAGATGTGTATCGTCAATCCAGAAACACTTATTATAGAAGAAAACATATCTGGTATAGGTTGTTTAGGACCTAAAGCATTAAAGACTACGTCTAGTGGTTTGTTTTGGTTAGACTATAATAACTTTTATCAGTCATCACCAAAGATAGATAAAATAGGTACTACCATAAAGAAACAGCCACAATGTGGTTGGGATATGATTACTAATGCAGAGAAAGATTTAGCCGTTGTAGGTTACGATGCAACAAGGCAATGCGTGTTGTTCTTTTTTCATAAGACAGATAACAGTGGCACAGATAAAAGATGCTGGTCTTACTACATACCACAAAAAAGATGGGACCTTTGGGAAACAACTTACAAGATATTTGACACAGTAGATGGTGACGATGGATACCCTATACTACTAGCAGAAGAAGGTAGAATAATTAAAATGGGTGCTGGTACATCTAGAAAAAACTGGCAATGGAACAGTAAAAAACTCACACTAGGTACTGACACTAACTATAAAAAGGTTAGGGTTGTAAAGCTAGATGCTAGTAGTAGACCTAGTACAAGTATTAAGTATCAAACAAACGATGAGTCAACGTATCAAAGTGGTACTGATGTGTCTAATAACTACGGCTCTAGTTGGACAGGTAATGCTATAAAAGTTGCATCAACTTATTCTAAACTAAGATGGGTAAGATTAAAAGCAGAAGGTACTAATGGTAGTACAACAAATGTTAAAGGTCATTCTATAGGAATAGTATACAAACCAAAGAAACCTAAATGAGAAAGACGCAAAATAGAAAAGTTACCAGAGATACTGGTTCAAGAATTAATTATTTTGGAGATGAGCCAGTAAGCTCACCATCCGACATACAAAAAACAATAGATACTATTGCAGACAAAGTAGATTCAGAAACGGGTAGGGTTGAAAAAAGTAATGCAAGTAGTGAAGAAGGAACATTAAGAACAGTTAAAGATAAAAGTAAATGGTACTTAGAAATAAAAACTAGTGATGGTTGGGTTCGTAGTGCAGAGGATACTTTTATAATTAAAAATAAGAACAGTTGAGAAATAAAACAAGTCTAATTATATTTAAGGTGATATTATGGGATTTTTTAGCAATTTATTTGGTACAAATCAAAAGCGTAACGTAAGTACTGTAGGACGAGAGTACGATGATGCTTACGCTCCAGCAACAGAGGCGTATGACCAGTTGATGGGTAGGGGTCAGGAAATGATGGACCCCAACTCTGCATTTAACCAGTCTCAAAGAGCTAGAATGATGGCACAGGGACAGGATGCGGCGGCTACGTCAGCTCGTATGGCACAAAGAACTGCGGCTATGTCAGGTGGTGCACCAGCAGGTGCTTTAGCGGCTCAATCTATGGCAGGTGCTAACAGAGCACAAGAAAGTTCTATGAATGCTTACAATCAATACTTACAAGGTGCAATGGGTCAGGGTGCTGGTATGCTCAGTGGTGCGGCTAATAACTTAGCAAGTATGAACACTAATAGAATGAATGCTATGAACGCTCAAAGACAAGCAAATGCACAGATTGACAGCCAAGCGGCAGGTGGTATGGCATCACTTATTGGAACTGGTCTTAGTCTTGCAGGAACTGCTATGGGTGGACCGATTGGTGGTATGATAGGTAAAGGACTTGGTAGTTTATTTGGACAAGAAGGTGGTAGTGTTCCAGAAGATTTAGAGTATATGATGTATGGTGGTTTGGTTAGAGACAAAAAAAATAGCCCTGAAGATAAAACAGAAAAAATAGAGATGAAGAAGGGTGGGTTTGTTAGTCATATGATGTACGATAAAAAAGGTAAGGGTTACAAAGCCGATACTATGGAAGACCATTTACGTATGAAAGAAATGGGTTATACTCATAAGAAAGGTATGATGTATGGTGGTAAAGTAAAAGGTTATCAACAAGGTGGCTCTGCATTAAAGCCTATACCCGAAGGAAACAAAGGATTGTCTAGATTACCAGAAGCAGTTCGCAATAAAATGGGTTATATGAAAAAAGGTGGTTATGTTTATGGACAGGAAGGTGGTATGCTATCACAAGTTATGGGACCTAAAGGTCCTATGCAGATAGGTACTCGTATGGGAGGTGTCCAAATTGGCTGAATCTGACGCACAGTATAGAAAACGAAGAGAAAGAGAAGATGCTCAAGCTGTAGCACTAGGTAAAAAGATGGCGGCAGTTGATGAAGCTCAAGCTTTAAGTGGTGGTTTTGGTAGTATGAAAAACATTAGAATGCAACCAATGACTAACAATATAGAACTTGTACCAGTTGGTAGTGGTATTCC
>MDTE01069188.1_pt1 | contig 11107 bp, 7 predicted proteins | sample 811231 | NCBI WGS metagenome assembly MDTE01 (sample SAMN05326651, study PRJNA326480) | marine metagenome | isolation source: seawater | place: Indian Ocean: Red Sea | collected 2010 | reverse complement strand
TTACGTTCAGCATTGGTCATTTAAGACTGGATATCATCAAAAAGGTGCAGAAAAATTTCTTGGAGGAGGAGGAGATTATCCAGGAGTTGAGATGATAGGAAGATATCATGCTCCTGGTTCTCTGGAAGGGTGGATAATTTTAAAGACAGATGATCCAAAAGCAATATATCAACATGCAGCCGAATGGGGTGAATTTCTTAATTGGGAGACCACTCCGGTATTTACTGATGAAGAAGCTGGCCCAATAGTCGCCAAAGTCTACTCATAGTTAGTAATTGTTAGTCGATCTATAATAAGACCAATTAGCTAATCTCTTAATTTATTTTGCTCAATATGTCCGAACAATTTAAGCAAAATTTGACCAAATTTAAAATATTAAAGTAATTTTTTCTTGCGAAAATAAAGAGTTAAAATTCAATAACTAAACGTATTTATATTGCCTGTTAAAGAACATCTCACTCAGATATCAAATTTTCTCGAAATATGCTGGGAGGGCTGTTTTAAGATCTGCTATTGAGATTAAACAACCTGGTTACCCTAGTGCTCCATAAGGTTTTAAAAGCTACCTCTAACTGATAAAAAGGAAGAATTGCATGAGCAAGAAACTATGAAAACCTCACTTATTTAAACCCGCTAAAGTATTATTTTGCAAAATTATAAGGCAGGAGTCTCTAGAAGATTGTGTTCACAGAGCAACCGAACTTAATTGTATTAATTTACGCAGAGTACATCCAGCTATCCTAGGAAGAGGCAAAGAAGTAAGGTGAATAGGTACTATTGGAGATGAATATCCTGACTTTTGTGTATAGTCCAAGTCATGGTGAAGTAAATTGTTATGACAACTGTAATTCAAATATCTCTTTTTTTTGTTGAGATGTCTTTCAAGTCAAGGCATAAAGATGCTGAAATACAAGATTCCCTCTTATTCCAGTCAATAAAAAATTGTACTTTCTAAGATTTGATATTTCTCCAGATTTAGTATGGAATTTCTGAAATTTGGTAAACCATAATTATTTTAAGAATTATCTTCTGAGCAAATGAATTAACTAAAACGGAAAGAGTAAAATTTATTATCTGGTAATATGATCAACCTCAATACTCTCTAAAATATTGCCTATACTTGGATATTTTATAAACAATATTGATATTATCTCTAGAGAATTTAATCTTAAATATAAAAAAAATTATTAGTAACAAATTTTTACCATTAAGCACCCCAATTAGGCATGAATTAGATAGATTAGAAGATATTGATAATATAAAATTTAAAAAATAGAAATAAAGAAATTTTTTTCTAAAGTTTTTGAATAAAAAAGTGTAATGTCAAAGTATTCATTTTCTGTTGATCCTCAAGATGTTGAATTTATCAGAAGTAAAAATAGACTAATTCAATCAAAAATTCCTGCACCAGGAACAAAAAATTTACTTGAGAGATTAAATCAGGTTGAATCTAGATCTATGCATGGTCAACTCCCAATAGTTTGGAGTAGAGCAGAAGGATTTAATATTTTTGATATTGCAGGCAATTGCTGGATAGATTTCACTTCAACAATCTTTGTTGCAAATGTAGGGCATTCAAATGCAAATGTTGCCAACTCAATAAAAAACACCCTAGATAATCCATTATTGAGTTGTTATGCATACACTAATCCAATAAGAGCAGATTATTTAGAAAAACTAATAGCCTTTTCAGGAAAACCTTTTGAAAAAGCTTTTTTACTTTCTGCAGGAACAGAAGCTACTGAAGCAGCTCTTAAATTAATGCGGATGCATGGGCAAAAAATTAGTAAAAAAAGATTAGGAATTATAGCTATTGAAAATAATTGGCATGGAAGAACATTGGGGGCTCAAATGATGAGTAGCAATAAAACACAAAGAGAATGGATTGGATTCCAAGATAAAGATATTCATCATATTCCTTTCCCTTATCCATGGGATTTAAAAGAAATAAGTGGTAAGGATTTTCTAATCAAAGCCCTTGCAAAATTAAAAGATAAGGGAATTGATCTAAGAAGTGATATTTGTGGGTTCATGTTAGAAACTTTTCAAGGTTGGGGAGCAATTTTTTATCCAAAAGACTTCGTCCAAGAAATATATAAGGTTTGCCAAGAAAATAATATTTTACTGACTTTCGACGAGATGCAATCTGGGTTTGGAAGAACTGGCAAGAAATTTGGATTTGAGCATTATGAAGTTGAACCTGATCTAATTTGTACTGGAAAGGGAATGGGGGGAGGAGTTCCACTTTCTGGAGTTATCGGTACAGCAAAAATCATGGATCTTCCAGATACCGGTAACATGAGCAGTACCCATTCTGCCAACCCTTTAGTATGTGCGGCAGGTTTAGCCGTATTAAATGAAATTGAAAATAAAAATCTAATACAAAATACAAACAAAAAAAGTATTATATTATTCAAGGGACTAAAAGAATTAAAGCAAAAATATCCAGATAGGGTTGAATATATTTTTGGTAAGGGGTTAATTGCAGCAATTCTTTTTAAGGAACCAAAGACAAATGCTCCAGATAGTTATTTTACTAGCATGGTTGCTGAAAGATGTATGCAAAAAGGATTGCTTGTAGTTCATACTGGCCGAGAGTCTATAAAAATAGGTCCCCCATTAATAATTTCAGAAGAGGCTTTGAATGAAGGCATTAAAGTATTAGATGAATCAATTAATGAAATTATTTTAGAAAAAGGCAGTAAAGTAGACTAGTCTTAATCAATAATAAAAAGATGACGAAAAATAAGGGAAATGATTATGTATCAGTAATTTATAACGAGCTTGAAAAACCTTTTACAAGTTATCCAGAAAAATTAAGCAGATACCTTTTTAATAGATACAATTTAAAAGCCAATCAAACAATACTTGATATTGGATGCGGTAGAGGAGAATTTCTTGATGGTTTCATCAAATGTGGATTAAAAGGTTTCGCAGTAGATCAGTCCCCAAACGCAATAAATTATTTTCCTGATATTGATCTAAAAATTTCTGATATTGAAAATGATGGTATTCCTTATCCAGATTCTAATTTCGATATTATTTACTCAAAATCAGTTATAGAACATTTCTATGATCCTAGTAAGTTAATAAAAGAAATATATAGATTATTAAAACCTGGGGGTCTTGTCATAACATTATGTCCTGCATGGGAATATAACTATAGAATTTACTATGAGGACTATACTCATAGGACTCCTTTTATGTACCAATCTTTAAAGGATATTCAGATAATTAATGGTTTTATTGATGTGAGAGTCGAATTTTTTCGTCAACTGCCAATACTTTGGGGAAAAAAATGGTTAATCCCCTTTTCACAATTAACAAACTTGCTGGCTCCTAATTTTTTAAAGAAAAAATCTAAGTGGGTTAAGTGGTCAAAGGAAATAATGCTTCTTTCTTCATCATTTAAACCTCAATAATTTTAATAAAAAAGAAAAAAATACAAAATTGATGATTTCAAGAACAATAAAGTATTATTAAAAAAAAGATTTATGAAACCTTTAGTAATTGGATATAGGCATACCGGAATAATCGTTAATGATATGGAAAGTTCCCTCCAATTTTACAGAGACTTTCTTGGGTTAGAAGTTATTCAGGAATTTACAGACGATAGCGAATATATTAATAAGATTACTGGAATTAAAAAGGGAACTGCCCATTTCATAAAATTAAAGATGACTGATAATACAGTTCTTGAATTATTAGAATACCCTTCACACAAAACCAACCCACATAAATTAAGTATCCTCAATGTGGGAATAGCTCACATAGCTCTCAGAGTAAAAAATGGTCAAGAATCTTATGAATTTTTAAAATCTAAGGGAGTAAAAATATTAAGTGAGCCAGTTCTTTCTTCAGAAGGTATAGCAAAAGTTTTTTTCTGTTTAGATCCTGATGGAATAAGAGTTGAACTAGTTGAAATGATTTTATAAATAATTATTTTTTTTTATTTAAAAAACATAATAACTTAAATCTCTATAAATTTATAGTACTTGATTTCATTAAAAACTATTTCTTTTTTTTTACTTAATTGACTTAAAACTCTCATTAATTATTTGCTTAATTTTCATTAAAGTTTTGTCTGATCTAGTTTTTGAAATGGACATAATCTCACTATTTCTTATTTTTGATTCTTTAATCTTTTTAGATATTTCAGCAGACATATAATCTAAATTATTTTTGGATAAAACAATTTCACTAGGAAAATCTTGATGATAATAATTATCATTATGAAAATTCAAATAAAAACAGTAATGTCCATATAAATGCCCCTCAAGAATAGCAGATGACAAAAAAGAGATAGACAAATAACTATCATTTATTTCTTTATAAATATCTTCTCTTAAATTTCTGTTATCAATTATTTTACAACCATATCCATAAATTTTCCTATAAAATTCGGCTTCATTTATAACTAAGTTATTTAAATAGCAGTCATTATAATTACTTTGATTTCTTAAGATGATTTCTGCATGATATTTTTCTTTTCTTATTAATTTATTTAGATAAATATGCATTTCTTCCATAGCCTTTAATTGTTCTCGGTTACTTCTACACCAAGTTGAAATTATTAAAATATCTCTCTTTTCCTTTTTAATTTTTGCTCTAGAAAAGATTCTTGCAGCATTTAGAGAGCCTACAGCATAGTTATGATTTATTATCCATCCAAGTTTATTTAAAGTGATTGCATCCTTACTAGTAAAGCTTAAAAAAATATCATTTATGCAACCCTCAGAAACTTCCCATCTAGAACAAGACCCATTTTGAATCGCTACAAATCTAATATTTTTAAATTTGATAAATAATCTTCCAAACCTAGGATTATTATCTACATTAGTAATAATAACTTTAGGATTTATTTGACTTATTAAGGCAGCATAAAAAGCATCTTTACCATATCTGAGTATTCCCTTTTTTAGGCCATAAATTAATATAAAAAAAATTAATTCTTTTCTAATAAAAAAAAATAAAAAATATCTAATAAAATTCAAATTTAAATAGAAATATAATCCTCTAGTCTTCATTGCATAAACTTTTTTTGAAGAAGGAATACACTCTATTATTGCCCCAGAAAATACTTCATCATAAATAAAAACATCATAATTTTTATTTGAATTTAAAAAAATTTTTTGTTTAAAATTTTCCAATCTTATATAAAAATATTTGATCAATTTTAAAATTTTTTGAGCCATATATTTTTATAATTATCTAAAAATAAATCTTCAACATAATCCTAACATTAACTTTACAGTTATTAAAAAATTAGATTCCAAAAAAATCCAAGATAATCAACCTTTAAAAATCCATGCTAAATTTAGAATATTTAAAATAGTAAGACTAACTTAATGAAAAGGAGAAAAAGCAAAATAATAATTTATGAATTGAATGAAGTTCCTGAAAGATTAATTAATACTTACATAAAAGATTATCCCAATTCAGCCATTGCGGAAATAATAGAAAAAGGTATCTTTCTAAAGACCTTTACTAAGGACGATGGGGAACTACATCCTTGGAGTACTTGGCCAACAGTGCATAGAGGGGTTAATAATAGTACTCATAATATAAGGTATATTAATCAAGATCTTTCTCCATCAATTAAATATAAACCTATTTGGAAGATATTAACTGAAAACGGCATAGATGTAGCTGTATTTGGCTCATTACAATCATATCCCCCTCCTAAAAATAAGAATTATAGATTTTATTTACCTGATACATTTTCACCAAATTCAGAAGCTTTCCCAAAAGAACTAAGTTTATTTCAAGAATTAAATCTTAATCTTTCAACAGAAAACAAAGCTAAAAGCAGCTCAATATCTCAGAGAAATATTAGAGACTTTCTATATCTTTGTATTAAAGGAGTAATCTCAAAAAGATCAGCTTCAAAAGCCATAATTCATGTAGTAAAAGAAAAAATCAACCCAAAATACAAATCTTTAAGATCAACAATTCAGAATGTATTATCTTTCAAAATTTATTTAAAGTATTTGTATAAATATCAGCCTTCTTTTTCAACTTACTTTACAAATCATGTAGCCGGAATGATGCATAGATACTGGAAACACCTTTATCCAGATGACTTTGGCTTAAGCAAAAAACAGATAGACAAATTTCATTCAAAAACGATTATAAAAGCGATGCATCTGACAGATAAAAACTTAAGAGATCTAATCACATTTTCTAAGAAAAAAGACTATGAACTTTTAGTTATAAGTAGTATGGGTCAAGGACCAATAGAAAGAGGTGAGTATATTCCTGAGCTAGTTCTTAGAGATTTTGAAAAACTTTTAAAATTATTGGAATTTAATCCAAATGATTATAAATTATTACCTGCAATGCAACCCGATTACTGCATTGAGTCAAAGAATGCAAAAACAATGGAGATTTTTAGAAAAAATATTAATTTACTTACTGATAATGAAGGTAAAAAATTATTAATAGAGAGATATCCTCCTGTAGGATTAAAGCTGAATCTTTCCCTTCAGAATTATAAATCCGTATCAAAGACCAGAATTTGTCTATACAACAAAGAAAAGCAGAATATTGAAGATGTTGGTTTTGAATTAATAACAAGAGATATGGGTACTGGTTATCATGTCCCCGAAGGGATATTTTTATGGTACGGGAAAGAAAGTAAAAGACTTCATAATTACTATGATAAAAAAATTGATACCTGTTCAATTTGTCCAACCATTCTGGATCTTTATGGAATAAATATTCCAACATATATGCAGAAACCGTTGTAATTAAAATATTAATTTTCTTTTATAAAGAAAATTATTCTTCGAAAATTTATTATAGAAAATTTTAAAGAATAAATTAAAGATCCTTAATTAATTATTTAATAATCAAATTTGATTATATATAAGGTTATTAAATTTGATAATTTATTTAATTAAATATCAAAATTTTGTTGAGAAATAATATTGTTTTTAAAAGAATTAGTTTAGATTTTGTTTTATAGTGAGGATTTAAACTAGATCAAATTTTTAATAGATTTAAAATGGCTAAGTTTGTAAATAATATAAGAAAAATTAGCGCGATTGAATTGGGTCAAAACAGTTTTTATCTTGGAACTTTATTGCTATCAACCACAAACCTTATATCTGGTTTATTTTTCTTAATTTCATTAATAATTAGTCTAAAAGTAAAACCCATTTCCTTCAAAAAAGATAAATGGAATCTTACTTTATTATTTACTAGTGTATTAATGGTTTTAAGTACATTTAAAGTGTCGATATTTCAAAATTACAGTGTACTTTACCAAGTTGCCACAGATAACCATTGGAACCAATTATCAATTTGGACGGGTTTATTCAATTGGATTCCATTATTTATTGCATTTTCAGGATTTCAAATTTATCTCAAGAAAGAATCACAACGAATTAGATTCGCAAAATTTTTATTTATGGGTTTAATACCTGTTTTATTTACTTTTTTGCTTCAAAAGTGGTTTAACGTAGTTGGTCCTTTTAAATCGCTTTTTGGAATGATAATTTTTTATATGCGATCACCTGAATCATATGGTTATACGGGTTTATTTAACAATCCTAATTATGCTGGCATTTGGCTTGCTGTTTCATTACCATTCTCTATATTGATTTTCCAACTCAACGAATACAAAAAATTTAGACAATTATTTATCTTAACTATTATATTTTCAACAATATCTTGCATTATCTACACAAACTCACGAAATTCTTTCATTGGAATACTTATCGGGACATCAATTATGACTTCAGCGAAATTCCTAATGATTTGTATTGCAATAATTTTTTTAATTTATCTTTTAATCAATAATTTAACTTTTTTCCCTTTATTAGATGCATTATTAATCGATGAAATAATTCCTGAAAAAATAATAAAGAAAATTTTTCAAACAAATTATTTGGATATCTATAAATCCCCAAGAATAAATATATGGAGTGAGACAATTTCTTTAATTACACAAAAACCAATTTTTGGCTGGGGGGCCGCAACATTTATATTTTTATATTTAAGTAAAGGAGGGTTTAAAGCTGTACATACGCATAATATGCCTTTAGAGCTGGCTCAAATTTATGGAGTACCTGTCGCTCTTATTCTTACTTTATTTGTAACTTTCTTATTTTTTAAGTCAATTAAAGTAATTTTTAAACCCAATAATAATTCTTCTTCCAAGATAAATAAAGCATGGATATCTGCTGCATTAATAATTCTTGTTAGTCACATGAGTGATATTACTTACTATGATGGAAGAATAAGTATTTTGATTTGGATATTACTTTCGGGCCTTAAGTGCATCATTGAAAATAATGTTCCTTTAAAAATAATTAAATCCGAATAAACTTGCCTAATCAAATTTTAGATATACATTTATCACAAAATAATATTCAATACAGCAAATGATATATTTTTCTCAATACATCAAGTAATTTATCCTTAATAGTCCTTGATCATAATCTAATATTTTTGGATCATAATTTATATTAGCTGCTAGTGTCCTCCTACTTAAAATAATCAAGAGTGAAAATAGTCATATATGTCAAATTTAAAAGACTTTTTTAAAAGGAAATTAAGGCAAAAAATAAAATACTCTTTTTTAGTAAGCAAGGCATCAACCCTATCTAGATGGATTTCCTTATTATCCAAAATATTGCAATAGATAATCTATCAATTTAGTAATATTTTTAAAATTTATTAGGTTTACCATCATAATCAAAATTATAAATCTTGAATTGAAAACCAACAGTTTCATCGTCTTCTTTATAGAAAAGGCTAAGAGAATAAGCTCTTCTATTAATAGAAAGTTCATATTGTGGATTAACTAATTTACCATAGTCACTATGATCATTATCTAAATTTAAATTTGAAGAATAATTAAAAACTAAAGGGCCTATTATTTGTTGTCCCAAATTTAAAGATACCCTTGTTGAAGGTGAAATATCGTCAAATAAAAAAGAACTTTCGCCTTCTTTAAATATATAATTACCCTCTATTCCTAAGCTGGTATAGCTTAAAAAATTTCTACTAAAATCACCTAGTACAATTTTAGGACCAGTTGTTAATTTAATTACTTTTTGAGCATTATCATTACTATATAAAAATATTCCAGCTTCTAAACTACTAATCCAATCAATTCCTTGATTTATAACTTCTGGAGTGAATTTGTAAGAAGGATCTATATTTTCATTAATCCTTTTTTTCCAAATTGATTTTGTATAACTTAATGAAGTTGCGAAAGTATTTCTAGTCAAAGTTTTTAATTTATTATTATTTTTTGCTTCCGCAGTAAATTCTCCTAGATCGTAAAGCCAAGATAGCTCAAATTTATCTTTATCAAAATCCTTTGATTTTCTTTTTATATATTTAATTCCCTTACCTAGATAAATTTCTTGATCTCCTTCAAAAGCTCTTTCTATATTTTCTCTGTAAGAAGCATAAATCTGAAAATCGTCTTTATTCGAAGTGAAATAATTTATTTCTTTTTCAAGTTTACTTTTATCTTGATTCCTATCTTTAGTTTTATAAAGCAAAAATTTAGAGCGGTAAGCCTCTGAGAACCTATCCAAATTGAAAGTGCTCAAAGAATTATTTAATTTAAAATCCCAATTTTTTATTTTCCCCGAAACATTTGCATCTATTGCAAAATAATCAAAAAATTCAGCATCTAATTTTTGTGTATTGTCCAAAATTGACTTGTCTAACCCTCTATAAGCATTTGTATATCCTTTAATTGCTCTTTGGAAAAGAAAATAAGGCGTAATTCTTAAATTAAAGCTATCTGATAGTTTTTTTGGCGATAAGCCTCTAGATATGTAAAATCCATCTTTATCTTTAAAATCTGAACCAATACCCCACTTACTCCATGGATCTCTATCAACAATACTTCTATTGCCAATGGGGAATTTTAATTTATTTTCTAATATTATCCAACTATTTTTACTTCTTAAATTTATTTTTTCATCTAATATTTCTCCTGTAAAGTTTTTACTTTGAAGAATAAATTGTGGGGGATTATAAATATCATTTGTAAAGTAGATGTCTTTTGAACTAAATTTATCCGATCCAATATAAAGTTTTTTTGCTTTAAATCTCCATACAGAAATTTCAGGGAGGCTAAAGTTAAGATCCTTAATATTAATATTTTTTTCATCAGTTGATTGATTAGAAAAACCAAAAACTCCCTCATCTACATAATTGATATTATTAATTTCATCTTCATCAAACCTTGGTTGAGAATCATCTAGGGCATTAAAATTATTTAAATTCAGATCATCAGCAAATTTTTTAAAGTCTAACAAGCCATAAATATTTAAAATATATCCTCTATTTTCTTCAAAATTAAAAAACAACTCTGAAGCTTCAAAGTATTGTGAACCTTTTTGGAATGTTACATTACCAATAATTTTAAAAGTTTTATTCGTTCTATCATAAATAGTCTTATCCCCTCTTACAAGCGCATTATCTAAAGTAAATTTAACATCTCCCTCTGCGAAAAATACATTACCTTTTTGATATTTAATATCTGATTCTATATCTATTTGAGAGATATTTTGATTTTCTTTTTCGGCATTGGCTATAAGCCTTAAATAAATATCTGATTTTCCAAAGTCTTTAGTAAATTCCTTGACAAAAATATTCTTAGAAATAAACTTTGTAATTTGATTTCCAGCTTTTGAAGATATTAGTATATTTTTTCTAGATTTTGTTTGATCTGAAAATTTATTTGTAGAGTATGCTATAAAACTTCTTGAACAAATATCTGGAACATAAAAAAGAAAAAACCCCAAAAAAAGAATATATTTTATTTTCAATTTATACAAACTAGTAATTTATTTAAAGGATTAAACTCTATTATATAATTTAGTAATTTAAAAAACTTTAAAAATAAAGTTCATAAAATTTTTAAGGTTATATTTTTAATACAAAATTAAAATAGGTAACATGACAGATTTAAATAAGAATATTAAGGAATTAAACCATGATGAAATTGATTTTTCCAGATTCATAAATGTTTTAAAAAGAAACAAATTGTTATTTTTATTGATATCTTTTTCAACTTCATTGTTTCTGACTTTAATAATACAAATGATGCCTTCTAAGTATAAGGCTAAATATGAGT
>MDTE01152758.1_pt1 | contig 11108 bp, 5 predicted proteins | sample 811231 | NCBI WGS metagenome assembly MDTE01 (sample SAMN05326651, study PRJNA326480) | marine metagenome | isolation source: seawater | place: Indian Ocean: Red Sea | collected 2010 | reverse complement strand
CGAGCGACTAGGAAGAATCGCTCCGAGAATGTGACGTCCTGGAAGCCAGCGCGCGTTTCATGGACCTCCGCACCGTACACATGTCGAAGATGGGTGACGAGGAGGTCTGGTGTGCTCATGAGTTGATAGGCGCAACCACCGTCCGCAACGGCAAAACGCACCCGATGGACATCGTCCTGACCATCTCGGCTGGCATCCCACTGGACACCAGAGGTCGGGTCGGACTTGTCTGAGTCCAAAGACAGTTCGCGTTCATCGGCTGAGCTGGTGTCCTCCTCAGCGGCCAGCGGAACCGCCAAGCTAAAGACAAGAGAGGCCATGAGGATGAAGCAACGTTGTGAGGTCATGCTGTGTCTCTAGTTACAGTATGTACACAATTGACCGCTACGGCAGGGCCTTCGAAAACTCCGTTTGATGGAGCAGCCATCGCACGCGCCGCTCAGCACACCTGTGGAGGTCTCCCAGCCAGGGGGGGTAGGATCCCCATGAGCCGAGAGGACCCAGAGCGCAGATGAACCGCCGGCCCCATCCCGACACAACCGTCGGAGTTCCCGCGCCCGCCCCTCTGCTGGCCCGACTGCTGGAGCCACGGACCGTGGGCCTGGTGCTGGTGCTCGCTGCCCTCTCCTCCTGGGCTGTCGCGGTCCCCAGCTTTGTATTCGAGGGCGCGGCCGAAGCCAGCCTAGCGACAACGGCAAGCATCGCATTGGTCTGCATCACTTCGTTGGCTCTGACGCTGCCCACCGCTCTCTCTCTGGGCCATCTGTTCCGCGCATCGCCGATCCTCTGGACACTGTGCTTGCTGGCCTTTGCATCCTGTGTTTGGTCTGCCGAGCCCACAGTCTCGCTACGTCGAGCATTGCTCCTGAGCATCTCACTCTTGTTGGCGCACTCGCTACACAAGACTCTTGCCATGAGCTTTCATCCAGTCCTCGGCGCGTCACTGGGTGTGCTCGTAATTCTGTCCGTCCTCGCGGCGCTCCTCGTCCCGGAACTAGGGGACTCTCGACTGGGCTGGCGCGGAATCCTCCACCACAAGAATGAACTCGGCTTCGTCGTTTCCAGTCTAGCGACAGTCCTCGCAGCCCTGGCCTGCTGGGGGGAGCGAACTCGGCGATTGTTGCCTGCGCTGGGGCTGGTCGGCTGTCTCGTTGTACTGGTCCCCATTCGGTCGAGTACTGCGGCGATCGCGACAGCGGTAGGCCTCAGCTTCGTTGTTGCCGGCTGGCTTTCCGACCATCGACCAAAGTGGCGCCTACCGGCCTTGGCGATCCCCCTGGTTCTGCCTCTGAGCTGGGCTGTGGTCCCCGCCATGTTCTTTGACGTGCTCGGTCGCACATCCCAGCTCACCCAACGGACTGGAATCTGGCAGGACCTCGCCGTCGAAATCCTCAAGCGTCCCGTTCTCGGCTACGGCTACGGGATGGACTGGCACCGGGTCCCGGAGCTGGCCAACAGCGACATCGTCCAACGAGGCACCTGGCTCATCGGAGCACACAACAGCCTCTTACAGGTGGGTTTTTGGCTGGGCGCCACAGGGACACTTCTCGTCCTCGTGGTCATGGCTCAGGTGACCCTTCGAGCGACAAAGCAGTTCATCAACGGACACCCCGGTACACACCGCGTGTTCCCCCTCGCCATCCTGGGCACCATCCTGACGACGGCGATCACCGAAGACATGCTGCTCCGTGGACACCTCGCGTGGGTCGTCGTTTGTTACCTCGCCATATCCCTCAGGCCGCGAGCTGCACGAGACCTGACGAGTCCCGGGCCACGACGAATTGCACTCTTCCTTCCGCGACTAGACGGGGGAGGCGCGGAGCGGACACAGCTGGTGCTTGCAGAGCGGTGGATTCAACAAGGCCATCGTGTCGACCTGATTGTCCTCCAGCGAGAGGGAGCTCTCGCCGACGAGATCCCTGAAGGAGTTCGTGTCATTGAACTCCGGGCCCAGCGGGTTCGTGGAGCAATACTGACGTTGGCTCGAACGTTACGACGCGACAAGCCGGACGTGCTGCTCGCGTGCCTGAACCACGCAAATGTGGCAGCCGTGATCGCCCACGGCCTCGCTGGCAGCAACGCGCGCCTTGCACTGCAGCAGCAATCCAGCCTCCCATCACTGTGTGCCGACCGAGCCCAGCTGTTCGCTCGCCTCTTAACGTGGTCCATGCATGCCTCCTACCCTTGGGCTGACCATATCGTGGCACCGTCAGAACGCATCCAGTACGAGCTTGTGCAGCATCTACGCCTGCCAACGAGCAGGGTCTCTCGGGTTCACAACCCCATCCACATCAGCGACATCCAAGAGCAAGCGCTCGAACCGTCGGGCATTGCCTGGCTGGACGAGAAGGAACACAAGGTCGTTCTCGCTGCGGGGCGGTTGGTGCCCATGAAGGGCTTCGACATCCTGATCGAGTCCCTCGCGCGCCTGCCAGCCAACGATCATATCCGGACCGTCATTCTCGGGGAAGGCGAAGAACGCGAGTCACTGCAAAGCCAAATCCAGGCAGCAGGACTGTCCGACCGAGTGCAATTGGCCGGCTTCGTCTCCAATCCCGCCGCCGCCATGGCACGTGCTGATCTGTTTGTGCTTCCGTCACGCTGGGAGCCCTTCGGCAATGTCCTCGTCGAGGCCATGAGCACGGGCACTCCAGTGGTAGCAGCCCGCTGTGCAGGCGGTCCCAACGAAATTCTCGAGAGCGGAAGGTGGGGCAAGCTTGTAGCTCCTGGCGACCCAGAGGCTCTAGCCCAGGCCCTTGCTGATGTCCTAGAGGGAGGCGGGATCGACGCCCGCGCCCGCGCGCAGGCCTTTGACATCAAGACCATCGGCAGTCGATATGACGACCTCCTGTTTGGTTTAGTGCCAGGAATGAGCGGACCACGACCATGAGAATCGCTCTTGTCACCGTCAGCTTTCCTGTCGCCTCGGAAGCCTTCATCGTCAACGAGATCGATGCCCTCTGCGGTGAAGGGGTGAGCATCGATGTCTTTCCCATGCTCCAGCGTCCTGCGACGGATCTCACCGGCCGTCTACAGCCGCTCTTGGACAACCAGCAGGTAAGAGTACGCACTCCTTCCAGCAATCCCGGAGCAACAGACAAGCAGGGGGCAGTACTCGCGGCGCTGTGGTTGGTGCGACACATTCTGCCAACGCTGTTCTACTCCCCCCTGGAAGGCATCAAGGCGCTCGTCCTTCTCTCGCGCACACTTTGGATCCATAGGCAGATCCAACACGAGAGCTACGATCTCGTGCACTGCGCTTGGGGACACCACCCCGCTAGCGTGGGCGCGCTAGCGAAACGCTTCACGCCGATTCCCGTGACCTTGTTCCTGGGCAGCTACGACCTCGACCGGCCCGGCCCTCTGACCCGTTGGCTGTACCACCGAGCCGACCGGGTCTTGACCCACGCAAAGGTCAACCGCTCGTTGCTCCGAAGTCGCCTGGGCTCGGGGGCCGAGGTGAGCGTGATCTACCGAGGTGTGCACCTACCTAGGCATCCCCCAAGCCACACGACTTCTGAAGACCTACAGCTGGTGTTCGCGGGACGACTGACGAAGCAAAAGGGGGCTATGGATGCCTTGGAGACCCTTCGAATTGTGAGAGCAAGGTGCGGAGACGGAAAGCTACTGGTCGCTGGCGATGGCCCACAGGCTCGAGCGCTCCGAGACCAAGCCCAAGCGGCGGGAATCAGTTCTTGGGTCCGGTTTACTGGCTTCCTTCCCCAAGAAGATCTGTTTGCAGAATTGGGCCGTGCCCACTTCCTGCTCCTGCCGTCCCGAGACCCGGGAGAGCGCTTGCCCAACGTAGTCAAGGAGGCCATGGCGATGGGGGCGTTCCCGGTGGTCTATCCCAGCGCTGGCCTGTCCGAGCTGCTGGGACCAGAGCACGACCCTTTCATCGTAGAGAGCCCCGAAACGATGGCTGAGGCCGTCCTCACCGCCTGGCGACAACCCAATGTGCGACAGGCTCTCGTCCAGAGCGGCTACGAGCGAATCGAGCGCGACTTCCAAATCCATCAATCCGCCCGGCAGCTAGCTGCATTGTGGGGCTCTCTGCAGCCGATGGACGGCGGCAAGCATTGAGCTAGCTAGGGTGCTTGCCTCAATCGCTTTCAGCGCGCTAGGTTCGGTCGCTATGACCCGCTGCATCCGTCCATCTGCTCTCGCTCTCCTAAGCCTGTTGGCTTGTACGCTGCTGCTCGCCAACCCGAGTGAAGTGCAAGCCAAGGACCTCAGGAAGCGCATTGGCGTTGGCTTCAACAACAACTTCTCGACGCTGACCTCTGTGTCCGTCAAGGTGGGGATGCCCACCAACAAGGACACGGTCAATCTTCAGGTCCAGGCGCTGGTGGGTTTCTCGATCTTCGCGGAGTCCGACGACCTCTTCTTTGCTGGAGGGCGGGCGCTGCTCCCCATTCTCGCCGAAGACAACCTCAACCTGTATGCCGCCGTTGGGGGTGGCTACGTTCGCGCTCACGCTGAGACGAACGGGGCGCGTATCCAGGCGGTACTCGGCGTGGAGTTCTTCCTCTTTGGACTCGAGAATCTAGGGCTGTCCGCCGAGTTCGGCGTCAACCTCGACGTCGTAGGTGAGGCGGTGGATATAGAAACGACATCCGGCACAGCAGCGTCGGTTGGGGTCCACTACTACTTCTAGTTATGGGGCACGCCACACGGGGCTCGGGCATCGGGACGACGGTTCCAGTCGCACTCCTGCTCATCCTGTCGCTCCTCCTCTGTGTCGCTAGCTCGCCCGCGGAGGCTGCGCGCTGGGACCCTCGCTATCGCTGGCACACTCTCGATACACCGCACTTCTCCATCCACTTTCATCAGGGAGAAGCCGAAGTCGCGGCTGAGATGGCGATCGTGGCCGAAGAGGTTCACGCCCTGCTGGCGCCGAAGCTGCAGTGGAAGCCCTTCGGCCGCACACAAGTAGTCCTCGTCGATCCCACGGACGCACCCAATGGATACGCGTCTACCGTTCCCTACAACGCCATCGTCCTCTACCTCACGCCCCCGGACTCCCAGTCCAGCCTGGCCAACTACGAGCACTGGCTCTGGGCCCTGTTCGTACACGAATACACCCACGTTCTTCAGATCGACATGGTCGGAGGCATTCCTCAGGTGCTGCGCTGGATCTTCGGGCGCCTCATCGTGCCAGGTGCCGTTCTCCCGTCCTGGCTAACAGAGGGCTACGCCACCTACATCGAGACCACACTCACTGCGGGCGGCCGAGGCAGATCCACAATGACCGATGCCGTGCTTCGAACAGCAGCCTTGGATGGAGTCCTACCAAGGGTCGACCAAGCCGACGGGTTCGGGCAACGATGGCCGCGTGGACAAGTGCGCTACCTCTATGGCGCTCGTTTTCATCTGCACGTCGCCCAGAAGACATCCGACGCCGCCTGGGTGGACTTCTACCAACGGCATGCTCGGGGAATCATCCCGCTGCTGCTGCCCGCCAAGAAGGCCTTCGGCGCGACCCTGGCCCAGCTGTGGAAGGAATGGCGGAGCGAGCTGTCCGATCGTTACCTAGACGAGGCCGAACGCATCGCTGCCGAAGGAGCGGGCGTGACGCCGACCCGTGTACTGCCCTCACGGGAAGGCGTCAGCAAGTATCCGCTCTACAGCCCCGACGGCCAGAGCGTCTTCTATGTGCACTCCTCCGCCCGCGAACGCTCCAGCCTCCGCAAGCTGCACCGGGATGGCAGCCGAGACTCTCGGATCCGCAAAGGTGCCGTAGCGGATCCCACCTGGTCTGCCGATGGCAGATATCTGTACGGAGCAGCCGTGGGTAGCACCAACCGGTATGTGAGCTACCGTGATCTCTACCGGTATGACGTCGAGACCGGGAAACGCAAGCGACTGACCCGCGGCGCCCGACTCACCCAACCCACAGCGCATCCGTCCGGCGACTGGCTCGTCGCTGTAAAGACCCACAGGTCACAGACACAGTTGGTCCGTGTGGAACTCTCCGCGAGCGATGTCGTGGAGGACGAGCCAGAGAGCGTTCCTTCCCAAGACGACGCTCGTGAAACCCAAGTCACCCAAGGTACCGAGGCCGAGGAGGTGGTCCTAGGGCACGAGGAGGGGGCCCTCATCAGTGCGATCACAGCGGCCCGGGATGGCTCACAATTCTCTAGCCCCCGATTCGACCCCCAAGGCCATAGGCTCGCGGTCTCCATTTGGAAGCCGGGCGGCTTCCGCGACATCCACGTTCTAGACACTCAAGGCCAACAACTGCGCGTGCTGAGCTGGGACCGGGCCTCCGACGCAGACCCCGCCTGGTCTCCTGATGGCCAGTGGCTACTCTGGTCATCGGACCGGGATGGCGTCTGGAACCTCTACGCCTACCGTTGGGCGGACGGCGCCGTCTTCCGTGTCACCAGGGTCATCGGAGGGGCTCGCAATCCCCACATTGCCCCGAACGGCAAGCACATCCTCTTCCAGAGCTACACCAGCTCTGGGTGGCGCCTGGAAGAGATGCCGTTTGACCCCAAACGATGGGAGCCCACGGCCCTCGCCGCTCGTTCTCTGCCTGGACCGGGCTACGGGCCCTCGGCCCAAGCCATGAGCCCTCTGTCGGCTGTCGAAGGGCTGCCAGGGCCGGCAGCGCCCTACGGAGAGGGCGCAGCCGCAGCGGTCAAGAGAGCCCAGCAGCGTGATGGCTACCGAACTCTTGCCCCGAGAGCAGCTGAAGGCTCTGAGGCAGTTGCCGTGGAGGCGGCGCCCCAAGAAGCCAATACAGGCAAGGTCAAGAAGACGAAGAGAAAACGAGATCTAACCGACCCCGGACCACGGGAAGACCCCACACAGGACATCCCGGCCAAGTTGGGGAAGCTCGCCCGCTACAACCCGCTACGAACCCTCTTCCCACCCCGCTACCTCGCGCTCTACGGAGCCGCGACAGACACCGGCTGGTTGGGAGGGGTCACCACAGGGGGGGCGGACGTTCTGTCGCAACACGCCTGGGCAGCATCCCTCCACTACCGGACCGACAGTCGTTTCCTGGGCTGGAGCGCGAGCTATACCCTCAACGCATTTCAGCCCGTCCTCTCCATCAACTACTCCAACCTCGCACTCGACTACGGCCCTATCTGGTTGAACAGTCCTGCTCCCAAGACACCCGGTGGCACCCGATTCGCGGGGGCCTACCGAGGTGAGGACCGCTACTTCGAGCGCAGAGACCGCCTATCGCTGGGTGCCAGTATCCCCATTGGGTTGAGCCACTCACTCACCATCCGGTACAAGCTGGAGTTCCGCCGACCGCTCCGCCCTCTCCCCAGCGATGTACAGCCCGACCTGTTGCCCGCCCAGGGCAGCTTCTCGGGTGTCGTGCTCGGCTGGAGAGTGGGACGCTCTGGACGCTACGCGGCGAGTATTAGCCCAGAGAACGCCGGCTCGCTGTCGGTGCGGGCCTCTGTCGAGAGCAGCTATCTCGGCGCATATCGAACGGAACAGGACGGTTCGAAGACTTCGCTCCACCGCGCAATTATCACAGCACGAGGCGAACGATTCATCACCCTCCCCTGGGCCCACAACCACGTTCTGGCCATGCGCTTTGTGCTCGGCGCCACAGTGGGCACGACCATCCCGCAACGAAGCTATCGCATTGGCGGGCCCTACGGCGAGAACCCCTACGTCAGCCTCCCAGACCGCTACTTCGCGCTTCGTGGCTACCCGACCTCCTCCATGCGTGGCGATCACCTGTACTTGGGCAGCGTGGAGTACCGGATGCCGTTGTTCTATCTGGAGCGCGGCTTGTGGACTGCGCCTGTGTTCCTGCGCAGCGTGGCCCTGGGGGTCTTCGCAGAGGCGGCCCAGGCCTTCAACACCCTGGACTATTCGGGATACCAAGCCTCCCCCTCGGGGTTTGTTGCATTCTGGGCTGCAACGAGGCCAAGTTTCGGTGTCGAGCTGATCGGCGACGCCATCATCGGCTGGGGGGGAGGCATCCAGGGACGTGTCGGCTACGGCATCGGTGTGGGCGAGGGCGCCCTGCCAGGCGGCACCGTCTACGCCCAGCTCGGGGCAAGCTTCTAGACCGGCGCTAGTGACAGAAACGTCACGCTGCTACAAGATCGGGCATAGACTGACCCCTCCACGGGGCATCAGCCTTGCTGATACACAGAGACGACTTGATGAGCACCCCGCCACCAGACCGCACGATACTGGCTCCGTCTCGGCGTCCGAGCCGGCCTGTAGAGGACGTCCATCGCACGCTGAGACACGTGCTCTCAAGCATGCTCTTGATCGCTGTTCTCCAAGGGGCAACCGGATGCGCAGACTCTGCGGCACTGGAGGGGGGCCAAGCTCTAGACGAGGCCACCGCCTCGGGCCAGACCCTCCTGGTTGTGGGAACCGACCCCGCCGCAATGACGACCGACATTTACCTTGTCCGCGCCCTCGGGGTGGGAGCGGCCTCAGCGCCCAGCATCGCCGAGGCCAACACATTCGGCGTCGAGGCCATCACTCGGAGCAACAGCGCCACCGAAGGGCTCCTAGACCCAACCACGGAGCGGCTCTTCTCCGAACAGCTCCCCTTCGCCATTCCGGACCGCTCAGGCAATCGCCTGGCGTTGGTCATCAGCAGCATCACCCAAGAGGATGAGCCGCCCCTGGCTCGCCCTGCTCTCTTGACCTTGTCTCCTCGGACGCAGCTAGAGGGCCCGGCTGTACCCGGTCTGTTCGGCGCGCGATTCACTTGGTTGGGGGAATACATTGTCCTCCAAATCGCTGACCCCGAGACAGGCCAGCATCGGCTACAGGTCGTAGCCTCCGACTCGATCGATGACATCACGTCCTGGTCGGACCTGGGCCCCGAGTCCCCCTCTCTGGACGTGCGCTTCCAAGGTCTGCTCGCTGAGAGCAACACCGTCCTTGCGCTCGCCACGGACCCTGACACGGGGCTCAGCGGCGCCTACCTCCTAGATCCTGATACGGGCCTGCAGACCGCGCTCACGGAACAGGTCGAAGCCAACGTGATTGATGCCGTGGTCTCGTCTGATGGTCAGTTGCTGGCGATCACGACCCAACAACTCCAGCCCGAGACTCGCGACATCACACTTATCGACGTCGCGAGTGGAACGGCCCACTCCATCACCGACACGCTGAACTCCGACTGCTACTGGCCGGCCTTTGCACCGGCACAGCCCCCTCCGAGCGCGACTCAACTGGCCTTTGTCTGCCAGGACCCCGACTCGGAGAGACCCGACATCGTCTTGTGGTCTGAAGAACTCGCCCAGCTGGACCTGGCCACAGAGTCACCGGCAACTCCCGAGATTCTGACGGCAGCACCACAGCCCGCGGTGTTCGACGGCACGATGGATGAGCTCGTACTGCGCAGCCCGCCCCAGTGGGACCCCGATGGACAACGCATCGTCTTTGGGGCTTCTACCCAGGCCGAGGCATACAGCGGCGACGGCATGACACTCTTCGCCCTGCCCTTCGACGGTACGGCCTACCCCATCTACAGCGGCAACGATACATCCGTGGGCTGGGCCCACTTCTCGAGCAACTCCGATGCCGATCAGTTGCTGGTCTGGGAGCGAAGCGAGACCGGCCTCGACGACACGAACAACACGCCAGGCGATTACCATCAGCCCATCCGGGTGGTCTCCACCGAGACGAGCATGCCCCAGGTTGGTTACGTCCAGCTGGGGGTCAACCTCCGCATTGGCTATCCCCTGTTTCTTGGGCACAACTCCCTGTTTTACCCCTGAGGGGACACTGCACGGATAGAGGATGGGGAACGTGGGGCACTCCCATGCCACCTATTCTTGGGCAGCTATGGACAGCGGGGTAGTGGCTCGAAGAACCGGTTGCGGCGGCTCCATCAATGCCGCACTTCGTCAGTAGATGCGAACACCAAAGGGCAGCCGAGCCAGGATCTGCCACTCACCAGCCCGAACGTTTAGCAATTCCTCCGCAGACCCGGACAAGGCCTCGGCCGCCATCTCCATGCCACCACCGGACGCGAGAAGTTGAAGGCGGTGGAGCAGCCCGGGCCGGGGGGGTTCGTAGAGCCAGGTCTCCCAGGTAGAGCCGATCGCGGCCCGGCGGCCAGCCTCCCGAATTGCATCCCAAGTGGTTCCCACACTGTCGACGAGCCCATGGTCCAGGGCCTGGGCTCCAGTCCAGATTCGCCCACGAGCGTGCACCTCCAGTTCATCAAACTCCATGTGGCGCCCGAGGGCCGCCTTCTCCACGAACATGCGGTAGTTCGCCTCGATGTGGGAGCGGAGCCGGGCGCGCTCCGAATCGGAGAGCCCCGCTGTTGCCGAGTCCATGCCGGAGTGCTGACCATAGGCCAGCACATCTCGGGTGATCCCAATCTTGGCCAGCAAGCCACTCAGGTCCATCTTTCCCGCCAAGACTCCGATAGAGCCCGTAACGGACAAGGGGGACGCCACCACGTGGTCCGCCGCCATGGAGAGGTAGTAGCCACCGGAAGCCGCCACCGAGCTCATGGAAGCCACGAGGGGCTTGGCATCACGAAGCCGTCCAAGCTCTTCCCACAGCAGATCGGAGCAGAGGGCGCTACCACCGGGCGAATCGATGCGAAGCACCACAGCATCCACTCGGTCATCCTTGCGAAGCGAGCGAAGGAGCCCTCGAAGGGGACGATAAGCAATACGCCCTGGGCGAACCACCGACTCATCGGAGTCCACGATCAAGCCCGTCGCGACCACCACCGCCACACGAGGCCCCGGCATGCCGTAGCCCTCCAACCAACGTAGCCGAGACCACGGGCGCAGGTAGGCCGAAGCGCTACGGAAAGACAGCCTGGACTGCCCAGCACCACCAACACGGAAGCCGCGGCCCACCTCTACGAGCCAGGCACCCCTGTCGCCGTCGCGGTCCAGACCGGAGTCAGACACGGAAGCACGGGGCTGCGGGGCTGGCACAACCCCGGAAGGCTTGGCAACCGCGTCGTCGAGGTCCTCGCCCAACGTGGAACGGATGACATTCTTCCAGTCGCGTGGGTAGAGCACATCATCCACAAGCCCCACCTGCAACGCCTCTTCGGCGACATAGGGCCCGCCATCGACGAGTTCTTGAACGACCTGGGGCGCTAGCCCGCGACCTTCCCCGATGGCGGCGAGCAT
>MDTE01083715.1_pt1 | contig 11111 bp, 12 predicted proteins | sample 811231 | NCBI WGS metagenome assembly MDTE01 (sample SAMN05326651, study PRJNA326480) | marine metagenome | isolation source: seawater | place: Indian Ocean: Red Sea | collected 2010 | reverse complement strand
TTTTAAATTATTATTCAAAGACCAAAAAAGTATTCATCTTGAAAAATTTCCAGATTTTCCTGATAAATTTAAAAATCAAAAACTTAGCGAAAAATGGGGGGAATTAATAAAAATTAGAAATGTTTGTAATATAAGTATTGAAGAAAAAAGAGCTAGTAAAGAAATCGGGTCAAGTTTAGAGGCTGATTTAAAAATACAACTAAGTCAAACATTAAAAAATCTTACAGAAAATACAGATTTTTCTGAACTTTGCATTACTTCGAAAGCCGAAGTTATTTACAAAGAAGATATCGAGACATCTGCAATTACGAGTAGAGCGAAAGGAATAAAGTGTCCAGTTTGTTGGAAAATTAATGAGGGACCTTGTCCGAGACACCCTTAATGTTAAAAAACAATTTAGTAAAAGTTTTTTTTATAATTTTATCAATTTTTTTATTAGATAGAATTTCCAAAATATATGTAATTAATTTAGATTTCATAAATAATGATTCAGTAGTATTTACTTCAAAATATTTAAATATCGACCTAATTTGGAATGAGGGAATAGCATTTGGTTTGTTTTCTTTTAGTGGAAACAATTTATATAATTTTATTACATTAATAATAATAATTATTATTTTACTTATAATAATTTTAATAAATAAAAGTGAGTGTGTAGAGAGATTAGTTTTATCTATGGTACTTGGAGGTGCACTAGGTAACTTATATGATAGAATAGTATACAAAGCTGTCCCTGATTTTATTGATTTTCACATTGCAGATTTACACTGGTTTATTTTTAATGTAGCAGACATTTTTATTACATTGGGTGTAATAATGCTTATATTATTAGAACTATTTAAAACTAAAAAAAAAAATGAATAAACTTAGCTTATCGTTGTTATTTTCAGTTGTAATATCAATTTTTTTGATTGGTTGTCAGGATGTAAAAAAAGGATTTTCAGGTAAAAAAATAGACCAAGGAAATGAGTTTTTGGTAATTAAAAAAAATCCATTAGTAGTGCCACCTGATTTCGATAAATTACCTCAACCACAAAATGAAAATAGTTTAGAAAATAATTCCAATAAAAATGATCAAAAAGACAATGAATTTAAAGATCTACTAATGAAAAGTGAGGATAAGGTTAGTAAAAATGAAACAGTAACTGACGGCAATTTGGAAGAAAATATTCTTAAACAAATCAACAAATAATGAAGTTAACTCAAAATATTAATTTTAAAAATTTTCAAACAAAAAAAAATATAAATAAAATCAAAATTTTAAAAAAAAAACTTATTAATCTTTGTAATGACAAAAATGAAATTTTATTTTCTTTAACTAAAAAATACAAATATAGCTACAAAAATAAAGAGATAACAAAATATAAAAATTTCTTTAATTATAGAATTATTGGTATGGGTGGTTCCTCACTTGGAGCAAAAGCAATTTATAATTTTTTGAAACATAAAATTAAAAAAAACTTTTATTTTATAGATAATCTTAAAAATGAAAAAAAAATAGATAAAAAAAAATATTTAAATGTGATAATTTCAAAATCTGGAAATACTACTGAAACTATAGTTAACTCAAATTTATTTATTAAAAATAATTCTAAAAATATATTTATTACAGAAAATAAACCAAGCTATTTATATTCTCTGGCAGAAAAATTAAAATCTGAATTAATTCATCATAATAATTATATAGGGGGACGATACTCAGTTTTATCAGAGGTTGGTATGCTTCCTGCTGAATTAATGGGATTGAATCAAAAACATTTTAAACAATTTAATTCAATTATTAAAAACAAAATTTTTTTTAATAATCTGGTTTTAAATGTTTATTCAATAATTCAGTTCATAAAAAAAGGTAAATTTAACTCTGTTATATTAAATTATGATGATAAATCTAAAAGTTTATTCAGCTGGTATCAGCAATTAATTGCAGAAAGTTTAGGAAAAAAAAATAAAGGTTTATTACCAATTATATCTAATATGCCTAAAGATAATCATAGTGTTATGCAATTGTATCTAGATGGTTTTAAAAATAACTTTTATACATTTTTTTTTGTTAATGATAAGCAATCGATAAAATTAAATAATAATTTAATACTTAATACAAAAAATTTTTTAAAAAATAAAAATGTACAGAATATTAAATTAAGTCAAAAGATAGCAACTGAAAACATATTCATCAAAAAAAAAATTCCGTTTAGAAGCTTTTTCATAAATAATAGAAATGAAAAGGTATTAGGGGAATTATTTTCATTTTTTATATTAGAGACAATATTGATTGCACAGTCTCTAAACATCAACCCATATGATCAGCCTTCAGTAGAGCTAATTAAGAAAGAAACAAAGAAATTACTTGTTTAAAAAAAACTCGAGAATGTAATTTTTGATAAACCGTAAGTTTTTTCATCTATAATTTTTAATGAATTTGGCAAACTCTCTTTTACTTTCTTATGTCTATGAATAATGATTATTCCAAATTTTTTTAAAATTTTTTTTTCATAGATATTATTGAGTAATTCTTTTAAATTTTTATCTTTAAATGGTGGATCAAGAAAGATTATATCAAATTTTTCAAGTATTGTTTTTGATTTTAAATCTTTGTTTATGTCAAATTCTAAAACTTTAAAGTTATTTATCTTTTTTAAATCATTTAGATTTTTTTTCAGTATGGGTAATACTTTACTATAATTTTCTACAAATATTACTTTTTTAGCTCCTCTAGATAGGCACTCTATACCAAATGATCCTACGCCAGAGAATAAATCTAAAATGTTTGATTCTGTTATATCTATATTTAACTTTTTGGAATGATTTATAATATTAAAAATTGACTCTTTAACCATGTCTTTTAATGGTCTGGTCATATTATCTTTTGGTTCAAAGATTTTTTTTCCTTTAAAAAATCCAGATATTACTCTCATGAGTCAATTACCTTGTATCCAATATCTTTTCTAAAAAAACCGCCTGACCAATTAAGATTATTTAAATTGTAATTTATCTTTTCTTTTGCACTTAAGAAATTTTTAGAAACTGATACAAAATTTAAAACTCTTCCACCTACAGCATAAAAATTGTTATTTTTTTTAATAGTACCCGCATGATATAAATAATCATCAGTTTCTAAATTAATTTTTTTTAAATTTTGAATTTTAATATTTTTTTTGAATTTATCAGGATAACCTTTTGAACATAGAACCACACAAAGACTTTTCTCATTTCTCCACTCAATATTTATTTTTTCAAGTTTTTCGTTACAACATGCTAAAATTATATCCAAAAGATCACTTTTTAGAAGTGGCAGAATAGTTTGACATTCGGGATCACCCATCCTTACATTATATTCAATCAAATATGGTTCATTTTTAATTATCATAAGACCTGCATATAAAAATCCATTATATTTTATACCTCTATCAAGAAGAGCAGCTATGGTTGGTTTAATTATTCTGTCTAAAATTTTTTTTTCTAATTCATCATTTATTAATCTTGATGGTGAGTATGCTCCCATACCACCTGTGTTTTTTCCCTTATCACCCTCTGACACTCTTTTATGATCTTGGGCTGTTTGAAAAAATTTTAAATTTTTACCATCAGAAATAACAAAATAGCTCATTTCTTCTCCATCTAGAAATTCTTCAATAAGTAAATTTTTAGCCTTTCCAAATTTTCCTTCAAAAATTTCATTTATGGCTAATTTAGAGTCAATAAAATTATTACATATATAAACACCTTTTCCTGAAGCTAAATTATCAGCTTTGATAACAAGTGGATATTTAGAATTTTCTGCAAATTCTTTTGCATCATTTTTATTTTTGAAAATTCCAAAATTAGCAGTAGGAATTTTATATTTTTCACAAATTTGTTTTGTAAAAATTTTTGAGCCTTCTAGTTGTGCAGCTCTAGAATTAGGTCCAAAAACTTTTATTTTAAATTTTTCAAGATAATCTACAATACCATCCACAAGAGGTTTTTCAGGACCGACTATAACCAGATCTATTTTTTTTTCATAAATAAAATTTTTTATCTCCTCAAAATTATTCAAATCTATAGATACATTAGTTGCCACTTCACTAGTTCCACCATTTCCAGGAAAACAAAATAATTTATTTATTTTTTTGGATTTTAATAACGATTTACATATAGAGTGTTCTCTACCACCACTTCCAATAATTCCAATATTCATATATATCTGTATAAAGCATAAATGTTAAAAAAATTAGCCAAATTAGAGTATTTTTCAAATAATTTTAAAATTATTGAAAGTGGAGATTATGTAATCTGCGCTGTTTCAGGTAAAGAAATTGCCTTAGAAAATTTGAATTATTGGAATGTTGAATTGCAAGAACCTTATTTTTCATATTTAGAGGCTCATAAAAAAAGAGAGAATAGTTAAAACTTTTTAAAGTTTCCATCTTTTATGAGTCCAAATCCATTGCGTAGGATTTTTGACTATCATTTTTTCGAGCCATAAATTCAACTGTAAAGTTATTTCATCTAGATTATTTATGTTTGAAAATTCAAAAGGTTTTTGAAAACTAGCTTTAAAATAATAATTTTTATATCTTTCAATGTGCACTGGAATAATTTTACAATTAAATCTTTTTACTAGTTGTGCAGGTATTGTTGTTGTAAAAGCCGCTTTATTAAAAAAAGGTATTTTTTTTCCTTCTGAAACTCTTTGATCAATCATTATTGCAATAGATGAGCCGTTCTTAAAAGCCTTAAGTAATTCTCTTGAACCACTTGCACCTTTTTTAATTTGATTTTTACAAATATAATTTTTTCTAATTCTTTCCATTATTTTGTTTAAAAAAATATTATTTAAAGGTCTATAGATTGCTGAAAGATTAATACCACTTTTTTCTATTATCATTGCCATCAATTCAAAATTATTAAAATGACCAGATATAAAAACAACTGGTTTATTTTCAGATTTTATTTTTTTTAGAATATCCAATCCCTCTATAGTTATAAATTTTTCTAAGTTATTTTTTCGGAAGTTTTTAATAAAAATATAGTCTGCAAAAATTCTGCCATAGTTAGCCCAAATTTTATTTACAGTATTTTGATAATCATAACTTGTTTTTATAAAATTAATATTTCTTAAGTTTTGATTTAATATTTTTTTAGATCTAAAAAGATGGCCAAATTTTGAAAAAATATAAGCTCCAAAGTCTGAAGATTTTTTATAGCCTAATATTTTAAAAACGATAAAGATGATCATAATTATTATAAATTGGAATAAATATTTAACTAGTTTCATATTTTTTTAATAATTTTAGATAAATTTTTTTTATCACTAATTTTAATTTTTATTTTAAGAAAATTAATATTTTTCTTAATTATTTTATCCAGTCTTAAAAAATCTTTTTCTGTAGTAATTATTTTATAATTATATTTTTTTGCTATTTTTTTAATTTTATATATATCATTATCTTTATAATTATAGTGATCTGGAAAATTATAGTTTTTAGCAATTTTGATTTTATTTTTTTTTAGAGTTTTTAAAAATGTTTTATGATTTCCTATTCCAGAAAATGCAATGAATCTTTTATTTTTTAATTTATTAATATCTTGATCTAAAATATAATTACCCCTAAAAATTTTTAAACTTTTATTAAATTTTAATAAATATTTTTTAAGATTTGTGATATTCTCTCCATTTCCATTAATAATAGCCACATCATACTTCTTTATACTTTCAGTTTTTTCTCTTAATGGTCCAGCTGGTATTACCAATCTATTTCCTAAAAAAGTATCAAAATTAAAACATACAATTTTAAGATCATAATCAATATTTTTGTCTTGCAACCCGTCGTCACAGATTGCAAAATCAAATTTTTTTGATCTAGCATACCTAATTGCTTCTAATCTGTTTTTTTTACAAACTAAAATTCCTTTCTTTTCTAATATTCTTTGCTCATCTTTTTGATTTTTATAAAATTTTTTGACAAAAACAGTTCTGTATCCCAAATTCTTTAGGATATCATTTATAGCTATTGATGTGGGGGTTTTACCAGTGCCGCCTAGATATATATTTCCAACGCAAATAGTTTTTATGTTTTGAATTTTAATTTTTTTTTGATTTATTTTGCTAAAAAAAATTACCAAGTATGAAAAAAAATTTAAAATTTTTGAAATTAAATTTGGTTTTTTTTTATCCCAAAAATCTGGTTTAGTTATTTGCATTTTTATTTAATTAAATTTAAAATTTCTTTTTTTGTTTTGTTTAATATATTGTTGCCGTCTTTATTAAGTTTCTTAATAAATATGTCTGAACTGTTTTTTTTTTTCAAATTTTTTGACAAAACGTTAATTAAATGTTTTTCAGAATTTATTTTCGTTGATTGATTATTTTTTGCTAGAACTGAATAAATTTCTAAAAAATTTTCTATATGTTTTCCATGTAAAATCTTACATCCGAATCTTGCTGCTTCCAAAGGATTTTGACCACCATGTTCAACCATAGAACCTCCTAGAAAAACTATTTGACTTATTTTAAAAAAATTTTTTGTTTCACCATATGTATCCACTAAATATATATCAACATCCTCAGAAATATTAGATTTTGAACTATGTAAATGTATTTTTAAATTTAAATTTTTTAACGAATTTATTATCTTATCACATCTATTAACATGTCTAGGTATGATTATAGTAAGTAAATTTTTTATCTTTTTTTTTATTTTAATATGAGCATGACCTGAAATAATCTCCTCGTTATCATGAGTACTAGATGCGCACCAGAGAATTTTTTTTTTATATATATTTTTGTCTATACCATCATTTATCTTAATTAAATTATTTGTATATTTTAAGTTTCCTAATTTTTTTATTTTTTTACATTTAAATTGTTTTAAAAATTTATTAGTTTCATCATTTTGTGGAAAAACTACGTTAAAGCTTTGAAACAATTGTTCTGAAAAAAAGTTAATTTTTCTCCATTTATTAAATGTTTTTTTTGTTATTCTTGCATTTAATAATACATGATCAATAGACTTCTTTTTTAAGTTTATTAACATATTTGGCCATATTTCAGACTCTACAAATATCGCTAACTTTGGCTTCCAATAGTTTAAAAATTTTATTGATAAATAATTATTATCTATTGGAAAAAATTGATGAATTGATTTTTTAAATTTTAATTTATTAAATATTTTAGATGAACTAATTGTAGTGCTAGTAATCAATATTTGTTTAATTTTTTTACTATTTTCGAGCTTTTTTATAAGTGGCACAACACTCATTAGTTCACCAACACTTGCTACATGTATCCAAATTAAATTACCTTTTATTTTTTTCTTTGAAAAAAAACAAAATTTTTCTTTAACTCTTTTAATACTCTCTTTTTTTCTTATAAGTCTAATTAGAATAATTATTGGAGATATGACTAAAATAAAATTAATTAATATTCGATAAAAAAAAATCATTTTTATTTAGTGATTTGTTTGTCATAAAAATTCTTATAAATCTCAGATTTATTTAATAATTCTTGGTGTTTTCCATTCGCAACTACTTTACCAGCACTAATAACATAAATTTTATCAGAATTTAAAATTGTTGATAGTCTATGAGCAATTACTACAGTAGTTTTATCTTTAGTTAATAATTCAAGAGCCTCTTGAATTTTTTGTTCTGTATCAGAGTCCAAAGAGGATGTTGCTTCATCTAGTAATATAATTGAGCTTTTCTTTAACATTGCTCTTGCTATTGATATTCTTTGTTTTTCTCCACCTGAAAGTCTTAAGCCATTTTCACCAATCTGGGTGTCATATTTGTTTGGTAAATTTTCAATAAATTCATGAGCGTAAGATTTTTTTGAGGCTTCTATTATTTCTTCATCACTTGCATCTAATTTTGCATATGCAATATTTTTTTTAATTGTATCATCAAAAAGAGTAGTATCTTGGCTAACTAATGAAATTTCTGATCTTAAAGAATTAATAGTTACATCATTTATTGATTGTCCATCAAATTTTATATCTCCTGATAAAATATTATAAAATCTAGGTATTAAATTTAATATTGTTGATTTTCCAGATCCACTTAGTCCAACTAAAGCTGTCATTTTACCAGCGTCAATTTTAATATTTATATCTTTTAATATTTGAACTTGGTTTTCTAAATCATATTTAAAATTAACATTTTCAAAGTTAATTTGTCCTTTATTTACAATCAGTTCTTTTGAATTATTTGTATCTTTTATTTCAATTTTTTGATCAATTACAGGCAAGATTCTTTTGGCTGCACTTAGGCCTGTTTGAATACCCATATTCAAAGTAGCTAATGATCTAACAGGTTGATAAGACAACATCATCGCAGCTAAAAAGGAAAAAAAATTATTAATATCTAATTCATCTTTCATGATTAATTTACCTGAATAAAATATTAATAATGCAATCATTATTCCTGTTAATGTTTCCATAATTGGTGAAACTCTAACAAATATTTTGTTAGTTTTTTTTGCAATGTCTCTAATATGGTTTAATTTATCGGTTAATCTAGTATACTCATAGTTTTCTTGTTGAAATATTTTAATGAGTTTATGGTTTTTGAAAACTTCAACTAAATGCGTTGTTAAAAATCCTGCACTCACCATACCTCTTGTAGAAATTTGTCCCATTTTTTTTCCAAGTTTTTGAGATGCATAAGATGCACATGGGATCATAATTATAGCAATTAAAGTAAGTTTCCAATTTTGATAAAACATTACACCAAGAAGACCAATTAAAGTCAAAGTGTCTTTAAATAAATTTAATAAAACAACACTGACCAAATTTACAATCAATGAAGTATCTACTGTTATGTTTGAAATTATTTTTCCTGTATGTTTACTATCTATTATTTTTGTATCTGCATTTATTAGAGATTTTACCATATCGGTTTGAATATTTTTTTTTACATGTTCAGCAACATGTATCATATTAGCTTTAGCAAAATAAAGTGACGATCCTTTCATAGCGAAAGCAATTATGATTGCGAGAGGTATTAAGTAAATTAATGTTTGATCTTTATCTAAGAAAACTTTTTTAATTGCAGGATCTAGTAGGTAAGCAACAGCTGAAGTGCTTCCTGCAACTAATATCGAAAAAAAACCAGCTAAAATAATTCTTTTTAAATATTTACTAGTATAATTTTTATATAATCTTATTAAAATTTCTGAATTTTTCATTAAATTAAAACTTTCCTACTATTATTGAGATTAAAATAATTAATCCAAGAAAGTTGTTGCTCTTAAAACATTTCAAGCAACTTAAAGAATTATTTAAATTAACTCTAACTAATTGATGATAGAACAAATGATAACCAATAATTAAAATAAAGATGTAGTACATGAAGTTAAGCTCATTTAAATTTCCAATTAAAACAATAATTAAATATAAAACTAAATAACATGTTAATAAAAAGATTTGTGGTTTTTTTTTAAATTTAATTGAAGTCGATTTTAATCCTATAATTTCATCATCCTTTATATCCTGATAACCATAAATTGTGTCGTATCCTAATGTCCAAAATATGGCTCCACAGTAAAATAGAATTGGCATTAAATCTATTTGACCTTTAACTGATGTCCATCCGAGAATTAATCCATAATTAAAAGTAATTCCTAAAAATAATTGTGGCCAATAGGTATATCTTTTCATAAGAGGGTAGGTAAATGCAAGTGGCATAGATCCAAGAGCCAATAGAATAGTGATAAAATTAAAATTTAGTAAAATTAATAGAGCTAAAAAACACAATATAGTTGCATAAAAAATTGCGATTTTAATTGAAATTTTACCTGAAGCTATAGGTCTATTTTTTGTCCTAAATACTTTTGCATCAAATTTTCTATCTAGTATATCGTTAACAATACAGCCAGCTGATCTCATAAGGACTGATCCTAAAAAAAAAAGAAATAAATAAAAAAAATAAATATTTAAATTTAATGTAAAATCATAAGCCAACGTAAGACCCCATGCGCATGGCCAAAATAACAGCATAAAGCCAATTGGTTTTTTTAATCTTGTTAATTCTACAAAAAATTTTAATTGGTTCATAATATTTTACTTGTAAATAACAAAGGCTAGTTTCATAATCAAATTGATTCGTATGAATATTGATTACACGGTCACAGCATTAATGTTCCCAGCAATTCCTTTATTAATGGGAGTTTATAGTAATAGGTTTCATTCGTTGAGTATTTTAATTCGACAATTGCATGATGAACATGTTTATGAAAAACATATTCCTCCAGAGTGGAAAAAGCAGTTTATTAATTTAAGCGGTAGAATTACACTTTTAAGGTGGACAATTTTATTTGCAGCATTTGGATTTCTCTTCAATATGTTAACAGTTTTTGCACTTTATTTAGATGAAGTTTTTCTCGCTAGGGTAATTTTTGGATCTTGCTGTCTGTCTATGATTATATCTATAATTTTCTTTATTCGGGAAATTCAAATTTCAACAAATGCACTTAAGCTTCATATGTCTGATATGGATGTCGATGTTAATTAGGAACTATTACAGCTGGTCCTAAAATTTTTCTTCCCTCAAGATCTTGATGGGCTTTAATTACTTCTTCTAACTTATACTTTTTAAAAATTTTAATTTTTACTTTACCTGAGCTAATTTTTTCAAACATTGTTTTTGAAGCTTCATCTAATTCTTCTCTAGTTGAAAGGTATTGCTGCATAGAGGGTCTTACAAGATATAGGCCTTTTGGTTGAATAACTCTTGGTACATTAATATCTGACAAGGGTCCAGATGCATTTCCAAACGAAACCATCATTCCTCTAATTGCCAAACACTCAATTGATCCATCTAATGTATCTTTACCAACACCATCGTAGACAACAGGTACACCCTTACCATTAGTGATCTCTAAAACTTTTTTTGCAAAATCTTCTTTATTATAATTAATTACATGATCGTAACCGTTTTCTTTTGCTATATTTACTTTTTCATCCGAGCCAACTGTACCTATAACAGTACAACCTAAACTTTTGGCCCATTGCCCAAAAATTTGACCAACACCACCAGCGGCTGCATGGAACAAAATTGTTTCTCCTGATTTAACTGGATAAGTTTTATGTAAAAGATAAAAAGTTGTTAATCCTTTTGTCATTAAAGTAGCA
>MDTE01020148.1_pt1 | contig 11111 bp, 13 predicted proteins | sample 811231 | NCBI WGS metagenome assembly MDTE01 (sample SAMN05326651, study PRJNA326480) | marine metagenome | isolation source: seawater | place: Indian Ocean: Red Sea | collected 2010 | reverse complement strand
TGGACTGTTAATGTTTTTTCAAGTACCTCCGTACTGTCTAATAATTTTTTAAATATAGATAGGTATAATGAAATAAATGGAGCTCACTTTGATAATCCTTTAGCCTCTAGTTATTATCCTAAAGAAAAAATTCAAAATATACTTCAAGGAGAAGGTATTCAATTAAATGTTAGCTCTATAAACTTAATTCCAGGACTTAATTTTTCTAAAGATAATTACGCATTTACTTCAAATATGATTACATATGGAGATATTAAGCTTCCACAAGCTTTTGTTGATATTATGTTTTTTGGAAATCCTGTGGGTAAAGAGCTTGATATGGCATTTAATCAGAGTATGATAGCTGCTTTAGAAACAGGGTTTACGTACTGTAAAGAGATAAAGCAGGTTAATATTGGTTTAACAGGAAAATATCTTCAAGGAATATACTATTCAAATATGGAGCAGCTAGGAAATGCTTATTTTAAAACAGACACTACAGCATTTCTTGGCAATGGAAATTATTTAATTAAACAAGGTTTGGGAGGTAGTGGATTTGCTTTTGATATCGGGTTCTCAACTTCAGAGTTTGAAAATGGTGTAAGGTTTGGAGCATCTATTATAAATGCTTTTTCGAGTATGGAATGGAATAAAAACACCCCCTTACGAAAAGGTCTTGAAGATATTGGAGTTGATTTTCCTGTTAGGGAAAAAGAGTATTTTTTCTTCAACTTTACTGTTGATAGTTTAAATGCTCAAACACTGCTAACGGCAACAGCTCAAGATCTATTTCAAACAGACACATACAAAGCATCAATTATTAATTTTGAAAGTATTCCTGTAATAAACCCTTTAGATTACAATGAAGCTGACTTACCCTTATTTTATATAGACTCTAATAATGAATCAGATATAGTTTCATCTGATATATCTGTAGTTGATCCTAGCAGGGTAGTTGTTCTTGAGGATGGAAGAGTTATTATTCCTACCGAATATTTAAGTGATGAAGACTTAGAATTATTTAATTCCTCTCCATTTAAAACTGATTATCCTACTTTTTTAAGATTTGGCTTTTCTAAAAATTTTTATAAAGAGGACATATTACTAGCAATTGATATCACTACAGGTTTAGATGATATGTTTTATAATGAAGAAAAGTGGAAGTTTTCTTTGGGGACTGAAATTAATAAGAATCCTAAAATACCCATTAGGCTCGGTGTTAGCCTTGGAGGTAAGGATAAATTTAGATATTCTTTTGGGACAGGATACTCTTTTGGAGCTATGAAAATAGATTTCGCATATGGCTATATAGGTAGTTTTAAATCAAGTAGCGCTAGAGGTTTAGATTTGTCTTTTAATGTATTCTATGATTATGTGGAGTCAGACAAAGAAGAGTTAACCTTTATAGATAAAATAAAAGAGTTTTTTGTCAGCTTTTATTCTAAATACATTAACAAAAAAAATGATAATTAAGTTCGTATTCTTGAGAATAGCCAAATCCCGCTACCAAGAAAGATAAAATTTACAATCCAGACAGAAGCAAAAGGTGAAAGTGTTTTGCTGTATCCTAGTGATTGGCCAAACTTAATTCCTAAATAATATAAAAATATTACAATAATACCAATTCCTATTCCTGTTGTATAATTGGTGCGTGGTTTTTTTATAGACAACCCTATTCCAAATAGTATCATAATCAAACTTGTAAAGCTAAATGCGATTTTAAAATTATAGTCAACTTTTAGGCTTACCTCATCAGGTCTTTTTTTAGATAAATTTTGGAGCTCCCAGTAGCTTAATTCTTTAGCGTCAGGAAGTTTTTTATCTAAGTCTTTGTATGTAAAATGTGATTTATCTTGATTGTAAAAAAAGGTTGTATCATTTGGAATTTTTAGAAGTTGTTTTTCATCTTTATTATTTAGCAAGGTTATACCTTTTCTAATCCAGGCATTTTTTTGAGATATGTTGTTGATTTCCATGTTTTTTTTATAAATCATGCTATCAATATCAATTTTGAATTCAAGTCTGCTATATTCTGGATTGTTATTTATTTTTTGAATAATTATTCCTGAAGCTTTATTGTTTAAGGGGTTGTAGCTCTCAATGCTAAGTATATTGTTTGTAAAACTACCATCTTTTTTTTCAAGTATGATATGTGAGTTTCTTATCTTTTTTGCTTTATTAGGTTTATTAGAGAACTTTTCAGTTAATTCAGCTCTTTTTTTCATCGAATTTGATACAACTGTATTATCAAAAATAAAGGAGGTAAAACTTATAATGATTCCTAGAAAGATTAGAGTAAATGAAATTTTTTTAAGACTTATTCCTGAAGCTTTTATTGCAGTTAGCTCATGATTTTTTTGTAGTTGCCCAATTGTAAAAATACATGCAAGTAAAGTTGTTATAGGTAATGCGATGCTTATAAAGCTAGGAATAGATAAAATACAATATGAGAGAATTTCTGTGCGAGTAAAATTTGATTCTATAAACTTGTCAATATTCCCTATTATATCGACAATTAAAAATAATAGTGTAAAGCCTATAATTAAAAAGATGAATTTTGATATAAAATTCTTGGTTATGTATATGTTTAATAAGCTCATTTTTATAAAAGTAATTTAATGTTTTTTTCTTTTTTAATTTAATAAGTTTATTTTATATATTAGTGTTCGATTAAATAAACTTTTAATACTGTTCTGTGAGGCAGTGAAGGTTTGAGCTCGTAATTTTCTCTCCTCATAGATGATTGGTATCGCTATGAAAAATAATATAATTTTAGCAAATCAAGAAGATTTTGAAAAGATAGTTTCTCGTCTTTCTTATGAGATATTGGAATCAGATTCTAATTATGATGATTTTGTATTGATAGGCATTAAAACTAGAGGAGAATTTCTCTGCTCAAGAATTAAAAAAAAGATAGAAGAAATTAAATCAGAGAGTATTCCTAAAGGAACTATAGATATTACATTTCACAGAGATGACTTTTCAGATAAGTTTCTTGTACCTAAGTTGGGTCCCTCTGTCATCTCTTTTGATGTTACAGATAAGAAAGTGATCTTAATTGATGATGTGCTTTATACAGGAAGAACTATTAGAGCTGCTATCGATGAAATATTTTCATTTGGAAGACCTAAAAGTATCAAGTTGGCTGTTTTGGTTGATCGAGGCCATAGAGAGCTCCCGATTAGACCTGATTTTGTTGGCAAGAATTTTCCAACCCAATCTAAGGAGCATATTGTTGTTAGCATGATTGAGTCAGATGGAAAAGATGAAATTGTTAAGGTTGTAAAATGAGCTTACTATCGGTTAAGCATTTATTTGGTTTGCAAGATTTGCCAAAAAATGATATTGGCAAAATATTAGATATGGCATTCAAGTTTAGAGAGGTCCTTGATAGACCTATAAAAAAAGTTCCATCTCTAAAAGGAAAAAATATCTTGAGCTTATTTTTTGAAAATTCTACGAGAACGAAAATGTCATTTGAACTAGCGGCTAAAAGGCTATCTGCAGATGTGACAAGCTTCTCTTCGGGAACATCTAGTTTGAAAAAAGGTGAAAGCTTTAAAGATACTATACAGAATATACATTCTATGAAAATAGATTGTATTGTGATCAGGCACTCTTCTCCGGGCTCATGTGTCAATCTAACTAATTATGTTGACTCAACTATAATCAATGGAGGAGATGGTTTTCATGAACATCCTACTCAAGGATTATTAGATATGATGAGTATCAAAGAAAAATTTGGAAAAATTAAAGGATTGAAAATTGGTATTGTTGGAGACATCTTGCATAGTCGCGTAGCTCGTTCAAATATATATGGGCTATTAAAGATGGGAGCTAAGGTTATGGTATGCGGTCCTTCAAACCTTATTCCAGGTAAAATAGAGGAGTTAGGTGTTAAAGTTTCTAATAATATTGATGCGACTATTGAGTGGGCCGATGCAATCAATATACTAAGAATTCAGAGGGAGCGTATGGGTATAGGTATTATTCCCTCTATTAGAGAGTATAGAGCTCTCTTTGGGGTGAATCAGGAGAGATTGAATAAGTTTAATAAAGAAATTGTTGTTTTACATCCAGGTCCCATAAATAGAGGTGTTGAGATTAGTAGTGATGTTGCAGATGGAGATAATGCTATTATATTGGATCAGGTTTTAAATGGAGTGGCTATTAGAATGAGTGTTTTATTCCTGCTACTAGGAGGAGCAGAGTAGATGGAGAGTAAAAAGTTAGATAGATATATTTTTTCTAATGCTACAATATATTCTCCTAAAGATCGTAAGAGTATCGAAGGAAATTTATTGGTTGTGGATGGTATAATTAAGGACCTTAATTATAAAGGTGAATCTGATGATTATAACATAATAGATTGTTCTGGCAAGATAATATGTCCCAGTTTTTTAGATTTAAGGAGTCATTTTGGAGAGCCTGGATTTGAAGATTCTGAATCCTTAATTACAGGTTCTCAGGCTGCTTTAGCGGGAGGTTATTCTAAAGTTTGTATTTTGCCAAACACAGACCCTGTTTTAGATAGTCTTGAATCAATAGAGTCCTTAAATAATAAAATGAAAAATCTGGATATAGATTTGTATCCTATTGGTTCTATTACAAAAAATATTGAAGGTTTAGAATTAAGTGAAATAGGATTGATGGTTAGTGAAGGAGTTGTAGCTATATCTGATGCTCATAAAAATGTAAAGAATTCCCAGGTTTTTCGAAATGCTTTAGAGTATGCTAAAATGTTTGACATTCCTATTATTAATCATTCTGAAGATGCGGGCCTTGCAAATGATGGAATCGCTCATGAAAGTTATTTTTCTACAAATAAAGGACTTCCCAGTAATCCATCTATATCTGAAACTACAGCGATTTTTAGAGATTTGGAGATTGCGAATTATGTAAATGGGAGAATTCATATTCCTCATGTATCATCAAAGGATTCTGTAGATCTTATTGAAAAATATAAAAATATGGGCACTCATGTTACTGCAGAAGTAACACCTCATCACTTAGGCTTATCAGAATTAGAATTGAATAGTTTTGATGCTTTGTATAAAATTTCACCCCCTTTAAGATCGGAAGAAGATAACTTAGGTTTAATTGAGGGATTAAAGAGAGGCGTTATTGATTGTATCGCATCAGACCATTGTCCTCAGAAAATAGAAGATAAAGAGTCTGATTTGCTTAATTCTAAGTTTGGAGTAATAGGTTTGGAGTCGGCATTTCCTTACTCATATCAAGTATTGAGTCAACATGGTTTCTCCTTAAATGATGTTATAGATTTATTTACGATAAAGCCCAGTCAGGTTATGAATATTGATTTAGATATGATTGAAGAAGGAAAAGAGTCTAATTTTACAATCATCAACCCTAATATTGAATGGGTGTTTGATAAACAATCTATATTTTCAATGTCTAAAAACTCAGCACTGATTGGAAAGCCTATGAAGGGTAAGATTGAATTTGTTGCCTGTAAAAATAAAATTCATGCTATTTAACACTTTACGCTTGCCTAATAAATTGAATAATTATAAGTTACTAGGCTTTAAGATGAGCGATAAGAATAAATGAAAACATTATCTATAAAAAAAGATCAAATTAAGAGAGACTGGTATATTGTTGATGCTACCGATAAGAAATTAGGTAGGTTAGCGAGCAATGTGGCTCAAATTATTAGAGGTAAGCATAAGCCGTTTTTTACTCCAAATTTAGATATGGGTGACTTTGTTGTGGTTATTAATGCTGAGAAAGTAGTTATATCTGGAGATAAGGCGAATCAAAAAGAATACTGGCGTCATACAGGTTATCCTGGAGGACAAAAAGTTGTAACATTTAAATCAATGAAAGAAAAATACCCTGAGAGAATTATTACATCTGCTGTTAAGGGTATGCTTCCCCATAATCGACTTGGCAGGCAATTAGGAACTCATTTAAAGGTTTATTCTGGAAGTGAGCATCCTCACCTAAGTCAGAAACCTAAAGTTTTAGAATTTTAATGGCAAAAAAAATACATGATACTCACGCAATAGGTAGACGGAAGGAATCTGTCGCTAGAGCTTATTTTTATCCAGGTAAAGGGAGTATTACAATTAACGATCAGGATATTGATAAATACTTTTCACGAGATACTTCTAAAATGATTTTAAAGCAACCTCTTGAATTGACTAATTCATCAGCAAGATATGATATAGTTATTAATGTTAGTGGAGGAGGGCAGACAGGTCAAGCGGGAGCTATTAGGCTTGCTATTGCAAGAGGATTGCAAATGATTGATAAAGATTTAAGAGATATTCTTAAAAAAGAGGGTATGCTTACTAGAGATTCAAGAGAAGTTGAAAGGAAAAAATATGGCCAGCCTGGAGCCCGAAAGAAATTTCAATTTTCTAAGAGATAAAATATGAAAAAAACACTTACTGTAGAACAATTATTAGATACTGGAGCCCATTTTGGACACCCTACATCAAAATGGGATCCTAAATTTGCACCTTATATAGCAACCAAGAAAAATGGTGTTCATATTATAAATTTGGAAGAGACTGTTAGATGCATAGAGAAAGCAGATAAGGAAATTTCTAATATTGCTAATCAGGGTGGTAGCATATTATTTGTAGGAACAAAAAATCAAGTTAAAGATGTCGTTCAAGAAGCGGCTGATTCTTGTGGAATGTTTTATATTGTTGAGAGATGGTTGGGTGGTATATTAACCAATTTTGCAACCATTAAAAAGAGTATCAGAAGGCTTGAGAAATTAGAAAAAGAATCATCATCTATATATAAAAATTTAACTAAAAAAGAAACAATGATGCTAGAAAGAGAAAGAATAAAACTTTCTGATCTTCACAGAGGCATTAAAGATATGAGATATCTTCCTGATGCTATATTTGTTGTAGATGTTAAATTAGAAAAAAATGCTATAGATGAAGCTAAAATTTTAGGAATTCCAATTTTTGGTATAGTAGATACAAATACTAACCCTAATTTAGTGGATTACCCTATCCCAGCAAATGATGACTCTATTAAAACGGTTAAATTAATTTTAGGTTATTTTGTAGATTCGATTAATTCAGTTAACGCTATGAAAAAAGGTGGTGAAATATCTGAAGATACACAAAATACGGAATCGGTTGAAGTGGATTCAAAAGAAGATAAAGGTGAGGGGTAGTTTTATATGTCTTCAATATCAGCAGCTAAAGTAAAAGAATTAAGAGATATATCAGGAGCAGGTATGATGGATTGCAAGAAAGCATTATCTGAATCTGATGGTGATATACAGAAAGCTATGGATTTTCTAAGAAAATCAGGGATTGCTAAGGCTCAGAAAAAAGCAGGTAGGGAAGTTAAGGATGGACTAGTTTCTACATACATTCACCCAGGCTCTAAATTAGGGGTTATGTTAGAAATTAACTGCGAAACTGACTTTGTTGCTAAGACTTCTGTATTTCAAGACTTAAGTAGAGATATTGCTATGCATATTGCCGCAGCATCGCCTGTATCAGTTTCTAAGGAAGATATTCCTTCCGAATTGCTTGATAAAGAAAAAGAAATTTATTTAGAACAGGCTAAAGCTTCTGGAAAACCTCAAGAGATTGCAGAAAAAATGGTTGTGGGCAGGATGGATAAATTTTGTAAAGAAAATGCTTTGCTAGAGCAACAATTTGTAAAGGATCCTAATGTTACAGTTAATGAAGTTCTTACAGATACAATTGCAAAATTAGGTGAGAATATATCGATTGCGAGATTTGTTCGATTTCAGTTAGGTGAAAGCGCATCTAGTCCATCAAAAGATTCTGAATAAGAGTAACATGGACTCTTCTGATAAAACCCTTTTATTAGAAAAAGTATTAATCAAAATTAGTGGAGAGTATTTAGCTGGAAATCAGGGATTTGGAATTGATCCCTTGACTCTATCTAATATCGCTCAAGATATATCTGAAATTCACAAAACTGGAATTCAGATTTCTATTGTTGTTGGAGGTGGTAATTTCTTTAGAGGAGTAGCAATAGCATCTAAAGGAATGGACCGAGTAACGGCTGATTATATGGGTATGATGGCCACAATAATGAATTCTCTTGCGCTGCAGTCTGAATTAGAAAAACATGGTGCGGATTCAAGGGTTATGTCTGCTTTAGATATTAAAAAAGTTGCAGAACCTTATATTAGAAGAAGAGCTACAAGACACTTAGAAAAAGGAAGAATTGTTGTTCTTGCTGGAGGAACAGGGAATCCTTACTTTACAACAGATACTACTGCAGCTTTAAGGGCGGTAGAAGTTGGAGCGCAGGCATTTTTAAAAGCAACTAAAGTTGATGGAGTTTATTCAGAAGACCCTAAAATCAACAAAGATGCTGAAAGATATGACTATCTTTGCTATAAGGATGTAATAGATAGAGAATTAAAAGTTATGGATTTAACAGCGATAACATTATGTAAAGAGAATGATTTGCCTGTTGTTGTGTTTGATATTAGTGACAAAGAAGCGTTATTAAATATTTTTAAGAGTAGAAAACAAGGTACTCTTATATCAAATGGAGATATAAAATGGTAGAACAAATATATAATGAAATGAAAAGTCAAATGGATAAAACGATAGTTCATTATCAAAATGAGCTATCTAAGATTAGAACTGGAAGAGCTTCTGTTGCAATGCTTGATTCAGTCAATGTTGATTATTATGGGGCTATGCAGCCTTTAAAGAATATAGCTCATATATCTGTTCCAGAGTCTCAGATGATTGCGATTACTCCCTTTGACCCATCTAGTATTGAAATTATTGAGTCAGCAATTGTATCCTCAGATTTAGGTATGAACCCTAATAATGATGGAAATGTTATTAGATTGAGCGTTCCTGCTTTAACTGAAGAGAGAAGAGTGGAAATAACCAAGCATGTTCATAAAATAATTGAAGAGGGTAGAGTCTCTATTCGAAATATAAGAAGAGAAGTGAATGATAGGATTAAAAAGTTGAAAGATGAGGGTATCTCTGAAGATAATATAAAAAGAGCATTAGATAACGTTCAAGAGACAACGGATGATTCTATAAAAAAATTAAATAGTATTTCAGAGGCAAAGGAAAAAGAAATCTTAGATTAGATATACTTTTTTATTTCGAGTCGTGCTTTTATAATATCTTCCCGATTAATATTTAGCATATTAGATATACTTTTAATGTAATGGTGCTCTAAATAGTGAAGTTCGCCATCAGAGTATCCAACCTCAAATATACATTTTATTAAGTCTAATTTATCTGAGTAGTCCATATTTGAATTTAGGAAATCTGAATACTGGAACATATCGATCGCTTTTTCTAACTCCTTATAGCTCTGTTTTATTATGTCAGATGCTTTTTTTTGGTCGATATGGAAAAAATCAATTAAGATTTCTTCAATAATACTTATCTCATCTTTTGTTATAATATTATCAGCTTTTGCTATTTCTAGCATTAAGCAAGAGGAGTATAGTATCGTTTTTTCTGAATCCATTTATTATAAAAGAAAAATTAATTTATATTTTAAGTAATTGTAAATTAGGCATTAACTATGAAATATCAAATATTATGAAAAGAAATGTTATCGCTATTATTGGACGTCCAAATGTTGGGAAATCAACCTTATTCAATAGAATAATTGGGAAATCCCATTCCATTGTTTCGGAAGTAGAAGGAGTTACTAGAGATAGAGTAAAGGATTCTTTTATTTGGAATGATAGTCAGTATGATATTATTGATACTGGTGGATTTATTAACAACTCGAAAGATTTGATTAATAAGGAAGTTAATATTCAATCAGAGATAGCTAAAGATGAAAGTGATTTAGTATTGCTGATGATGGATTCTCGGCAAGATATAACTTCTGATGACAGAGAGCTTGCTCAGATGATTCTACGCTCAGGAAAGCCATATATATTTGTTCTAAATAAGATTGATAATAAAAGCTTAGAGCATAATAAAGATAAATTTTATGAGTTAGGGTTAAGTGAGCCATTTTTAATATCTGCTCAATCGGGTCATAATATTGGAGATTTGCTAGATGAAATAACTAACAGTTTATCTCATAGTACGGCAAGTGATAGCGAGTTTGATTTTAGCGTTGCTATAATAGGGACTCCGAATGTTGGAAAATCTTCTTTTATTAATAAAATTCTAAATAAGAAGTACGCGATAGTTACAGATATTGCGGGCACAACAAGAGATTCAGTCGATTCAAAAATCACTTATTACAATAAAATAATTAAGCTTATTGATACTGCAGGCTTGAGAAAAAGATCTAAAGTTTTAGAGAAAATTGAGTTCTATAGTACGGTTAGGACAGAGAGAAGTATCGATGAGTGTGATATTGCGATTGTTATGCTTGATGGGAGTAAGGATTTTGGGAAACAGGATCAGGATATTATTAGAGGGGTAATATCTAAAGGAAAGGGAATGGTCCTGGTAATCAATAAATGGGACTTAGTTGATGTAGATACAAATACGATGAAAGAGTTCTCTGAGAATATTATATACAAGTACCAGTCCTTGCAACACTATCCTATAATTTCAATATCAGTAAAAGAAAATAAAAGAGTCAGGCAGGTCCTATCAGAATGTCTGAAAGTATTTAATGAGAGAAGTAAAAAAATCAAAACAAATGAACTTAATTCATGGCTAGCCAAAGTAGTCGCTCAGAATCCCCCTCCATCGGTTAAGGGTAAGAATTTGAAGATAAAATTTGTTTCTCAGATTAGAAAGAATCCTCCTCTTTTTGTTTTTTATACAAATTTCCCAAATTTATTTCCGATCCATTATAAGCGATATCTAGAAAATCAGATTAGGACTGAATTTGGATTTAAGGGAGCTTCTATGAAAATTAGTTTTAGGGCAAAATAGAAAGGAGAAAAGATGAAATATTTATTGAGATTGTTATTTGTGAGCTTATTTTTAATTTCATGTGGAAATGATGCTAAAGAAGATAAAGCTAGTAATTCAAATAATAAACAGGGAGATGTTGATATATCGGGTATATGGCTTCTAAAGAATGAACCTTCCTTTTTGGTTTTAAATATAGACGGAGTCTATGCATTTGCAGAGTTTTGGGATGATAGGGACGGTGAATCTGGAAGTTATAGCTGGAAAATCGATTCTAGAGAAGAATGAATT
>MDTE01193301.1_pt1 | contig 11112 bp, 7 predicted proteins | sample 811231 | NCBI WGS metagenome assembly MDTE01 (sample SAMN05326651, study PRJNA326480) | marine metagenome | isolation source: seawater | place: Indian Ocean: Red Sea | collected 2010 | reverse complement strand
TATTGGCGTCGGCCACCGTTGGTTCGATACCGCCCCGCGCATAGGCTGCCGGACCGGGCTCTGCCCCAGCGCTCTGCGGTCCTACATGCAACCCGTTATGCGTATCAAGCCACGCAATACTGCCAGCGCCGGCTCCAATAGTATTGATCTCGATCATAGGCAACATGACTGGGTGACCACTAATTCCACCCTCGGTGGTCATACGCAAATCACCGTCGACGATCAATGAAATGTCTGTACTTGTGCCGCCCATGTCGACGCCCAGCAGGCTACGCCTTTCACTTGCTCTACCGATACGTTGGACCGCCAGAGCACCGCCCGCCGGTCCCGATGTAATCAACCTTGCAGGGAAATCTCGTGCGGCATCAACGGTGAGTGATCCACCGTTGGACTGCATTAAGAGCACTTTGGCATTCGGCAGGAGGTTTCGTACCCGCGGCGTGACATCCTCGAGGTAACGCCCAACCAGCGGCATGGCGGCCGCATTCAGGGCCACTGTGCTTGTACGCTCGAACTCGCGAATCTCGCGACACACCTCATAAGAAGCGGAGACATGTATTCCCTGTAACTCCTGGCGCAACCAATCACGCACCAGGATCTCGTTGTCTGGATTGATGTAGGAGTTGAGAAAGCAAACAGCAACAGATTGTGCTTCGCTATCCCGAATAGTCTCTATCAGGGACGTAACTTCCGCTCGTTCAGGGCAACACTGTATTTCACCTTTCGCGGTTATCCGTTCATTCACCTGCAGACGTCGCTCACGAGGAATTACGGGAGTTTCTTTGTCTTGCTGCAGATCGTACATATCCGGTCGAAAGTGTCGCCCAATCTCGAGCACATCACGAAATCCTTTGGTGGTCACTAGCGCTGCAGGAGGTAACTTCTTTTCTAGTACTGCATTAGTCACCAGCGTTGAACCATGCACCAGGAGCGACACGTCAGCCGGATTGACATCAGCAAGCGCCAAGCCACGCTCTACGGCATCGATCAACGCACCGGCCGGATCGCCATGCCGACTCGGAACCTTTGCTATCGTGATCTCAGAGGTGTCTTCATCAAGAACTGTAATATCGGTGAAGGTGCCACCAATATCCACGCCCAATCTAATGTTCATATACCCGTTACCACTATCAATTTTATCGTGCGTCTGCCATCAACTCGACCAATCCGGCTGGGGACATTGGTGCTTCTTTGATTCGAACACCAAACGGCTCAAGGGCGTTTTCAGTGGCGGAGACAATCGCTGCCACCGCGCCCACCGTGCCGGACTCACCAACCCCCTTGACCCCCAACGGGTTCAATGTTGAAGGATAAGACTGATGGTGAATTTCGATATTGGGTACTTCGGTCGCGGAGGGCAGCAGGTAATCTGCAAACGTCGTAACGACCGGCTGCGCTGATTCATCGTAACCCATCCACTCAAACATCGCGTTACCAATGCCGTGTACGACACCGCCGTGCAATTGCCCCTCGACCAACATCGGATTGACCAGGTGGCCGCTATCATTCACCACGACATAGCGCAAAATCTGGACATCTCCTGTACCGGGGTCGACCTCGACCTCCACAACATGCGCGGAGTTCCCATAGGTCACATCGATTGGCATGAAATCGATCGTAGCCTCCAGAGAAGGTGCCATGCCAGCCGGTTTGTTGTAGCCTTTAACGCCTGAAAGCGCTTTGGCGATCTCGGCGAACGAAATCGCCAATGGAGCTGCACCCTTTACCCAAACCTGTCCATCCCTCAGTTCCAGATCCTCCGCTTCTTCCGCAAGGTACCCAGCCACGTTATCCGATGTTTTCAACATATGTTGAGCTGCCTGCAGCAGCTTTTCTCGTACTGTTCCAGAAGCAACGTGCACGGCATTTCCTGCATTCACCGTTGTGCGGCTGCCATAGGCACCGATCCCATGTGGTACGACTGTGGTATCAGATGTAACTAAGGAAATATCTCCGGGATCAACCCCAAGCTGATCCGCACAGATCTGGGCCAGTGTGGTTTTTGTGCCCTGACCCATGGGCATCGCACTGGTGTAGATCATGACCTTGCCGGAACGCCCAATACGAACAAGCGCCGTTTCAAATGGACCACGGCCGGTGACTTTCACCATGTTCGAGACGCCAATACCGAGATACCGGTTGTTTTCCCGTGCCTCGGCCTGGCGATCAGAAAAATCGCGGTAAGCGGCCACATCTAACGCCTGTTCCATTACACCGCTGAAGTTGCCCGATTCATAAATAATAGGCGTGTTTTCACGCGTTTTCATCGGCAACTCATATGGAATCTCGTCGCCACGGATAAGATTACGGCGTCGCACTTCACCGCGATCCAGTTCAAGTCGCCGAGCCACTTCATCCAACAAGCGCTCCATCACGAAGTTGCCTTCCGGGTAACCAGCGCCACGCACGGGAATCGTACCCACACAATTGGTCTCAACGACACGTGTTCGAACTTTGTAGTGAGGAACCTTATAGGGCCCAGGCACAGCGATAGCGGAGTTATGAGGAACGTGCAGATGGAGCAGTGTGTACGCGCCTTGATCGTGCAGCATGTCACCGCGTACCCCGATTATCCGGGCATCCTGATCTACCGCTATCTCAACCTCCCAGCACTGATCGCGTTCCTGAATTGCAGCAACGAAGTTTTCACGGCGATCCTCGATCCATTTCACTGACCGACCAAGCAGTTTCGCCGCTACTGCAGTCAGAATATCCTCGGAGTGCAAAAGATTCTTGCCCCCGAACCCCCCTCCCACATCAGGGACAATGACTTGCACGTGCTGTTCATCCATCCCGAAAAGTTGAACGAGTCCGTTGCGAGCTGGGTGCGGTTTTTGGGTATTGATCCACACGGTTAACTGATCTGTATCAGGATCATATTTAGCGAGTGTTCCGCGAGTCTCAATTGGGTGTGCTCCGCCACGATGAACCTTTAAAGACAGATCAAAAACATGAGGCGCATCGCGAAACGCTTTATCGCAATCACCGTACGCGGTAAGAAATTCAGTGACGATGTTATCCTTAGCGTTGCGGTGAACCGTGGGTGCTCCCTCGGCTAAGGCCACACTGCAGTTCGAAACAGCCGGCAACGGTTCGTAGTCCACTACCACCAATTCCACGGCATCTTCGGCCAGGTAGCGGGAATCAGCGACAACAATGGCAATGGCCTCACCAGCAAAACACACTTCGTCTGAGGGCAAGACCAAGGGTTTAGCAGTTTCAGGGAAATCCCAATTCTTGTGATCACAGGGAATCACATTGGAGGTCAATACAGCATCGAGATCAGCGTGGGTATAAACCGCGTGCACACCATCTAGCGCCCGCGCAGCACCGGTATCAATAGATTTGATCACCGCGTGTGGGTGCGGACTGCGTACAAATGCAACTTCCAGCAGGCCTTCAATCTTAATATCATCGACAAAACGACCTTCGCCTTTCAACAGCGCTAGATCCTCATAACGCTTGATCGAAGCACCAATATTACTGCTGCTCATGATTCCACTATCTCACGCAAACGTCTTGCGGCATCTAACGCCGCCGTAACAATGCCTTGATAACCCGTACATCGGCATAGGTTGCCAGAAAGCGCCTCACGGATCTCGGACTCGCTAGGATCAGAATTTTCGCTAAGAAATTCGGTCAAGGTCATTAAAACACCAGGTGTGCAGAATCCACATTGCAAACCATGTTGGTCACGAAATGCTTGTTGTAATGAATTGAGTTCACCGTCAATAGCCAATCCCTCTACGGTGGTTACTTTGGCGTTATCCGCCTGTACCGCGAGCATTAAGCAACTCCGCACAGTTGCACCATCGACCAGTACTGTACAGGCCCCACAGACACCATGCTCACAGCCAAGGTGGGTTCCGGTAAGCTGAATCTGGTGGCGCAAGAAATCCGCGAGCGTAGTTCTCACGTTGATTTCTGCCGTGCACGACTGCCCGTTCACCTCAATACGCACTGCGCGCGTCGTGCTCATTGGCGTGCTCTAGTCATAGCGAGCTTGAGTCCCCGCGCCACTAAAGTCTCAGCAACGTGGCGCCGGTAATCAGTCGATGCGTGAACATCCTCTATGGTATCGATGTCACGGCAAATCTGCGCTACGTCGTCGGCGGCCGTATCGCTCGCGTCGCTGGAACAAAACATCGATTCAGCGGTTAACAAACGAAGCGGGCCTGAACCAACACCACCCAGGGTGATGCTGCACCGAGCGACCTCGTGATTATCACCCAGCTCTATCAGCACAGCCGCAGCAACAATTGCGAAATCTCCGTGCCGCCGCGCATATTCTAAAAAGGCATAGCCATGCCCTTCTTTCCAAGCCATAAAGTTAATACCTATCACCATTTCATTAGGCTCAATAGCGGGAGTCATATAGAAAGCGGGAAATTCCTGCATGGCAATCGTTCGCTCCCCATGTAGACTGCGGACTTGGATAGTGGCATCGTGAGCGGCCAACACAACAGGCAGTTCGGCAGCCGGATCAAGATGACAAAGACTGCCTCCTAATGTGCCCCGATTGCGAGTCGCACGGTGTCCCACCTGATGTAGTGCTTCTGTCATCAATGGGCATCGAGTCTGGAGCAGACTAGAAGTCAGCAACGCCCTTTGGCGAGTCATCGCGCCGATATAAATGTGTTCACCGTTCGTATGAATTTCATCTAGGTCAGCGATATTATTCAAATCGATGATGTGGTCAGGCATGACAAAGCGCATGTTCATCATCGGCAAAAGAGACTGACCTCCGGCCAACACTTTGGCGTCATCGAGTTCGTCAAGCAATCTTACCGCCTCATCCAGAGTAGCAGGGTCATGGTAGGAGAATCGAGGCGGTTTCATAGGGGTTTGGAACAGCGTACTACCAGCGCTTTAATTCAGCGGCATTCCTACCAGCAGTCCACCCACCAACAAAGCACTCGGCGAGATTTCCACCACCCAGATAAAGGTGGCCGAAGACGCCACCGAGTTCCCCGGCTGCGTAAAGCCTTGGGATCGGCTTCCCAAAAGAGTTTAAAACTCGTTGCTGTGCATCGTGGCGTGGACCACCATGCGTGTTCTGGACTAAAGGCCAAGCATCAGCGAAATAAAATGGGGGGTTCTCGATCTTCACCATTGATGTCGGTGGACGGTTAAACTCCTCGTCGAGGCCACGATCGCAACTAGCGTTCCATTCGTCGATATTGTTTTGCAAAACAGCTTGCTCTACGCCGATGCCATCGGCTAGTGCCGAAAACGAATCGGCCCTGTGAAGGATAGACAGTTCTAGTTCTCGAAGATTGTCCTCGGAATATTCGAATTGGAAGTTTCGGTCGTTGAAGGTGGGTGAACATATGGGATAGTTGAGTCGACCGGCTTCGTCCATCACCATCCGTGAAGGAATTCGCGGGTAAGTCTGGGTCATCGGATCAAATTGGGCCATGTGTCGTTGCGATGTATCTTGCATGTAAGGCTGATACTCATTCATGTATCGTTTTCCATTCTGATCCAGCAATATCCAGGGTACTTTGACCCCCTCTCGAGCACCTTGCCCGGGAATCCAGTCCGGTAGACGCTTAACTCGAACTCCATAAGGGTAATTTGGATCCGGGTGTTTCAGACAATACGTGCCGTGGTAGTGCCACATGTGCCAGAGGTCAGCACCCACTGCCTGGGCCATTCGAATACCATCCCCCGTGTTGCCGCGAAACGCGGTAAAAAGAACGGGCTTCTCCGGCCAGTATTGGCGTTGCATTTCAGGGTTTGCCTCGAAGCCGCCACAGGTAAGAACTACAGCACGGTTGGCGCGGATGCGGCGCTGTTGGCCCCGCTGTTTCATGGACACGCCGCAAATCTGTCCATCCGCGTTAGTAACCAACTCTTCTGCCGTTGTTTCAAGCGACACTTCAACGTTACGCAGAGCAACATTCTCTTGTAATACCTTGAAAAGCCGCACGCCGGCAGCGCGATGTATGGGCAAATAACTATTGACGTTCGGAAAGCTCGCTCGAGGATCGAAGTCAGGGATAGTATCGATGCTGACGTAAGAAAAGGTGTCCCCGCCGGTTAGAGGATAGTTGCCCGCTAGTGGACGAGCGGCAACTGTCGCGTTACAGACCTTGGCGAGTTTTTCAAAATAGGGCGCCAGTTCAGTCATGCCGACGGCCAACGCTTCCAACACCTCGTCTGGGGTTGTCCCAGCGCTAGTTTCTTTGAGGTAGGCCAAGGCATCCGCTGCGCTATCTGCAGCACGTACGTTCCCGCCGGAGCAAATGGATATGCCACCGGCATCTTGCATTTTTTCTATTAGAAGCACCGAGCTGCCAGCATCAGCAGCTTCTAACGCGGTAACGGCTCCCGCATACCCATAACCGACGACAACGACGTCGTAACTAGCATCCCACTTATCGTCGTTATTATCTATTTTACTGGTCGCACCCATAGGTCAAATAACTGTTTGAGCCCTCAGGAATCACAGCATCACTCATGCTGTAGCTATAAGACAAATTCATAATTTATATTTTTCGGATAGTTTTTAGCTATATATCAATATTCTAAGAACCATATTAATAACCTATACCTATCATCTGATTTTTGAACTTGCATAGATAATGCAGCGGGAATTCTAATCACACTTTCAGCTAAAGAGATCGCGTCAGGTCGTACGCGCTCATTGGCGGGAGAATAGTGCGTCGGCGCGTTTCGGATCCAGCATCAATGGGTTACCAAATTTAACCGACGCTCGATCAGTTTAATCCATTAAGGAGGATCCAATGAACAAGAAACAAAGATTCAGTTCGGCGTTGCCACGATGGGGCTTAATGGCTTTTATCGTCGCGTTTGCGAGCGCTGCGGTGGCAGGTGACAGCATCACATTCACTGCCGGATCGCCGGGCGGTGGGTATTTCAAAGCATCGGCTGCCCTTGGCGAGTACATTAAATCAGACATCCCCGGTACTTCCGTCACTGTCATCCCTGGAGGTGGCTGGGCCAACGTCGAGAGATTGGATCCAGCATCGAAACAAGCAGATATCGGCGTGCTAGAGAATGCACTCGCCAGCATGGCATACGAAGGCACGGGGCCGACTGGCAAAAAGTACGATTTCCGCATGCTGGCAGCTTTCCGCCAGCCAGGTGCTGCCCAAGCGGTGATTGTGGATTCGCTAGGCCTGAAAAGTTTTGAAGAAATTAAAGCGAAAAAGCATCCTGTGCGTATCGCAATGTTTGAGCGGCATCAGTTGGCGACCGGACAAGCCTTGGCAATGCTGGCCGCTTATGGCATGGATGCAAAAACGATTGAGTCTTGGGGCGGCAAAGTTATTTTTACCTCGCACGGGGAGGGAATTCGTATGATCATGGACGGCCAGGCCGACATGTGGTTTACGGGTGGCTCCTATTTCCCTCACCATAAATATATCCAACTGGGCGCGAAAAAAGCCTTTCGCTTGTTGCCAATCAGTAAGGCAGTTGCGCAAAAAGTAGCTAAACGATTCGGTCAGGAAATCATGGAAGTGCCTGCCGGAATCTATGACAAGAACAACGGCCAAAACGACGCATACTGGTCACCGGCTACGATCGTGACCTTTGGTGTGCGTACGGATCTGTCTGATGACCTCGTCTATAAAATCGCCAAGGCCCTTGCAAACCATAAAGAGGAATTCTGGGAAGTACATCGCATGCATAAGTTCTACACGCCAAAGGTCGCATGCAAAAATGTAGGCACCGCTCCTTTACACCCGGGCGCGATAAAGTTTTATAAAGAAACAGGTTGCTTAAATTAGGACTAGGCCTACCCATTCGCTTGCTTTAGCCCGCCTTCCCTGGAGTGGGGAGGCGGGCCTACGGGCATATTAATCCTGCATGATGTATTGGTAACAAGGCGTTCCGTTATGCCTAATCAGTTCAGCGTCACACAGCTGACTTCCTATTTAGTAAGGATCATTGCCATCTGCTGGGCAGGATTTCACATTTACACATCCTACTTCGGCACGTTTTATCCGTATGTACAGCGTTCTATACCACTACTATGTGCACTGGTCCTGACTTTTCTGACTACTCGCGCTGTTAAAGCTTCCAAATCAGGGGTTGCCACAGCGCCCGGCATCTACCATGTACCTTGGTACGACTGGATTCTGGTTTTCTTGGCCATCCTGACGATTGGCTACATCGGTCTAAATAGCGACTATCTTGCCAATCGTTGGCCAATGACACCTACATTCGCAGTGACGGAGACCCAACTGATTTTCGGCTCGATTGCAGCGCTATTGATTCTTGAAGCAACGCGTCGGTTACTGGGTTGGCTATTGGTAATTGTCGCCGTTGTCGCGCTTCTCTACATCTATCTCGGCGAGCACATTCCGATTGTGTTCCTGAAGCATCGCGCTTACAGCTATGAGCACATGCTCGATTATCTTTATCTGACGGATAACGGTATATGGGGGGTGGCCCTGGGGGTCGCGGCCACCTATGTTGTGCTGTTCATAATCTTCGGCGCGTTTGCCGAGAAAGCCGGCGTAGCCCAGTTCTTTATCGATTTCTCCAACGCGCTCGCTGGCCATTCACGCGGTGGTCCGGCGAAGGTTGCCATTTTTTCTTCCGGGTTGATTGGCTCCGTAACCGGATCCACCGTAGCTAACGTGTATACCACCGGACAGTTCACGATTCCCATGATGAAACGCCTTGGATATAAACCCAGCGTAGCAGGAGCAGTGGAGGCGCTGGCATCCAACGGCGGCCAAATCATGCCCCCTATCCTTGGAGCTGCGGCTTTCATTTTAGCCGCTTACAGTGGCGTGCCCTATGTCAAAGTCGCGATTGCCAGCTTAATTCCCGCGTTGCTTTATTTCGGCGGACTGTTCTGGTTCATGCACTTGGAAGCCCATAAAACCGGCCTACAGGGCATCCCCCGAAGTGAAAAACCCAAGCTATTGGGTGTCTTAAAACGCGGCGGTCATTTGTTCTCCCCGATCATTGTCTTAGTAGGTTGTCTGGTCTACGGAATGTCTCCGGTTAAGGCCGCATTTTTTGGGATTGCTTTTACTGTCGTCATCAGCTGGCTACGTAAAGAGACACGTCTGGGGCCAAGGGAGATCCTTCAGGCGCTGGAACTCGGCGGCATGAATTCAATGTTGATCGTCGTAACGTGTGCAATTGTAGGGTTCGTTATCGGTGGTTTCTTAATCACGGGCCTGGGCCTCAACGTGAGCAGTGCGATCATTGCTATGTCGGGCGGCTATTTCATCGTCAGTTTGTTCCTCATCGGCTTTGCATGCATTTTGCTAGGCATGGGGATGAATACGGTGGCCGCGTTCATCCTGGTATCCGTTGTAGGCACGCCAGCGCTAACCTCGCAAGGGGTGGATCCATTAGTCGCAAACATGTTTGTGTTTTACTTCGCCTTGCTCTCACACATCACACCCCCAGTTTGTTTGGCAATTTTTGCCGGCGCTCAAATCGCGGAGGCAAATATTTGGGAAACGGCGTGGGTTGGCGTAAAGATGAGCGCCGTTCCTTATGTATTGCCCTTCCTGGTGATCTTTAGCCCTTCGTTACTGCTGATGGGGTCGTCACTGCAGATTGTGGCAGACACTTTGTTTACGGCGATCGGGTTGCTGCTGATCATATCGGCGATTCAAGGTTGGGCAGTGTACAAGTTGAATGTACCCGTGAGACTGCTGTCCCTAGCTGCTGGAGCCAGCCTGATCTGGCCGAGTGCAGCTGTAACAATGGTTGGTGTTGCATTCGCAACGGTTGTTCTTGGCCATCAGACGCTACAGTATTTTGCAGAAAAGCGCCGCGCATAACGTTATGCAACCAACTGGAGGGTAACGGAATAAGCAAACAGAAAATAATAAGTATCGCTTTTGACCGACTCGACCGACATATTCCCTTCTTCATGGGTTCTGTCAAAAGTCCCCCGGGCGTTACGGTGAAACCCCTGGAGATCGGCCTAGCAGAAAAGAAACCCTATCGCGATGGCTATGATCGGCATGGCCGAATGTTTCGAAATCAAGAGTTCGATGTCTGTGAGCAGTCGCTTGCCTCATATATCATCGCTCGAAGCCGTGGTGATACCCGCTTGATTGGTGCCCCCGTGTTTCCTCGGCGCTTGTTTAGTCAAAGCTGCATGTTGGTAAATGCGGATGCGTCCATAAAACACCCGGCCGACCTTGCAGGAAAGAAGGTAGCGGTCAATTCGCTGCAAACAACGCTGACTGTGCAGGCGAAGGGCGATCTATGTCGTGAATATGGCGTTAATGTGAATGACATTACCTGGTTTGTGCAACGTGCAGAGGAGCTGCCACTGGACACAGAAGTTCAAGGATCAACTCAAGTTATTCCAGCGGATAAACGCATTGAAGAAATGCTAATTTCGGGTGAACTTGATGCGTACATCCATCCCTCTCCGCCACCCACGTTACTGAAGCACGGGCGCGTCAGACGCCTGTTTCAAAACACTCGCAGGGAAGGAGGGCGATATTTCAGGAAGTACGGTTATTGTCCAATCATGCACCTGTTCGTTTTTCCAACGACGACCGTAGATCGCGAACCGTGGCTACCGGCAGCCGTTATAGCGATGTGGGAGGAAGCTAAGCAACAAGCGCTCGCTTACTACGACGATCCCGGATACGGTTTGATCTTGTTCTCACAGGAAGCTCTGGAAGAGCAACGGGCGCTGCTAGGAAACAACCCCTGGCCCTCGGGCTTATCTGCCAATCGTGAAAACCTTCTGACATTTATTGACTATATGGTGGCGCAAAAACTGATTGAGAAATCGATACCCGTTGAAACACTATTTCATGAATCTGTGCAGCTGACGTAATAAGAATATCCAGCCTTGCTATCGGGTTGCGCTGCCCAACCCGATCCTTTCGAAAGCCTTTGCCCCTCACTTTCATCTATCAGTGGAGCAAAATCGTTGATAGCACTCGTTATACCCTGATTTGACCCGTCGCGGGGTATTGCCAACTTCTAGATGGGTGTTAGGGCAAATAAAGTCGGTACAATAAGCTTTTACAGCAATCGCGCTGCACAAAAATGAAGCCTGAAGGAACTCTCTCCCATCTAAACCAGCGCGGCGAGGCTCACATGGTCGACGTCGGCGACAAGTCGATCTCGGCGCGGTCGGCGACCGCC
>MDTE01022954.1_pt1 | contig 11112 bp, 8 predicted proteins | sample 811231 | NCBI WGS metagenome assembly MDTE01 (sample SAMN05326651, study PRJNA326480) | marine metagenome | isolation source: seawater | place: Indian Ocean: Red Sea | collected 2010 | reverse complement strand
CATAGTGTCGTCGGAAAATCGCCTCGTTGGTTGATTTAATTGAGATCGCTAAGGTGTAGAGGTTTGCGGCCGCCTAGCCCGCCTCGGAGTATTCCTCCACCGGCGGCTCTTTCACCTCCGGCGCCTCGGCGGGCTCGGAAAAGCCGCACTCGCGTTGCGGACAGACTTTCTCGGTACCGCGCCGCTTGGTCGTCTTGAGCGTAAGGATCGGCCAATCGCAGTCCGGGCACGCTTCGGCTAGCGGCTCGTTCCACACCGCGTAGCTGCACTTGGGGTAAGTCGAGCAAGAGTAGAAGATCTTTCCCCGCCGCGATTTGCGCTGCATCAGCGAGCCCTTGTGGCAATCAGGGCATTCCACCCCCGTATCCACCGGCTTCTCAAGCGGCTCGATGTGATTACACGCAGGGAAGGCACTGCAGCCGATGAACTTACCGTACTTTCCTTCGCGAATGATCAGCGCGCTATCACAGCTCGGGCACTTTCGGTCAGGCACCACCTCAGGCTCCGAACGCCCTTCCCCCGGCTTGTCGCCAAGCGAGCGGGTGTAACTGCACTCGGGGTAGGCGGTACAGCCCACGAAGCGTCCTCGGCGCCCGAGGCGAATGCTGAGCGGCTTGCCGCATTCCGGGCATGCCTCGTCCATCGCCTCTTGCGTGACATCACTGCGTTTGACAGTCTCGTCTTTGGTCACGACCTGATGCTTGAAGTCCTTCCAAAAGGATTCCATGACCGGAACCCACTCTTTCTCACCGCGCGAGATTGCATCCAAGTCGTCTTCGAGATTCGCGGTAAAATCGTAATCCACATACCGATCGAAGTGCTGCGTGAGGAATCGGCTGACCACACGTCCCACATCGGTCGGGAAGAAACGCCGTTTCTCGAGCACCACATATTCGCGTTGCTGCAACGTTTGAATGATCGCCGCGTAGGTCGACGGGCGCCCGATCCCATGCTCCTCGAGCGTTTTCACCAGCGTCGCTTCGGAATAGCGCGGTGGCGGCTCGGTGAAGTGCTGCTCGGCCCGCACGCCTTCGAGTGCCAGCAGTTCCCCCTCGCTGAGCGCGGGGAGGCGGATCTCCCGCTCCGCCTCCTTACGATTGTCGACCCCTTCCTCATACACCGCGAGAAAACCCGGGGAGGCAATCGTCGACCCGTTCGCGCGAAACGTGTTGTCTTCCCCACACGCCAGATTGACTGCGACGGTATCCACGAGGGCATGTTGCATCTGACAAGCAACCGTCCGGCGCCAAATGAGCTCGTAGAGCCGCTGCTGGTCGCTGGATAGCACCGCTTTGACACTCTCGGGCGTTCGACTGACAGCGGTTGGGCGGATGGCCTCGTGGGCTTCCTGTGCATTCTTCGCTTTGGTCTTGAACACCCGCGGTGACTCCGGGACATTGTCCTTGCCATAGCGCCCTTCAATAAACGTGCGAATATCGCTCACTGCGTCCTGAGAGAGCGTCACGGAGTCGGTCCGCATGTAGGTGATGAGGCCACCGAGCTCGCCCGCTCCCGAAGCAGTGCCGGACTCGGCGCGTGCTGCCCCGTCCACGCCTTCATAGAGCTGCTGCGCGGTACGCATGGTGCGTTGCGCGGTGAATCCGAGCTTGCGGGATGCTTCTTGCTGCAGTGTCGATGTCGTGAACGGAGCGGGCGGGTTTCGCCGACGCTGCCGTTTCTCAACCTTGGCGACTTGCAGTTTGCCCGCCGCCGCAAGCATCAACGCCGCCTGGGCCGCGAAAGCGTCCCTTTCCGTGGTTATGGAAAACTGCTCGACCTTCTCCCCTTTGTACTCGACCAGGCGCGCCGAAAAATTTGGACTCCCGCCGACATCCGCCTCCAGGGTCCAGTACTCACGGGGAACAAAGGCTTCTATCTCCTGCTCCCGTTCGACGATCATTCGAAGGGCGGGGCTTTGCACACGACCCGCGGAGAGACCACGCCGCACCTTTTTCCACAACAACGGCGACAAGTTGAACCCTACGAGGTAGTCCAATGCCCGTCGCGCCTGTTGCGCGTTTATCAGATCGGTCTCGAGAGCCCGGTAATTCTCGAGCGCTTGTTGCACCGCCTTCTTGGTGATCTCGTGAAATACCACCCGATGCACCGGCTTATCCTTAAGCGCACCGTTCTCCCGCAACGTCTCCACGATATGCCAAGAAATTGCCTCGCCTTCGCGGTCTGGATCCGTCGCAAGGTACAAGGCATCGGCTTTCTTCATCGCCTTCGTAATTGCGTCGACGTGCCGGCGATTGCGGTCCACGAGTTGATACTGCATCTCAAAGCCATGTTCGGGATCCACCGCTCCCTCTTTGGGAATGAGGTCTCGAATATGGCCGTAGGATGCGAGTACATCGTAGCCGCGACCCAGGTACCGTTTGATAGTCCGGGCTTTAGCCGGAGACTCGACGATCAGGAGATTTTTTGCCATGGACGGTCCGTGCAAAACCTTAAGTATCGGCCGGGGAGGGGCAAACTCGAATCCCGTCCTTAGGCACGGTCAAGCACGTGTAAAACCGCCACTAGCATCCGCGCGAATAAGCCCCTCAAGCTCAAGCGCCAAGAGCATGGATGAAACGATATCGGGCGTCAAACCACTTCGCATAATGATGTTGTCGACAGCCGTCGAATCGTAGTCGACGCAAGCTAAGACCACTCCGGCCGGTCCTTGGGGCTCCAAAAGTGCGCGCGAGCCTGACTCGCCTGGGTCCTTGCGTCGGTCCTTGGCCAGTCGCCGCCACCCGCCACCAAGCTCCTCGAGCACATCGGCGGCCCCTTCTATCAATGCCGCCCCCTCCCGGATCAGCCGATGGCACCCGCGTGAAAGAGGATTACGCACGCTCCCGGGCATTGCGAACACATCCCGGCCTTGCTCGCCCGCTAATCTGGCCGTAATCAGCGAACCGCTTCGACTTGCGGCTTCCACCACCGCGACCCCGAGCGACAAACCGCTGATGATGCGATTGCGGTGCGGAAAGTGATGTCGGGCGGGCCGCGTATGAGGGGTGAATTCGCTTACCACCACACCGTGCTCGGCGATGCGCTCGGCGAGTCCCCGGTTGCGCGCGGGGTAGACGTTCGACAGGCCGCTGCCGAGCACCGCAACCGTGTCGCCTCCACCCTCGAGCGCCCCTTCGTGGGCGGCTGCGTCGACTCCCAAAGCGAGACCACTCACTACCCCTACCCCCGCTTGTGCCAGATCCCGGGAGAGCCGTCGGGCAGCCTCACGCCCTGCATACGTCGGCCGGCGTGCGCCGACGATCGCAACCATTGGCCGGGAGAGACACGCGACTTGGCCTCGGCAAAATAGTACAAGCGGCGGATCTGAGACCTCTCTGAGCAGCGGGGGAAAGTCGGGGTCAAGCCAAGTAGTCAGATGCGCTCGCACACCCAGCAGCCAATTGACCTCCGCATCGATCGACCGCCAGGGCAGTTGGGAGATACGCAGTTCGAGACTCGACCGGTGTCGCTGCAGCCACTCCGGCAAAGCATGCAATTTCATGCCCCGGTGCTCATCGATCCACTCGACCGGGTCGCCTAGCGAATCGACAAGCCGGCAACGTTCCTTCGTATTGGTTCGGGGCAATCGCAGCAGGGCGATCCAAGCGCGCAACCTGTCGCTCGCAGCCAGCACCTGGGTTATCGGGCGTTCATACCTCGAAGGAGCGGCTTGGAAGAATCAGTGATGTTGCAGGGTTCCATGCTTTGGCCTCACGAGCTACGCGCCCGTCACCCTGCCATGATTCCGCGCTCAGGGGTTCTTGACGCTATCCAACACGTGCATCGGCCTTTCTGCATCCATGACGAGCGCGTAGCTGATGCGGTCATAAGCGCGGAAAACCATGATAGTCCCGGCCTTTTCGTCCGGCAAAGTCACCATCTGGCGTTTGTCTTGGAATAGATCCGTAATCCCACGCTGGACGTCCCGGATCACCCGATCCGCCGCCATCGTAAAGCCGTCAAAGCCGCCTTGGCGCGCAGGATCGAGCTCGATTACCGCCTCCGGCCGCGGGAGTTCCGCCAGTCGGTCGCGATAAAGCTTGTCCTCCACCTCGGCACCCTTCTGCCACACCGACAGCACATGCCCCATCCGGATACCGTTGGTCTCGCCAAGGTTCAGCACGACAACTTGGTACTGGCCTATCTGGGTGACTCCTTCCACCACGTCGATGATGCTTCCTTCAACTGCCTCGGCCGGCACCTTCGGCAAGAAACTCTGCGGCAGCACCGTCGTCTCCACCGGGAGCAAACGATCACCGGCGAGTATCTCACGCTTGGTTTGAATGAGACGCAAAGTCACCGGGTCACCCTCGCGTTCCACGACTGCATCGCCGAGGTGCAATGCTTCGTAGCCAAGCACCTCACCTGTATTGGGATCGATGTAGGCGTCACCTTGGCGAAAGACACCGTAGCGCGGGTGGTTACCCAGATCCGGCCCTCGGGCATAGACACGAAACCCGGCGCCGGCGACGAGGTGTTCCTTGCCTACGGAGACGACATAAGGCGCCGCATCGAGAAAGCCTTCGGACACCACCCGCGGACGACTGAGAAATTGAGCAATAGCTTCAAGCGGAATCGTCGGGATCTCCGCCCGGCCACGCCGATTTATCCGAACCGACGGGCTCAGCTTGACGGTCGGCCTCGGCCCTCTCGCGAGCCGCAACCGCGGTTTTCCGCCAACGTATACCAGCGAAACCTCATCGCCCGGGTAGATGAGATGCGGGTTTTCGATCTGCGGATTCGCCTGCCAGATCTCCGGCCACAGCCAAGGCTCGTTCAAAAATCGTCCCGAGATGTCCCACAGCGTGTCACCTGTGCGCACGGTATAGACATCGGGGCGATCGGCCTTGACGGTCTGCGCTTGCAGCGTCTGCACCATAACGAGCAAGCCGGCGGCTAGGCTGAACGTGAGAATATTATTCGCGACCATGGCGTTTTCCGGCGACCCAGTGGCACGGAGTCTTGAGCAATGTTGGAAAAGTCTTGCGAGAATAGTCTAACTCTAAGCCATATTCTACTGAAATAACGGCTAAAACTAATCCCACGACTTAACTCAGAACCAAGGGCTGCGGGCTCTGGCAGTCGGTTGTGGTATATAGTTCGCCTTACAGAATCAGCGCGTGGTGCAAACGCCCACTGGACCCGCTGGTTGTACTCGGCAACCCACCGATCCACCTAATCAAGAGTCCCCTATTGGCACTACTCGAAATCCTCCACTTCCCAGACCCGCGGCTGCGGAACCAAGCGGCGCCCGTCGAAACGGTCGACAACGAGGTCACCCAGCTGATCGACGACATGTTGGAGACGATGTACGCCGCGCCTGGCATCGGTCTCGCAGCGGTTCAGGTCAACGTGCCGCTTGAGGTCATCGTCATCGACGTATCGGACGAGAAGAACGAGCCCCTTTGCTTGATCAATCCCCGGATCGTCGAGGAGCACGCGCAGACCGAAACTGAGGAAGGATGCTTGTCGGTACCGGGCGTCTACGAGAGCGTCCAGCGCTCCGAGCAGATCAAGGTAGAAGCTCTCGACCGTACCGGCCAACCGTTCGTGCTCGAGGCCGATGGACTCCTCAGCGTGTGCATCCAGCACGAGATGGACCACTTGGCCGGCCGTTTGTTCGTCGACTACCTCTCCCGCCTGAAGCAGCAGCGCATTCGCAAGCGCGCGCTGAAGCAGCAACGAGAGGCCTGACGCCTAGCACCGTTCTCGTGCGTATCGTTTTTGCTGGTACCCCGGAATTTGCCGCCACTGGTCTGAAGGCCGTGATTCGCGCTGGTCACTCGATTGCGGCGGTATATACCCAACCCGATCGGCGCGCCGGTCGAGGCCGCAAACTGCGGCCAAGCGCGGTGAAATCAGTGGCGCTCGATCACGGAATCCCCCTCGAGCAACCGGCGAACCTTAAGGGCAGCGAGGCTCATGCGACCTTATCGGGTTACGCCTGCGACCTGATGGTGGTCGCAGCCTACGGCCTCATCTTGCCTCAGCACATTCTCGACACGCCGCGCTTGGGCTGTGTCAACGTACATGCATCGCTGCTTCCTCGATGGCGCGGCGCGGCCCCGATCCAACGAGCCATTCTCGCCGGCGATCCGATCACTGGCATCAGCATCATGCAGATGGACGCAGGCCTCGATACCGGCGACGTGCTCCTCGAACGCCAGTGCATTATCGAGGCGAACGACACCGGCGGTTCGCTGCACGACCGGCTCTCACTGCTCGGCGCGACGACGCTGTGCGACGCGCTCACGAAGCTGGAACGCAATGAGCTTCAACCCCGGCCACAGCCCACCGAAGGCGTCACGTACGCACATCGGCTAAATAGCGCGGAAGCGGTCATCGATTGGACGATGCCAGCCACAGCAATTGAACGGCTGGTGCGGGCATTCGATCCTTGGCCGGTCGCACGCACCGGGATACGTCGCGAATGGCTCCGCGTATTTGGCGCTGTTGCGGATACCAACACGGAAGCCCATGCACCGCCCGGGACGGTTCTCAGCGCCGAGCGCACCGGAATTTCGGTAGCGACGGGACAAGGCATTTGCGCTTGACCCGGCTTCAGCGCCCAGGAGGCAAACCGCTTCCAGTTGACGCATACCTCAACGGCACCCCGATCATAGCGGGCGAAACCCTCGAGCCGCCGCCATGACCGACCTCGCCCGTCGTGCCGCCCTCGAGGGCGTGCTAGCAGTGCTGGGCCGCAAGGAATCGCTGTTACGCACGCTACCCTCGCTGCTCGCATCTCTGCCCGCTGCTCAAGACCGCACATTTACCCAATCGCTTGTTCTCGGCACCGTGCGATTCGAACCACGTCTGAGTGCACTGTTGTCGATGATGCTGGACAAACCACTGAAGCGTGGCGATCTCGCAGTGCAAGCCTGCTTGCTGCTCGGCCTCTACCAGCTGATTTACCTTCAGACGCCTCCGCACGCCGCGGTATCGGAATCGGTGAGCCTGGTGCCTCGGCACCTTCCTTGGGCACGTGGGTTGGTGAATGGAGTGCTCCGGAAATTCACTCGCGAATCGCGAGGGTTGCTGGCGGCGGTTGACCGAGACCGTAGCGCTCGACTCGCCCACCCGAGCTGGCTTCTCGATGCATTGCAACGCAGCTGGGGTGACGACTATGAATCGATCGCGCACGCCAATAACCACCCCGGTCCGTTAACGGTCCGAATCAACGAGCGTGTCGAAACGCGCGAGGGCTGGAAAAAACAAGCAGAAGCGGCCGGGATCAGGGTTACCGACAACGTCTTCGCCTCGAACGGACTCGCGCTCGACAAAGCAGGGGACCCCGGTTTGCTGCCCGGCTACGATCAGGGCGCATTCGCAGTTCAGGATGGGGCAGCGCAGCTTGCCGCCCCCCTCCTCGCGCCCGAGCACCACCACCACATACTGGATGCATGCGCTGCACCGGGGGGCAAAACCGGCCACATTGCCGAAATCGCGACGAACGCTCGGATCACCGCACTGGAGATGGATGCAGGCCGAACCACACGGATGCGAGAAAACCTGGCCCGCCTTGGTCACGAAGTGGAGATCATCGTTGGTGATGCCTGCGATCCTGCCAGCTGGTGGAATGGAGAGCGCTTCGACCGAATCCTACTGGATGTACCTTGCAGCGCGACGGGAATCATTCGGCGGCATCCCGACATAAAGCTTCTGCGCGATGCCAGCGACATGGAACCGCTAATCGATACGCAAGCGAGGATGCTCCGGGCACTATGGCCGACGTTAGCCCCGGGCGGGCGGCTGTTGTACGCTACTTGCTCGGTGCTTCGTGAGGAGAACCACGAGCAAATCGCCGCGTTTCTCGCCCAGCAATCCGATGCTGAACACGTACCCATCAACGCATCGTGGGGGCGCGCGATGCCCGCCGGACGGCAGATCCTGCCGGGGGAAGCGGGCATGGACGGCTTCTACTATGCGCTGCTGCAAAAGCAATAATTCGCGGAGCCGGGCTGCGGTCCAGTTGCTGCTTCTGCTCGCAATCTTTTCAAGTGCGGGCATGGCAGCAGCCAGTCAAGGCTTCGTCATACAAGACGCCTCCACCTCGCTACGTGACGGCGTGTACTACATCGACGCCGAAGTCGATCTCAATTTCTCCGAAGAGTCGAGAAGAGCGCTGAAGAACGGCGTCGCGCTAACAGTGCGCTATGACATGGAAGTGCGTCGGGTGCGGACGTGGCTATGGGACGCGGGCGTTGCTCATTTGGAATCGCGGTATCAGCTCGCCCTTCATGCACTCAGCGAGCAGTACGTGGTGCGTAACTTAAACCTGGGTACCACCCAAAGCTTCTCCTCGCTCGGCGCAGCAAAGAACGCGCTGGGGCGGGTGGAACGGTTTCCATTGGTCGATGCAAATCTTCTCGACGAGGGCGGGAGCTACCATTGGCGCATGAGGGCAAGGCTCGATATCGATGCTCTCCCTGCACCCTTGAGGCCGCTTGCTTACTTGAGCCGACTTTGGCGCCACGACAGTCAGTGGTTCGAATGGCCGCTTTCGAGGTGACTTGTGAAAGCTAGTGCATGGCCCGTCGCGGGACTGGTGGTTCTACTGCTCGTCTCACTCGCGCTGATGAGTAGAGCAACCGAGGATTCGGCACAGTTCTCCGAGCTTTATTTGCTGCTTTTCGCAATCAACGCGCTGGGCTTGACCGGACTCCTCGGTTTGATTGTATGGAACCTCGTGCGCATGACCCGCCAAGTCTCGGCTGGCGAACCGGGGGCGCGCCTGACCGCGCGCATGGTAACGACATTTGCCCTGTTGTCAGTGACACCGGTCGTTATCGTGTACGCTTTTTCGGTGCAGTTCCTTCACCAGGGGATAAGCAGTTGGTTCGACGTGCGTATCGAGCAGGCGCTGGAAGACGCGCTGGCCTTGGGACAGACCTCTCTCGACAGGCAGATGCGCGACGAGCTAAAGCAGACCGAACGAATTGCCGCCGACCTTGCGAGCGCGCCGAGCGACTCGTTTGCCAGCCGGCTGAGCGATGCCTTCAACATCAGCGGAGCCGCCGAGCTAACAGTCGTCTCCTCGAAGGGGGCAGTGCTCGCAGCCAGCAGTGATGCTACAGCCTTCGTACCCAACCGCCCCGATGAGGCGGTAATGCTCCAACTGAGGCAATCCCGCAGTTATATCGGCCTTGACCCGATTGACAACGAAGGCCTGTTCGTGCGGGCAGCAGTGGAAGTACCCATACCGGGCGCATTACCGACAGAGAAGCTTTTCTTACAAGCGCTCTACCCCATCGACGAGCGGATGAGCAGTCTCGCGGCAAGCGTCCAGCAAGCATTCGCCAAATATCGGGAACTCGTCTACCTGCGCGAACCGTTGACCGCGACATTCATCCTGACCCTATCACTCGTGCTCGCGTTCAGCTTGTTGAGCGCGGTGTGGGCAGCGTTCTTCTTCGGCCGGCGTTTGGTCGCCCCGATGCAGAGCATGGCCGCAGCTACCCGTGCAGTGGCTGCCGGCGACTACGAACGGCTGTTACCCAACCAAGGCAACGACGAGTTGGGCTTCCTGGTTGCGTCGTTTAACGACATGACACGACGACTGTCTTGGGCTCGTGACGAGACCCGCCATTCGCAGCAGCAAGTCGAAACGCAACGCGCGTACCTCCAGGCGGTATTGGCGCGGCTGTCCTCGGGGGTCATCACCACGGATGCGCACGGTCAACTCTTTACCGCCAACAAGATGGCAGGCCAGATCTTGGGCGCCGATCTGGAAGCCGAGCTCGGCCAACCGATCAGCCGTATCCTCACCCGATACGGTCATATCGAACCTCTCACCGCCCTGCTCGATTCACACGCCGAAGATACCGCTCCGGATTGGCGGGAGGAGCTCATCCTCCTCGGTCCGAACGGGAGACAGATCCTTGTGTGCCGCGGCACCTCGCTGAGCGACCTGGGTACCGACGCGGGCGAGGCGGGCCACGGACAACTCGTTGTCTTCGACGACCTGACGCGCCTGATCGAGGCGCAACGCAACCAAGCCTGGAGCGAAGTCGCTCGCCGCCTCGCCCACGAGATAAAGAATCCCTTGACGCCGATCCAGCTATCTGCCGAACGCTTGCGTCACAAGTTCCTGGCGGACATGGCAGAGAATGAGTCGGATACTTTCGACCGCCTCACCCGGACAATCGTCCAGCAGGTCGAAGCAATGAAAGAGATGGTGAACGCCTTCTCGAACTACGCCCGCACCCCTGAGCCTGCCCCGCGCCAGCTGGATCTGAACCAGCTCACGAATGACGTAGCGGAACTCTACCGTGGTGGCACAACCGAGGTTTCGGTTTCGTTCGACCCGACGCTGCCAGAGATCTACGCCGATCCCGATCGGCTCCGGCAGGTTCTCCACAATCTGATCAAGAACGCCGGGGAAGCGAAGCCGGACGGCCTATCGGTCATCGAGATCGAAACGTCAGTAATCGACAAAGCCTCACGGCGCTTGGTCCAGGTTTCGGTCACGGACGATGGCGGCGGAATCGCACCCGATCTCCTGGAGCGACTGTTCGAGCCTTACGTCTCGACAAAGCCAAAAGGCACTGGACTCGGTCTTGCCATCGTCAAGAAGATCGTGGAGGAGCACAATGGCGTGGTCTGGGCCGAAAACCAATCCGAGGGCGGCGCCCGTATCGTCGTCCAGCTGCCCGCGATCGCCGTGATCCCTGAGCGGAGCGGCACGCGGGATGCCGCCGCCGGGGACTGACTATTGGACGATTCGCTTCCCAGCCGTCAAAGGACCCTTCGATGAGCGCCCCTTACGTTCTAGTCGTCGACGATGAGCCGGACATCCGGACACTCGTCAAGGAAATCCTGGAGGATGAGGGCTACGGTGTCGACGTCGCGGAGAACGCGCAAGCCGCCCGCGAGGCGCGCCGCGCGCGGCGCCCCGATCTAATCCTGCTCGACATCTGGATGCCCGATACCGACGGCATTTCGCTCCTGAAGGAATGGAGCGAAAGCGGCGGGCTTGATACACCGGTGCTCATGATGTCAGGTCATGGCACGGTGGAGACCGCGGTTGAAGCCACCCGTCTCGGAGCCTACGACTTCATCGAAAAGCCTCTGTCGATGGCCAAGCTGCTGCTCACGGTGCAAAGAGCACTT
>MDTE01143371.1_pt1 | contig 11113 bp, 7 predicted proteins | sample 811231 | NCBI WGS metagenome assembly MDTE01 (sample SAMN05326651, study PRJNA326480) | marine metagenome | isolation source: seawater | place: Indian Ocean: Red Sea | collected 2010 | reverse complement strand
GCCCCGAGCTGCCGGGTGTCAGCCTCGCCGTGGTCCGCGGGACTCCAGGTACGGTCCACCTCCACTTCGATGGTCACCCGGAGCCGGTTCTCTGGAATACGCACCGACGCCACCACCGGCTCGCCAGTCGTGCGCACGCTCTCGATGAGTGGGGTCCCGTCGACCGACACCAGCAACGAGACCGGGCGATCGGCGAGGTCGGGGTGATGGGTCCAGGCGCTCACCTCGATCCATCGGTCGGTCAGGGGCACGACGGTCAGTCCGCGCGCCTCGGTCCACTGAAAGGTGCCGCCATCGGGGTGCGGGTCCGGCTGGTGCATCCCGTAGGTGTAGTCCCAGTCAGCCCGATTGGCGCGATGTGGCGGACGCAAGTGGTTCCACGACTCGGCGGCGAAGGCGCCCAGGTGGACCACGACCACGACCCACACGACGATCCAGGTCCGACCGCTCCCGCGCGAGACCGCGCTTGATGGCTGGACCAGACAGCCGAACCAGGCGACCAGTGTCCAGAAGGTCAGCGCAAGTGCCGGATGCTGGGTCGGCATCCCCAGCATGGACGCCGCGCCGATGGCGAGCAGCACTCCACGGAGCAGCGCCGCCGAGTGACCGAAACCGTCTCGCACCGGGGCGGTGAACAGGTGCCAGCCCAGCAGACCTGAGAACACCAGCCACCCCAGCGCCCCGAGAAGACCGAGCTCGGCAAGCTGGTGCCGCCACCAGTTCTGGGCATTGTCCGGAATGATGCGCCCGAGCCGGTGCTCATGACCGACGTCCGGCACCAGCAGATGGAAGGCGCCGACCCCGACACCGACCAGCGGTGAATTGGCAATGACATGCACCGCGGCCGCGCCATAGTTGTTGCGCTCCCACAACTCGACCAGGAAGGCCCGTACCGACGCCGCCGAGGCAGAGGGCGCTTCCGCCATCGCCCGTTGCCACGGGCCGACCATCGAGGTCCGGGACACGGCGAAGCCACCGACCAGAAGTGCGACGACGGCCGCGACGACCAGTTGACGGCCGCCACGCTGACGTACCAGGGCAGGCAGGAGTCGCCCCAGGACACAGCTGACGACCACCGCGCCGGCCAGCAGGGCGGAGCGGGATCCGGAGACCCAGAGTCCATACCAGGACAGCAACAGCACCCCGCCCGACGCGGCAACGAGACCGACCGACAACGGCCGTTCGCGGCCAGGCCAGGAAATGAGCAGCGCCACCCCCATCCCGCCCCAGAGCGCGGCCGCCATCCCGAACGGGTTCGCATCCATGAGCAGCCCGGAGGCACGCCGCATCTCGGCCCAGAACCCGGGATTGAGCGCGCCGATGTCCCAGAGTGCCTGATAGGCCGCCATCAGCAGGCTGAGCCCGAAGCTGCACGCCAGCGGCATGACGACCCTGCGCAGCAGCGCCCGAAGCCCGTCTTTCGCGAACGTGGCGCTCAGCCAGTCGAACCACAGCACCCCGACGGCGTGAACGAAGACCACCCAGTACACCCAGAGGGTGCCGATCACCGGTGGCACCCCGGCGCCGTTGTTGGCGACCCGGGCGCGACCGACCACGTCGGGCAGGAAGTCGAGCTCGCGCAGCCAGATGATGGGCCAGGAGAGCATCACGACGAGCAGCGACACGACCAGGGGAGTTCGCCAGCGAACCGGGAGCGACCATCGGGTGGGGTCGGTCGTGGCCACGATCGTGCCCAGCAGACCCAGGAGCCACGGCGTCGAATCCCAGTACTGGGCCCCGTCGAGCAACAGCGTCATCCCCCCGGGCACGACATATGTGCACAGCAACCACAGCTGCATCGTGCCGACCGGGAAACGTTTGGCTGCGACGAACGCCCCCGCGAAGGCCGCCAGCCCGACCCAGGGAAGCCTCGGCCACTCGATGGGAATCGAGACGAGGAGCCCGGCCACCCACAGGGCGGAGATGATGACGACCGGTTTGGTGACGCGCTCGAGGAGAGACACCAACGGATCGCGTAAGGTCCTCGGCGCCAGGCGACGAGGGGTCAGACGGTGGAAGGACGGTCCGGGGGCTGCACGAGCGTACGCAGCGCGAGCAGGATGAGACGCGGCTGGGCGAGGCAGAGTCGGGTCAGGATCCGGCCCGCCTCGTCACGCGTGAGGGTACCGAGCACGCCGTGGCTCCCCGGGTTGAGCACGTCGAGCAGCAGCTCGTAGTCGGCCTGCTGGAATCGCCCCAGCGAGCGACGGAGCAGACGGTGCCAGTCGAGCTCCCGCTTGAGCTGGCGAAGCGCGGTCGTCCGGCCATGGAGGATAGACTCGGCCACGCCGAGCGCTCCCCGAAAGCCGGTCACGATGCCACCGACCGTGGTCACCTTGACGTGGGCGGCGGCATCACCCACCAGGTAGATGTCGGCATCCCCGAGTCGCCGTTGGGGCTCGAGCCAGCGTCGATAACAGGGAATGCGCGCCGCCTGGAACTCGAGTGGCTCGAGTTGGTGCCGCGCCAGAAACCGCTCGAGGCAGCGTCTGGCGGCATGACCATCCTCCCCGATGAGCCCCAGCGCACCCCGTTCCGCGGACTCGGGAATGAGCCAGTAGAAGTACGGCGTGTCCTCGGGATGAAACCAGACCCGGGTGGTATCGGCCGGCAGGTCCTCCGGGAGGCGGACGATCGCCTGGATGAGCGGCACGGTTTCCGGCGGCGGCCAGCCCGCGGCCCTGGCCACCCGGCTGAACGTGCCGTCGGCGCCCACCACGGTGCGGGCCACCACGTCCCGGGTCGAACCGTTGCTTCCGACCTCGAGCGTGACGCCACCGGTGCCATTGGCCCGCAGCGTCTGCAGCCGGCTGCCCATCTGCACGTCGACCCCGCGCGCCCTCGCACGCTCGACCATCCCGTGAAGCAGCGTCGTCCGCTCGATGACCAGATCGGGCTGGTCCAGCTCGACCGTCGCGGTCCGACCCTCCGTGATCAACTCGAACCGATTGATGACGTTGACGATCGACTGATCCCCGGGCCCCCCCGGGAGATCCTTCATCCGTCGGGTCACGATCAGGGTCCGGGCGTCGGGGGCGTACTCCTCCGCCCCCTCGAGCACCGTGACCGCCCGCCCCGCCTCGGCGAGCAGCGTGGCGGTGTAGAGTCCGGTCGCGGAACCACCCACGACGGTGACCGGAGCGCGGCGAGCGAAGGACGTCGGGGTCATTCACCAGCCGGCGGCGAAGGCTGCCGCTCGTAGGGAGTCCGTTCCAACCACACGATCGAGGCCACCGCCCCGACCACGGCGAGAACACCGACCGGCACCGGCGCGGTCTCGGGAAAGAGTGCCACGCACCAGGCCAGCCCGCCAGCGACCACCCCCACTCCGTAGATCACCCAGACGGCCCGTCGATGACTCAACCCCAGCGCGACGAGGCGGTGCGCGGCATGGTCCTTCCCCGGCGACGAGAACGGCACCAGCCCGCGCCGGAGCCGGGAGACGGTCACCAGCGTGGTGTCGAAGATCGGCACCGCCAGGATCAGCACCGGGATCATCCAGGCCACTCCGGGGTCTACCTCCGGAAAACGCAGCTTGATGCCGAGCGTCGCCGACACCAGCCCCAGTAACATCGCGCCGCCATCACCCAGGAAGATGCGCGCGGGTTTGGCGTTCCACCAGAGGAAGCCGAGCGAGGCGCCAAGGATGGCGGCGGCCAGGGTGCCGACCAGCAGCTGTCCGCCCGCCGCGGCGAATGAGAAGCAGAAGGCGGCCACGACCGCGGCGACTCCCGAGCACAACCCGTCCATGTGGTCGAGAATGCTGAACGCCGCGATGATGCCGACAAACCACACGAACGACAGGGCGAAATCGATCCACGCGCCGGGAATGCCCAAGACCGGCAACGCCTCGATTGCGTGGAAGATCTCGCTGTGCATGTCGGTGCCGATGAGGATCACGGCGGCAAGCGGCATCGCCGCCATCAGCTTGATCTGATGGTGGAGCATGCCACGGTCGTCGAGCATCCCGACCAGCAGAGCCAGTGTCGACGCGAGAAAGATCCCGAGCATCTGGGACCACTCGTTGTCGGTGACGAAGACCGCGATCGCGAAGACGGTCGCCAGATACACCGCAAGACCACCCAGGACCGGCATCGGCGCCGCGTGCAGCTTGCGAGGGCCAGGCTTGTCGACCAGACCGAACTTGAACGCGATGTCCCGTGCGGCCGGCGTGAAGGTAGCCGACGCCAGGAACGCGGCGGCGCACGCGAGGACGTCGGTCAGCAGAATACCCATGTCACCCGGCAGACGTGTCCAGATCGACCATCGGCAGTTGCTCGCTGGCGATGATGTCGAAGAGCGGCCCCGGATCCAGAGCTGGCGACGTGTGTGCCCGCTCGGCCGGCAGCGCCGGAATCGCCTCGCCAGCCACGTCGTCCCGGAGGAAGTACGCGTTCGCGCCCCGCGGCTCGACCAGCACGAGACGATAGCCTTTCGACGCTCCGAGCTTGACGAACGCCGCCAGAGACGCCCCGTAGAAGTGTGGCGTCAGCGACTTGAACCGCGCCCGGTCGAACGCGGGATCATACTGCACGGTGACGGCGCGCTTCGAGCCGAACGCCGGGTTGAACTCGACGATCACGACCCGCGGAGAGACCACGTCGAGCGCCTTCCAGACCCAGTAGTCGCTACCATCGATGTCCAGGCTGAACAGATCGATCTCGCCCTGCATGCCGTGCGAGGTCAACAGCTCGTTCACGCCCTCTGCCGTGATCCACGTCCCGGCGGTGGCAACACCGAAGCGACCGAACCGTGCCGCCAGCTTGTCGGCGCGCGCGTCACTGCCGTCGACCATGAGTCCCCGCCATCCGCACACCTCGGCCAGCATGCCGCAGTTGCCGCCGTTCACTCCCGCGCCGAGCTCGACGAACGTCCGATGAGGGGCGCCGACAAGCTTGAACAGCGCCAGCGTGATCCCATCCTCCTCGTTCTGCGACCAGAGGTGGAACCGTTGCGAGAGAACGTTGTGAGGAAACGACAGCGTGTCCTGGTCGACGTAGCCCCGGCGGATGAGCGCGCTAACGTTGCGCTCGATGTGACGGAGCCGCCCATCCAGCCCCCGTGTCGGGGTGCCGAGCTGCGTCTCCAGCCGTTCGGCGGCGGCGGCCAGACCTGCGAGCTCCCGGACCGAGCGCTTCTCGGCCCGCGCACCGAGCTGGCGCACGTCCTTGATCAACTGGTCGACCCGACCGGACAGCGCGGTCACGTCGTCGCGCGAGGCCAGCCCCAGCCGCCTCCAGAACCACCCTCGCAGTCGACCGACGACGCTCATGCCGACTCCGCGGTCTGGGCCGCATCGAGGTCCACCAGCTCGAGCCCCGCCGCCTCGAAGGCGGCCACGGCGTCGCCGCCGTCGTACTTGGCCGTCACCTTCGCCGCCCCCATCCCGGCCGCCGACCGCGCGAAGGCCATCTCGGCGCTCACCCTCTCCAGCTCGGGGGCGATGTCGTTTCGTACGAAGTAGGCGTTGATCCCACGCGGCTCGACGAGCACGAGCCGGTAGCCCTTCCGGTTGGCCAGGGTCGCCAGCGCCCCGAGCGACGTGCCGTAGTAGGCGTGAGGCAGCTCGCGCGTCTCGCGCGAGAACTGCGCGTCGTAGGGCACGACGACCCGTCGGGTCGGTCCGAACGCCGCGTTGAACTCGACAATGACCACCCTGGGCTGCGCCACGGTCAGCGCTTCCCAGACCCAGTAGTCGTTCCCATCGATGTCGATGCTGACGAGGTCTATCTCACCGGTCAGCCCATGGTCGGTCAGGAGGTCGTTGACGTTCTCACGCGTGATCCAGGAACCGCTGACCTGGACGCGCCCCGTGTCGAACCGCTGGCGCAAGCGCTCCACCCGCCCCTCACTGGCCTCGACCATCAGGCCGGACCATCCGCACTCCTGGGCAAGAAAGCCGGAATTGCCGCCGTTGGTCCCGGCGCCGAGCTCGGCGAACCGCCGACCGGCGATCCCGATCCGGGCAAACAGCGCGAGGGTGATGCCATCCTCCTCGTTCTGGGACTGAATCCGGAACCGGTGCCGCATCAGGTCCTGGTGAGGCTCGAGCGTGTCATCGAGGTAGGCGCGTCGGAGCAGCGTCTGGACATTGCCATCGGTGCGGCGGGCCGACGACTGAATACCTCGCGCCCGGTCGGCGATCTCGCGAAGCAGGGTTCCGTGCGCCCGACCATCGTCGCGGGTACCGGCCATCGACTCGAGGTTCGCCTCGATGCGACGAAGACGCTCGATTGTCTCCCGGGTATCGGCCGCCGACGCGGCGCCGAGGAGGCGTCTCAGGAATGCGCGCATTCGGTTCCTCCCAAGATTCCCTTCGACGCGAGGAGCTCGACATAGAGCCGCTCGACATCATCGACCAGACGCGACGCGAGGAACCGGCGCTCGACGTCGTCACGAGCCGCTTCACGCAGAGCGTCGACCCGGGTCTGGTCGCCAAGCATCGACGCCACCGCCTCGCTCAGAGCCCTGGCCTCGCCGGGCGGCACCAGCCAGCCCGTCCGGCCGTGGTCGACCAGATCGGGGAGCCCGCCGACCCGGGTAGCCACTACCGGACACCCGGCCGCCATCGCCTCGATCGCCGACACCGGCGTTCCCTCGTTGACCGACGACACCACCAGCATGTCGAGTCCCGCGTAGATCACCGGCAGGTCGTGCCGCCAGCCGGTAAAGATCACCCGACCGGCGAGGTCCGGCTGGCCAGCCCGCTGCTCGAGCTCGCCGCGGAGAGGACCGTCACCCACCACGAGAAAGCGGGCGCTCGGGACACGCTCGGCGACCTGGGCCGCCGCATCCAGAAACAGCGTGTGGTTCTTCACCGGGAACAGCCGTCCAACGATGCCGATGACGGGGACCTCGTCCGGAATGTCGAGCTCCCGACGAAGGATCCCCCGATGCAGATGGGCCTCGAACATCGGAGCCAGATCGAGCCCCAGCGGAACCACCGTGAAACGCTCGGCCGAAGCCACCCCGAACGCCACGAGATCATCCCGTACCCGGTCGCTGACCGTGATGAGCCGATCGGTCAGCCGGGCCAATCCTCGTTCCATGAGGCGCAGGCCCGTCGTTCGCAGCCCCCCGTAGTAGCCGCTGAGCACATGGCCGTGGTAGGTGTGGAGCACCACGGGCACCCCCGCCGCGCGGGCAGCGACGCGACCCAGGAATCCGGCCTTGGCCGTATGGGTGTGAACCACGTGCGGGCGGATCCGGCGCACCAGCCTGACCATCTTCGTCAGCGCCACCGCGTCGCGCGGAGCCAGCGTGGCCTGTCCCAGCATCTCGGGCACCACGATCGGCTCGACCCCCCTGGCTTCCGCATACGCTCGCAGCGACCCCTCACCCGGATTCTCGGTCCCGGTCACCAGCCAGGACCGAAACCGATCGGGATGCAGGCCGGAGTTGAGCAGCGAGACATGCAAGGCCGGACCACCCACGTTGAGGCGAGCAATGACCCGCATCACTCGAATGGGCTCAACCGACGCGGGGGCAGGCTCGTTCATGCGATACCGGAGGCCGAGGGCGCCCGAGTAGGGGCGAGACCACTCGACCGCTGGTCGATGAAGGTCCGATGCCACTGTTCGAGCATCATCAACCCCCACAGCCGCATGTGGTGCTGTGCCTCGCCGCGTTCGTGCTCGCCCAGATAGCGTTCCAGGGTCGTCCTCACGAAGTAGCCGCGTTGGAGGGCTCGAGATGAGAGCAGCAGGTCATGAGCCATCTCACGGAGATCGGTCCGGAGCCAGTGCTCGATCGGCACGCCGAACCCCATCTTGCGACGTCGGGACACAGACGGAGGCAACGCCGAACCGACCACGTCAGCCAGCAAGGGCTTGGTCCGACCTCGTTGCAGCTTGACCTCGAGAGGCACTCGGGCCGCGAACTCGACGACGTGATGGTCGAGAAACGGAGATCTGACCTCGAGTGAATGCGCCATCGACGCGATGTCCATCTTCACGAGCAGGTCGTCCGGCAGATACATCTGCACGTCGGTCGCCACCAGACGCTCCACCCCGGTCGCCTCGGCCTCCCGCCAGCAGGTCTCGAGCAGGTCAAGAGAGTCGGGTGCTCCAGACATCGCCTGGAACTCCGGGGTGCAGAGCTCGAGCTTCTGCCGATCCAGGGTCATGGCCAGCCAGCGACCATAGCGCCGGGGGGGCGTCTCGGCGAGCCCGCTCCCGAAACGTCGGAGTCGCGTGAGCATGGATTTCGCCGCGCCGGTGGGGAGCTGACGCGCCAGGGCGGCCAAGGTATGGCGTCCGACTCGCGGCAGCCCATCGAGCCGCGCCGCAAGCTCGGCCGCGGCGTAGCGGTCGTAGCCGAGGAACGACTCGTCCCCCCCATCCCCGCTCAGCGCCACGGTGACCGACTGCCGGGTCAGCTCACTGAGACACCAGGTGGGCAACGCCGATGAGTCGGCGAACGGCTCGTTGTAGTGATAGGCGAGCCGAGGGAGCAACGTGGCGGCATCCGGCTTCACCACCAGCTCGTGGTGCTCGGTCTCGAGGGTCTCGGCCACCGCGCGCGCCGACGAGCGCTCGTCATACTCCGGGGCGTCGAACCCGATGGAGAAGGTGCGGATCGGTCCGGTGGCCGACCGACGCATGAGTGCCACGACCGCGCTCGAGTCGAGCCCTCCGCTGAGCATGGCCCCGAGGGGCACATCCGAGACGAGCCGCCGCCGCACCGCGCGATCGAGCAGCTCATCGAGCGCTTCGGAGAGCTCGGCGGGCGTGCCGGAGAGCTTGGGGAGATAGGACAGGGACCAGTAGCGACGCACATCGATACGACCATGACGCGCCAGGAGAACATGGGCCGGCGGCAGCTTTCGCAGATGTCGGAAGGCGCTCCAGGGTCCCGGAACGTAGCCGTAGGTCAAGAAATGATGAATCGCCTCCGGATCCGGCTCGGCCGGGACCTCCGGGTCCGCCAGGACCGCCTTGGGCTCGGACCCGAACACCAGCCGGCTGTCATGGTGGTGGTAGAACAGCGGCTTCTGACCGAGCCGATCCCGCGCCAGCAGCAGCTGACGCGCCCCCGCGTCCCAGAGGGCGAAGGCGAACATGCCGTCGAGTCGTTGCACACAGGCCTCGCCCTCCTCCTCGTAGAGGTGCACGATGACCTCGGTGTCGGTGTCGGAGCGGAAACGGTGGCCCTTGGCTTCCAGCTCGGCGCGGAGCTCGCGGAAGTTGTAGATCTCGCCGTTGAACACCACCCGAATCCGCCCGTCCTCGTTGGTCAGCGGCTGACGCGCGCGCTCGGTCAGGTCGATCACGGCAAGCCGGCGGCTCCCCAGTCCCACGCCCCCGTCGACCCACGTGCCCCCGATGTCGGGACCACGATGACGCAGCGTCTCGGTCATCTGCTCGAGCACCCCGGCGTCCACGGTCGCGTCCGCCCGCATGTCCAGCGTGCCGGCAATCCCACACATCTTTTCAGCTCGCAGGAGCCGCGAGAGCGTCCTCGATGACGCTCGTCATCTGTTCGAAACGTGCCGGCCAGCTGTTGGCGCGGGCCACGGCCCGACGAGCGTTCGCCGAGGCCTGGGTCGTCGCCCCGAGCGCCTCCACGATCGCCGCCTCGAATCCCGCCGGGGTGTCGGCCACCGCGATGACCTCGCCGTGGCGCCGGTTGAAGTGCCCGACTTCGGCCAGGGGGCTCGAGACCACCGGCAACCCCATTGCCAGATACTCGTTCAGCTTCACCGGGTAGACGTGGTGGGTGTACTCCGACAGTCGATAGGGAACGGTCGCCACGTCGAAGCCCCGAAGATAGTGGGGCACGGCGTCGGGGCCTCGCGTCCCCAGCAGATGGACGTTGGGAAGCCGCTCCAGCCGGCTGACGTCGGTCTGGCGGGGTCCAACCAGGACGAAGCTCCACTCGGAGCGGCGCTCGGCCAGTCCTGCCAGCAGCGACTGGTCGAGCCACTGGTGCACTCCACCCAGGTATCCGATGACGGGTCGGGGAATGTGCTGGAGATCCTCCGGCAGCGGGGCACCCGTGTCGGCCGCCTCGAAGCGCTCGACATCGACCCCGGAGGGCACCAGATGGACCTCTGGGTTGTGTACCCGCGCCCTATCCCTGAGCGCGTGCGACGTCACGAAGACCACATCGGCGCGCGCGAAGCTCTCCGCCTCGCTCGCCTCGAGGCGGGCGGCCGCCGGGGAGCTGGACGACAGGTGATCGACGCAGTGGAAGACCGACAACGCGGGCGTCAAGCGCTCGCCGAGGGCACGGCTGAGTGGGGTCGGCAGGAAGCTCCAGAGGATCGGAGACTGGTCACCCCAGGGGGCAATCCGTTGCCGAACCGCTCGCTCGAGGAGGGGAAGGTTGATGGCACGAGCCCACCCCGCGTAGGGGAACGGCAACAGCACCGGGGAATAGACCAGAACCCCGTCGGGTGGACGGCGCTGACCGTGCCCCCGGCCACCACCCTGCACGCGTCGCCAGAGCCGCGGCACATCGCGCAGCGTGGGGGCCCGCACGCCGGTCGATTCCACGAAGAGCACGCGGTTCCCGGCCGCGGCGAGCGACCCCATGATCTGCTGATGGACCTGCCACAGAAAGTCCCAGTCGATGGAGGACAGACAGACGATGGTGCGTCCGGTCAACATCGATCAGGGGCCAGCCAGCTCCTGATACACGGCTTCGGTCCGTCGTACCATCCGGTCGGCCGAGAACCGCTCGCGTGCCCGCTCGCGCGCCGCGCTCCCGAGACGCTCGGCCAGTTCCGCATCGCGCAGGACCCCGATGATGGCCGACGCCAGCGTCGATGCCTCGCGGGGCGGCACGAGACGGGCGGTGACCCCGTCCTCGGCCACTTCGGGAATCCCACCCACGCGCGTGGCCACCACCGGGCGCCCGAGCGCCATCGCCTCGACGAGCGTGATCGGCAACCCTTCTGACAGCGAGGGCAGCACGACCAGATCGCTCGCTCGCATCAGGTCGAGCGCGTCGGGAATCTCCCCAGGGAAGCTCATCTGCGCATCAACCCCGAGCTCGGTCGCCAGCCTCATCATCTCGGTCCTCGTCGGGCCGTCCCCGGCCAGGACGAAGTGGGCATCAGGGAACGCGCGGAGCACGGCCGGCACCGCCTCGATCAGATACCGATGTCCTT
>MDTE01099220.1_pt1 | contig 11115 bp, 10 predicted proteins | sample 811231 | NCBI WGS metagenome assembly MDTE01 (sample SAMN05326651, study PRJNA326480) | marine metagenome | isolation source: seawater | place: Indian Ocean: Red Sea | collected 2010 | reverse complement strand
GATCAATTTGATTCATTTCTTGAACAGTATCAGAATAGGATTGGGATGATCTTGAGTCAAGTTCCCCTTTGACAATAGATAACTGGTTCTTGACAGCGTTGACTAAATCATCCATCGGAATGGCTTCCTTGCCACCAGTTCTTCGAGCGGCGAACATGGTTCCTTTCGATAGATCACGTGGCCCCAATTCCAGTCTCAATGGAACACCTTTGATTTCCCAATCATAGTACTTCTGACCTGGGCGGAGATCCCTGTCATCGACATGAACTCTAAATCCTGCTTCCCTTAGTTGTGCAGCATAATCGTTGACAGTTGAGAGTATGTTGGGATCCTTATGTGCTGCGACAGGAATCATGACTACTTGGATAGGGGCAATCCTTGGAGGGAAAATCAAACCTGAGTCATCTCCATGCATCCCTACAACAGCGCCGAGTAGCCTTTCTGACATTCCATATGTGGTTTGGTGACAGAACTTCTTCTCACCGTTTTCTGACTCATAAGTGATGTCGAATGCCTCAGCCCATTGGTCTTTGTAGTGATGACACGATGCAACCTGGAGGGTTCTTCCATTAGGCATTATGACATCTATCGCAATGGTATACCAAGCACCGGGGAATGTATCCCAGACCGGTCGCTTCGATATGATAACTGGAAGAGCCATCCAGTCCATCAGGTTACCAACTATCTCCAAATCTTGCTCTATCTGGGCGGTAGCATCTTTCTCATCGATATGCGCTGTGTGTGCTTCGAAGAAGTGGATTTCTCGAACACGGATGAAAGAACGCGTTTGCTTTGTTTCGTAGCGGAATGTGTTCACCATTTGGTATACCTTGAGTGGCAAGTCACTGTGGCTCCTAACCCATAGTGGGAATAGGGTGTACATCGCTGTCTCCGAGGTTGGTCTCAGGAACATAGGAGCATCTAGTTCGTTCACACCTGCATGACGCACCCAGTAGACCTCGTTTTGGAAACCCTCTACCTCTTCATCGAACCTCAAATCAGATGGATCAACACCGGCTTCTCTAGCTGCTTTTAGCCTAGCAACCAGTTTGTTCTCCTTGTCTAGTAACTCTTCGGGTATCAAAAGTGGGAAGTTCACTTCCTCATGTCCTGTACGCTCCATCTCTGAATGTGTCAGTGAATCTATGAGGCGCATTGCCTTCCATCCATAAGGTCGCCAGACATCCATTCCTTTGATTGGATATCTCTTATCGACGAGATCTGCAATCTCGACTATAGCAGGGTACCAAGCGTTGAAATCTGACTTCAGCGGGATTCCTCGCTTCGCCTTTCCTGGCTCGTCCATAATTTCGCCTGCCTACATATCTCGCTTCAATCATCCGATTGATTTACTTCATCGTTACTTGTTGAATTCACTTTTCTGAGAGCCATTAGTGCTGCAGCCATCCAAGCAATTTCAAGGATGAGAAAAGCCCACTCGCCAGTGTGCATTGCCCTAACAGCGAGGATTCCTGAACCGACTGCCATCAACCCAAGGTAGAACAATGATCTAGACGAGATTTTATCTCTAGTTTCGAGAACAAAGGCACCAAGGATACATGCCATTCCGATATAAGCAAAGGCATCTGTTATTGGTTCAAGTGAAGCTGGTAATACATATGTCTCCATCTCAATCATCTCCTCCCGATATAATAGACTCTATCGTCATGACTAATTGTTGTTCGTCGTTTAATGGGGTTGTACTACCATTAGAATTCACCAGTATAGCCCGTGAGTCATTAGAACGTATTTTACTCAGATGATTTGCAACAACATAGTCCAAGGAGTTCTCTTCCATCGATGATTTAGCTCTGGAAAGTAATTCTTCATCTTCTATTCCTACTTCGAGTTTGAAACCTATTCGAAGACTATTGGAAGTCATTTCTCTAAGTTCAGAGAGATGTTTTGGAAGTGATTCCAAATGCAAGTCCCATTGATTAGATCCCGATGCAACCTTTTCATCGATTGGATTTGTTATGCCATAATCAAGAACAGCTGCAGCGTGAACCCAAGCATCAATGTCATTAGAATCAGCAATGCTCTTCAGCGCATCAAGCATTTCAAAGGGGTCTTCCTTCGGCATATCGACAATCCCCCATAGTAATTCACCCTCATTAGTAACACCTGATACAGTAGTAACACGATGACCCATTCTGTAGAGATAGTTTGCAATAGCACTGCCGGTTTTCCCACTGGATGTGTTTTGGATGAACCTGACGGAGTCTATGGCAGATCTAGTCGCACCTAAGGTTACAACTACTGATTTCCTGCCTGATTCCTTGCTGTTAACTAAATTACATAGGAAACCCGTGACCTGTACATGATCAGGTTGCTTCAATTTCCCCTCACCCCTTTCACCCCATAGAATCTTTACACCCTTGGATTCGAGATTTTCACAAGTGGATTGTGTCTTTGGATCACTAGCCATGGAACCATGCATACTTGGAACCACCATTACCGGCACACCAGCACCGAAGGCTGAACTACATGCCATCAGCAATGGAGTATCTATGACTCCATGGTCGAACAATGAAAGGAAATTCCTTGTGGCGGGGCAAATCAATACAGCATCGTAGCGTTCTAATTGTGGCATATTTGAGTCAAATTTGGAAATCACAGGCGAGTTCGCCGCCCATTCTACTGCAAGCGGGGATATCACCTCACATGCACTTTTGGTCATAATTACGGTTGGTTTGGCTCCGTGCCTCCTGATTTCCCGTAGAACCTTCACACTCTCTACCGCGGCTATGCCACCAGTAATACCAACAAGTACGGATTTACCTCTGAGTGAGTCTGAGAGGAGTTCGACCTCGGTATCAGAGATCGTGGGCATCGAACCTTCGCGGTTGGTGGTTGTCTTTACGGCTGTCGGTACAGTAGTCGTCAAAGACTTACACGCATTCCCGGTGTTGTGTCGATGAAACAGGATGTCGAATCTGTCCATCGCGGCCTCTATTCTACCTTACTTTGGATGTCCCTTCTTTTCACATTCATATTGTCTGGATTGATTTCATTATCAGGTTCAGGAATCGTTGTGATGATTGTGGTTGTGGTTTGTTTAGCTTACATGATTCGAGGCTTCAAGATGCGTAAGCCATCTATGTTCATTCCTGCTGGAATTCTATGGCTAATTCTAACGCCTGCGAGCTTCATCATAGCATTGCTTCATCTCTATCAAGGAATGCAAGGGGATTTCTTAGCAATACTACTCTCTTTGCTTCTTCTCTATGTTTCATTCAATATGTTTAGACAGGGCAAGACATTCAACAACCCACTCTACAAATCTTGGTACTTTGGTGAGGGGCATGTCCAATCTCTGCTATCACTTGAAGAGGGCGAATTGATGGCAGCTTGCCCTCACTGCCTTTCATTGCTAGCGGTAAAGCCATTTAGTCTGAAACCTGAGGAAAAATGCCCTAATTGTTCAGGGAGATTAGTATCAGACGAAACTATCTCAAGATTCGAAGAGGAGTAACCCGTATCACGAAGCAGATAGGGTTAGGTTCTTCCAGTATTCCTCAGGGACTTCTTGAGCTAGTCTTAGGCCACCCTGGGCACCAAGCCTCACAGGGTCTTCTACGATGTGGACTGTTATCTCACCGAGATCTGCCAATCGCTCTTCTAAGGTTGCACCAAGTCCACGGATTCCAGAACCTCCACCTGCTAGAATCAAGTTTTGCCTGAAAGCCTCGTGGTATTCTGGATTTGAGTCAGCAATCAAAGCCTTGACATTGTTAACGATGCCATCCACGATAGACTCGCAAGCAGCTTCGATGCAATCGGTGATGTCTAGAGACATGGCCTTACCCTCGATAGAGAAATCAACGATGATTGGCTCATCTGGTGGCGAAGCGCTAGTGAAAGAAAATTGCTCTTTCCACCTACGTGCCATATCCTTGGTCACTTGGGCGCCCATGTACTTCTTCTGAATCTCAGTAATCAGTTGGTTGTCTATGTAATCGCCAGCGAAGTTGATGTGGAGCTGATCCTCTGGGCGTGGGATTGTACCGTAAACACGACAAATGTCAGTAGTTCCTGCACCAATGTCGATTACCATGGTATGGTCTAGCATGTCCAAGGAATACGCAACTGCGAATGGTTCAGAGATAATCATACAGGCGTTTACGGTACCGGATGCTGCATCAAAGATGGCCGTTTTGTCTACATGGCTTGCTTCTGCGGGGGCGCCGATTACTGCGATTACTCGGTCGTAGTCCTCAGGGTCTGAGAGGTTGATTAGGTGGTTAATGAAGTGAGCAATGAACTTCTTGTCCTCGGGGGTGTCCTTAATCACACCATGCTCAAGAGGTCTGTACAGATTCAAAGCTAGTCTGTTCTTCAAAGCCTCGTCTCCAAACAGAACATCTCTTCTGAGGAAGTTCTTGGCGATAGAATCCTTTGGAGTCCCAATCACAGTCAGAACCTGCTCTTCGTGAGAATCGTTTGATACCATCACCGAGCGAAAGGTCCCTAGGTCTATTCCGATGTATAGTGTCTCTTTTGCCACATGGCTCACCTACGCCCCTGCTCCGCAGGGGACGGTATATCAACCATCCCTTGGGAATCTATCAAGCAATGAGGCAATTCATAGCCACATCTCGCAACCATCACAGTACCACGCATCATGCTCTGTGTACAGCGGTGCTAGTGATGAGCAACCCGGACATTCCTTGCGTGCTGATTCACCAAATAGGGATATCACAATTTGCACATGCCGAGCCTCGTTGATTCCTAGATGCTGTCTCATTGCCCAAAGCAGTTGATCCTCGCTAGGTGTGATAATTCCATCTGATAGCATTAATTCTACTGCAGTGCTGTAATCGCTTTCTACAGCCATGGAATCGGCGTCTAGTTGAACACCGTCTTTTGTGGCAACTAAATCCTTACCTCCGGGGTCATCTACATAGAAAACAAGAGATGCAGGATTCAACGAGTTGTCTTTGAGTTCAAAAACCACATCGGTGCCTTCAGCATGTGCATGGCAATACATACTGTGGCGGTTGATGATTGAAGCGATGTTACGTGCAGTATCTTCAGCAGTCCTACCTTTTCTCCAACCTCGGAGATCATCTTCGTCGTAACCGAAGAACTCTGTACCCTTTCCTGGATATTCAATTCGAATCTCCTCGCCGCCGTCGAAATTATTGGCCACTATGCATATCTTTCCAACAGTAGTCTCGATGATATTGTCATCATCATCGAAGCGAATAATCAGCGGCTTCCGCTCTTCTTCTGCGGCGTTGTAATGTCCTTGCATGCCATCCATCCACTTATCTTGCAACCTGTTCAGGCCATCTTCCTGCTCACGAGTTAGTTGCGAATCGATGCCTAAAACTCTGGAGATACCCTGGCCTGAATCAAGTTCTCGCTTGAAATCTTCAACTAGATTCGATTGACTCGATACTGATTCAAAATGACGTTTTACATTGTTCGACTCCGCATCTGGATCAGGCCACTCAAATCTACAGCGGTCACAGGCTAAGTAACCAGATATCGAAGAAGAGACACTCTTACCACCACACCGAGGGCAATCACCCTCATCAGATATAGCGAGATTGTCACGGGCCTCACCCAATCCTTTGTTACCAACAAACGGCTTCTTCCTGAATGCCACGAATTACTCAGGCGACCTAATGGTGATATGGGTTTTGATTGATTATAGATCAAAAACGTCTGAGGATAGTAGAGATTCCCATGCCCCCTCCAATACACATCGTAGCAAGTGCGAACTCTTCGCCAGTCCTCTTGAGGAGGGATGCAGCTTTTCCTGTAATCCTAGCACCACTCGCGCCTAGTGGGTGCCCAATCGCCAAGGCTCCCCCATCAATGTTAACGCGTTCGTCATCGTCAGATAGGCCAAGATCCTGCATGACTGCTAGTGATTGAGCTGAGAATGCTTCGTTTAATTCGATGACCCCCATGTCTTCGAGAGTCAAATCAGCTCGCTGAAGTGCCTTTTGTGTAGCCGGGACAGGGCCAATACCCATGATTTCTGGAGAAACTCCTGCTACTGCAGTGGCAACAACCTCAGCCAGCGGCTCCCCATCCATTGTATCTACTATCTCACTTGAAGCAACCAAACAAGCAGCAGCACCGTCGGTGAGAGGTGATGACGTTGCTGCAGTCACAACTCCATCCTCTAGGAAGGCGGGCTTCAGACGAGCCATTGACTCAAGTGTACTGTCTGCTCTAATGCAGCCATCATGGGATATTACTCCATCACTACCAGAAATAGAGACCAACTCCTGATCAAACAATCCGTCCGATTCTGCTGCAGCAGCTTTCTGATGGGATGTAAGGGCGAAAATCTCCTGCCTAGTTCTATCGATTTGATGTGACTTGGCTAGATTCTCTGCAGTTAGACCCATGTTGATGTATGCCTCGGGAAATCGCGATTCCAGTGAAGGATGGGGGGTTCGGTTGAATCCTCCTCTCTGAACTCTAGACATAGTTTCGACGCCGGCACAGACAAACAAATCGCCCGAACCCATCGATATAGCGCCCGCCGCATCGTGTATAGCTTGCATGGATGAACCACACAAACGATTGGTTGTTGATCCTGGGACGGAATTGGGTAACCCTGACATGTATGTGAGGATACGACCTAGGTTCAACCCCTGTTCACCTTCGGGATAGGCACAACCAAGAAGCAAATCTTCCACTTGTTCACCAGATATACCAGTTCTAGCGATGATTTCCTGAACTATCTCCCCCCCAAAGTCCTCTGGCCTGACATCTTTGAGAGCACCTTTGTGAGCGCGGTGGAAAGGCGAGCGAACATAGTCGTAGATGACGGCAGCCACGGTCGTTCGACCGACATCACCCAATTAATGATTCAGCGTAGGCAACCACTGAGAAGCATCGGTTACCGTGTAGGTTATGAAGGGGGCTAGGGTCGCCGGTGACGATGATTAGAGAATGCCACCTACACGGTTACTTCGATGGACAACTATGCCCTGCTTGTAATGATGAGGGTAAGTTCATCATGAACCCAAGAGAACGTGACCAAATCGCACGCCGTATGGCAGGTATCCTGCGGCACTTCCCGGAAAAGTTCGGCCTAGAGATGGACATCAACGGATGGGTGTCTGTGCGCGAGTTGTCTAACTCAATCGCCAAAAAGGACAGGCGTAAGCATTGGCTTAGGGATCGTCACATCGAAGCGATTGCTGAAACCGATCCAAAGGGCCGATATGAGGTAAGGGGGGGCAATGTAAGGGCTACTTACGCACACACTGTCGACATCGAGTTAGATCTACCAACCGACAATATCCCCGAATCATTGTACTACCCTTGCGCACAAGACGAGTTAGAAGTCATGCTTGAGAGTGGAATCACGCCAGGAGGTAGGAAGTGGGTTCATCTTTCCAAATCGATTACAGCTGCTACCAATGCTGGCTCTGTACACCATGTAAGGCCGGCAATTATTGAGGTAGATACAATCCAGATGCAAGCTGCAGGATGCACCATCTTCCACGCGGGGACAACTGTTTACTTGACAGAGGAAGTAGAATCTGGTTACTGCTCCCCTGTGCCCGAAGATGATGTAGAGTACGGCTTGGCATTGGCCGATTTGATCGGCGAAGAGGAATGATCAGCTTTTGTGGCCGCAAGCCTGACAGAACCCTAAGTCTGGATCAACTTCAGATTCACACTTGGGACAAGTTCCCAGCGCATCTTTTGAAACATTACCATCTGTTGAGCTTGAAATTAGTCTTACAGCCTCGGATTCTTGGAACACGGGTATGTCCGCATCCAATCTTTGACTCACCTCGATTCTGAATTCAATGAGTTCTGATATGGCTGCTTCCAAAGTTTTGATTCTATCCTTCTTATCATTAGCATCAACTTCGTTATCCGCCTCTATGAGGCGATCTTGCAGATATCTCTGGAACTCATCAATGGTTGGGCTGTCTGACACAGGTGCCCGTGGGTGTCCTCTCTTTCAAATCCTCGTCGGCGGAAATCCCATCACCCCCTACCCTCTCGAAGCACCATGGCACCACTGACCGTCGTGAAGTTTGGCGGCGGCCTGATAACAGAGAAAGGCAATCTTAAGCAAGCGAAGTTTGAGGTTATTGACGAACTATGCGATTCAATTCAAGTGCTGGTTCGAGAAGGACACAAGGTTGTTTTGATTCATGGCGCAGGTAGTTTCGGGCATCTACGCGCGAAAAAGTGGAAGTTACACCTAGGGCATCAAGAAGAACTAGAGTTAGACGGAGAAGATTCGCAAATATCGCAAAATGATGCATGTCTTATGGTGCGCGCAGACATGGATGAATTGAACGGAATTATCATTGAAAAATTAGAATCAAGAGGGCTCGAGACATCAAGGCACCCTCCGCGTACCTGGGTTAATGGAGATGGAATTGACTTTGAAGGCGATGTGACTATGTTCGATACCGATATTTCCGATGTTGTGGTAACATTTGGAGATGTAGTAGAATGCAAACCTCCTCAAGATTTTGGAATACTGAGTGGTGACCATCTAGTCTACAGAATAGCATATGAATTAGGTGCTGCAAATGTTGTTTTCGCAATGGGCGGTGCTCCAGGGGTGATGACAGGTGATCCCAACTACCTCGATTCTAAACTGATTCATGAATGGGTTGCAGGTAGTGAACTTCATGGAGAGCAAGATGAGAAAATCGATGTGACGGGCGGTATCCAATTAAAGGTCAAAGTCGCAGAAATGTTGTCGAAAACTATCGACAATGTTTGGATTGTGGATGGTAGACATCCCAATCGAATCATCGAAGCTTGTTTACTAGGAGATACAATGGGCACCAAATTCTTGCCTTAAGTGGTGTAATTTAGGTAACCACTCGATTAAATGCCGTCCTGCGCTGGGGACTCCATGACTTCGGGAGGTGGTGCTTCGGAGATACTTGGTGACGAGTATGATGCAACACAAACCGAGATGATGGATGAACAGGTAATTTTGGTCGATTTAACAGACAAAGTACTCGGGTCGATGTCCAAGGTTGACAGTCATTTAGGTGAAGGTCATCTGCATAGGGCTTTCAGTGTCCATCTATTCGATACCTCGGGGCGACTCCTGATTCAAAAGAGAGCTTTGAGTAAGATCACTTTCCCAGGTATTTGGGCTAACTCTTGCTGCAGCCATCCACTTCACATTGATGGAGAAGTAGACACTCTAGACGGCGCTAAGAGGGCTGCGATAAGGAAGATGGAACAAGAACTCGGAATCGATGGTAGTCTTCTTTCTATAGATGATTTTACACTAGTCGGGAGAATGCACTACAGAGCTCGTGCAGATGAGAAGTGGGTAGAGCATGAACTAGACCATATCCTGTTCATTCAGAAGGATCTTGAGTTGAAACCAAATCCAAATGAGATTGAAGAGATACGCTGGGTAAACCAGAAAGAGTTGGAGGAGATGATTTCTGGTGCACAAGAAAGTGGGGAATTAATCGCTCCATGGTTCCTTCAGATTAATGAGAGATATGTTAGGAGTTGGTGGGGTTGTTTGGAAGATCCAACTGCTTTTGTAGATCTCGAAGTACAAGATGCAGGTGATGTTACAGAGAGGAAGGACAGTCTCTTGCTCACTGCACTTGAAGGGCACCGATCTAGCGTAGAGAAGAAAATCATTAACGCGCTAGGGAAATCTGAGCATCAACGTCTCAGTAATGCTATGATGCACCTTATCGAAGGTGGAGGTAAGAGGCTTCGTTCGATAATGCCATTCCTTGTAGGGGATGCTTGTGGAGGAGCAAGTGAAGCACACTACGATTTAGGGGCAGCCATCGAAATTATTCACAATTTCACTTTAGTTCACGACGACATCATGGATAATGACGAAGTCAGAAGAGGTAGACCTGCGGTTCACATCGCATTTGACAACGCCACGGCTATCAACGCAGGTGATGCAATGTTGGCGCTTTCATTCGAGATGTTATCAGAAGCTGATTCGATTGACAGTAACCACTTCCGTACATTAGTTCAGATTATCGGGAAAATGGTTCGCAAAGTTTCTGAAGGGCAACAAATGGATATGGATTTTGAAAATCGCAAAAGGGTTACCGAGGATGAGTACATCCAGATGATATCAGGTAAGACTGCAGCTATGTTCACTACATGTGGTAGAACAGGTGCCTTGCTGGCCGGAGCAGAACAGGAAACTATCGAACTAATGGCTGATTGGGGTGAGAACTTAGGTCTGTGCTTCCAACTGATGGATGACCTCATCGATGCCACCAGTGATAGTGAAACTCTTGGTAAGCCTGCTAGGAGTGATGTTGTGGAGGGCAAGATGACATTAATTGCCATTCACGCATTGGAACAGGATCCTTCCATCCTAACCACCTTCCACCAGGTATTTGGAAGCCAGGACGAAACCGTTGGTGAAGAGGCACTGAATGAGGTTCTCAACGAACTACTAAAGAGCGGTTCTATCGAATATGCAAAACAACGCGCTATGGAATACCACTCAAAGGCACACAAATGCCTTGACCAACTACCACAAAGTCTCGCGGTAGCAGTGCTACGCGAGTTGACCGATTGGCAATTAATCAGAATGTCCTGATTTCATCAATCAATCGGCGTAGTATGACTCAGCGGGAATCTCGGGCTTCAGACCCTTCCTTTCCCTGATGCCACCAACGATGTTCTCCAAAAGAGATCGTGGTAATTCCTCAAAGCCACAGTTCTCAGTGTTCCACACTGCTCGTCCTTGTGAAGCAGCTCTGATATCGTTAGAGAAGCCAAATGTTTCCGCAACAGGAACCTTGCCGACTACCGTGGTTGTCTCGCCATCAGAGGGCATATCCTCGATTTCACCTCTTCTCTGGGTGATCTCTCTTGTGACTCCTCCTAGCCAATCGTTGGGTACCGACACATGCATCTTCTGCATTGGCTCCATCAGGACAGTGTTAGCTCTGACCATCGCCCCCTTCACGGCGTTCCTCATAGCAGGAATCGTCTGTGCTGGACCCCTGTGGATGGCGTCTTCGTGCAACTTGGCATCAACTAGCCTAACGAGTGTCCCCATTATTGGCTCCTCAGCCAAAGGACCTCGTCCACAGACCTCGTTGAATGCCTCAATGAGTAATTCCTTTGTCTCGTGAAGATACTGAATTCCCTTCGTAT
>MDTE01003524.1_pt1 | contig 11115 bp, 7 predicted proteins | sample 811231 | NCBI WGS metagenome assembly MDTE01 (sample SAMN05326651, study PRJNA326480) | marine metagenome | isolation source: seawater | place: Indian Ocean: Red Sea | collected 2010 | reverse complement strand
TTTTTTAATAATTCGGGAAAGTCACTTTGCGGTAAATACATTTGGGACCGTCTAATTGTAGAAGCGCCCCTTGAAAAAAGTTTTGCTCGGGCTCGGGAGTTTGTGACACCACTATTCGTTAATGACGTTGAAGTGGGTCCAATTGGTCAACCACTTTTACAATGTAATCTAACTTTTGCTCCAGTATCACAATATCCAGGCTATATCGTTGTGTTGATAGCTCCTCGAGAACTAGCGGGTAGGGTTAATCAAACAAATTCTGTAAAATCAGCTGCAAAATCAGCTATTGGCATGGCAGAAATGCTTGCGCATGAAATTAAAAACCCACTAGCGGGTATTTCGGGTGCTGCGCAACTTTTATCAATGAATTTAGAGACTAAAGATCAGGAATTAACGGATCTAATAGTTGAAGAAACGAGACGAATTGTAAATCTACTTGATCAAGTTGAGGAGTTTGGTAATTCACGGGCACCAGAAATGGCAGCTGTTAATATTCACGATATACTTGATCGCGCCAAAAGATCAGCTCAGTTAGGGTTTGGGGCTCATATTAAATTTGACGAAGAATATGATCCATCACTACCTGCTGCAGTCGCAGACGCTGATCAACTTCTTCAAGTAGTTTTAAATCTAATAAAAAATGCGTCTGAAGCTTGTAAAGATGGCGGAAAAATAAAGCTCAAAACTTCATTTGACCATTCGTTTCGATTGCGTCGATCTGATGGTAGTGGTCAGGCTTTACCATTACAAATTCAAATATTCGATAATGGGCCAGGTCTGCCTGCTGACATACGTGATCAAGTGTTTGATCCATTTGTGTCAGGTAAAGAAAATGGAACGGGTTTGGGATTGGCGCTGGCTAGCAAAATTATTTCAGATCATGATGGTTGGATTTCTGTCGATAGTGTCCCTGGAAATACAGTTTTTACGATTTCTTTGGCTGCTTTTAATTTGAAAAATAGTTCTCTTTATAGTGAGGTTTCTTAAATGGATGGTACAGTGCTTGTTGCAGATGATGATCGTACAATCAGAACCGTTTTAACACAGGCTTTGACTAGAGCAGGCTGTAAAGTTCATGCGACGTCAAGTCTAACAACATTAATGAGGTGGGTCACAGAAGGCAAAGGCGATACCATTATTACCGACGTAATGATGCCTGATGGTAACGGGTTAGAAATGTTACCAAAAATTGCTACCGATAGGCCCGGTTTACCAGTCATAGTTATTTCTGCACAAAATACAATCATGACAGCGATTCAAGCGGCTGATGCGAAGGCTTTCGATTATTTGCCAAAACCTTTTGACCTTCCCGATTTAATGAAAAGGGTTGCAAAAGCACTGGAGCAAAAAAAATTTTCGAAAGGTTCGAATAAAGAAAAACTAGATATAACTGATACTGATAACGAAAATGTATTGCCGCTCGTTGGTAAATCTGCTCCTATGCAAGGCGTTTACAGGTTGGTAGCGCGACTTATGAATACAGATTTGCCTGTCTTAGTTTCTGGTGAATCTGGTACAGGCAAGAGTTTAATCGCAAAAGTACTCCATAGCTTTTCAGATAGGCGTAACTTGCCTTTTGTTTCCGTTTCCCCTGCTGATTTGATAGAGCTAGATGGACCGGCTAAAATTTTAGCAAAGGTAAGGGGTGGCTCCCTAATTATAGAAGAAATTTCAGATTTTTCTTTGGAAAGCCAGGCAAGATTAGTTCAAATGATTGATAATCCGGGAGAGCACTCGCCGAGATTTATAGCTACAATGCAGGGAAGCTTGATTGAAGCAGTGGATGGTGGTTTAATAAGAAATGACGTATTTTATAGATTAGGCGGTGCAACAATTGAATTACCTACTTTAAGGGAATGTGTTGATGATATTTTAATTTTGGCAGAGCATTTTCTTAATTTGCTTGAAAAGGAGGGTGGACCCAAAAGGCATTTAGGGATCCTGGCACAGGATCTTTTTAGATCATACAGTTGGCCAGGAAACGTCAGACAATTACAGAATGTGGTAAAGAGACTTGGATTAACCGCCCGTGAACATGAAATTTCCCTTACCGAAGTAGAACAGTCACTTGAAAGTCAGCCAGAAATCGAGGGATCATTTGGAAAAGCTGGAACAGAAAAATTATCTAGTGACATAGAAAGGCATTTGCGCCGATATTTTGACTTGCATGGTAATATTTTACCTCCTGTTGGGTTATATAATCGCATCTTGAGGGAATTAGAAATTCCATTATTAGGTGTTGCTTTAGAAGCAACAGGTGGCAACCAGGCTAAATGTGCAGACTTGTTGGGTATAAACAGAAACACTTTGCGAAAGAAAATTAGTGAGCTTGATATAAAAGTTACAAGACGCAGGAAATTGATGTAAAATTACAACATAATCCTTGACATTTTCAACTGTTGTTGTTTGGTGATGTAAATTTACCACATCGCCTTTTGGTTGATGTTTTGTCGAGGATTTCTTGGTAACCTTAAATAAACATAAATCTCTTTCAAAATGGCTTTCAAATTACTTTAATTTGAAACCATTTCAATCAGCTATAAATGTTACACTTATTTTGTTTGGACCTTTATTAGCAATTGCTACATATCTTTTTTTAGGTCCATTTAATATAGCCGGACAATCTGTTTGGCTTCGATTTTTTTTACTACTGGACCTAATCTATGTTTTGTTAATAGTCGGTATAGTATTAGTGAGAATTTTATACGTACTTTCTCAGCGTAGATCTCGCTTAGCCGGCTCAAAGCTACACTTTCGGCTGGCTGGTGTTTTCACTACTATGTCTTTATTACCAACGATCACCGTAGCTATATTTGCAACTGTTTCAATTAACCTTGGTTTGGAGGCATGGTTTTCTGATCGTGTTCAAAGTGTTGTTGGTACTTCTTTATCGGCAGCTCGTTCATATGCAAGCGAGCAACAGATTGCTTTGATTGATGATACCCGCTCAGTTGCAGTCGATTTGCAAAATTTCCATAAAAGTAAATTTTTTATAGAGGATGATGAACTTAGAAATGAACTTGCTCGACTTCAGTCGGAATTACAACGTGGCATCAAAGAAGCTTTCATTTTGAATGGGTCTGGTGAAATTGAGCTTCGTGGAGAAAGATCTTATCTTTTTGATTTTGAGAAGCCTAATGAGAGAAACATAAATGACGCCGCCAGTGATGTAGTTTTGATTGATGACTTTGATAACAATGAGCTTAGAGCACTATTTTTTTTAACTGGATTTGGCGACAGATATCTATATTTGACAAGAGAGGTAGACGGCACTCTATTTAACCTTTTGGACGAAACACAAAAGACCGCAATTTTATATCAGCAAATGGAATCTGACAGAACTGCTTATCTTTTCAATTTTGCTGTCCTTTATTTTGCGTTAGCACTTTTACTTATAGTATCTTCGGTTTTGTTTGCGCTTTGGTTTGCAGAAAGATTATCTAAGCCAATAGGCAGGCTTGCCGCAGCTGCAAAGCGCGTTGGAGCAGGTGAGTTAACGACCCAAGTTATTGAAGATGAGGGCGACGATGAAATAGCTCAGCTTGGCCGTTACTTCAATCAAATGACAAAACAGCTTAAACACCAAAGAGATACTTTAGTTGACAATAATGAACAAATTGAAGAAAGACGGCGTCTTTTTGATAGTGTACTTTCTTCTGTTACTTCAGGAGTGATAGTTTTAGATAAGAATGGAAAGGTAAATTTTACAAATAACTCAGCAAATAGGTTGTTAAGTTCGAAGAAAGATCGAACCACAAAAATTCAGTTAGTTGATATTTTTCCAGAATTAAATTCTCTTTTCCAAAAGTTAAAAACATCAAAAGCTGATAATATGCAGTCTGAAATTAGATTACTACGTTCAGGGAGGTTAAAAAACTTTTTAGTTCGGATGGGAACAATGAATGAGGACAAAAAATTAAAAGGCTACGTTGTTGCGATTGATGATGTAACCAATCTTGTTTCTGCACAACGATCTGCTGCTTGGGGTGATGTTGCAAGAAGAATCGCACATGAAATAAAAAACCCTCTTACCCCAATACAATTGTCTGCTGAGAGAATAAGAAAAAAATTTAGTCCTCTTCTTGGGGATAAGTCGGATGCTCTTAAACAGATGGTGGAGGTTATAACTAGGCAAACTGATGATATACGTCGTATAGTTGATGAATTTTCTAAATTTGCAAGGATGCCAAAATTAAAACGTAAAAATGAAGACATTTGTGCATTGGTGGAATCAATAATTGCTCTTCAAAAGGCTGGCCAACCTACAGTATCTATAAACTTTATTAGGCCTGCAAAATCAATTATTATAGCGATAGATGCAACTTTGATAAATCAAGCAGTAATAAATTTATTAAAGAACGCTGGCGAAGCAATAGAAGCTAGAAAATTGAAAGAAACACACAATGAAGAGAAGGGTATAATTAATGTTTCTATAAAAGATAAATCTGAAAGCGTTATATTGGAAATATCAGATAATGGTATTGGTTTACCGCAAGACAGATCTAGGTTGTTCGAACCATATGTAACAACTCGTGAAAAGGGTACAGGTCTTGGATTGGCAATTGTTAAAAAAATTATCGAAGAGCATGGTGGCATTTTAAAGTTGGAGGATTCAACTCAATTTGAAAATAGTGGCATCGTCGGCGCTTTAATATCTATTGACCTTCCTAAGTCAAAAAATAGATCAGAGTGATTTGGAGTAACCTCTAGATGAATGATATTTTAATTGTTGATGATGAAAAAGATATTAGAGAACTAATATCAGAAATTTTGATAGATGAAGGTTATTCAACTCGGTTAGCTGCCAATTCTACTGAATGTCTAAATCAAGTGTCTGATAAACCACCTAGTCTGATAATTTTAGATATCTGGCTCAAAGATAGCAACATGGATGGTATCGATATTTTGAAAAAAATTAAAATTGAATATCCAAATATGCCAATAGTTATTATTTCCGGCCATGGAAATATAGAAATAGCTGTATCGGCGATAAAACAAGGCGCTTATGATTTTATAGAAAAACCTTTTAATATAGAACAACTATTAGTTGTTGTAAGACGTGCCATGGAGACTTCTTCTTTGCGAAGAGAGAATAAGGAGCTTAAACAAAAGGATACATTTGATTTTGAATTAATAGGTGACAGTTTTATATTTAGGAATTTTGTATCGAATTTAGAAAAGGTTTCTAAAACTAATAGTAGGGTTCTAATATCTGGCGCTTCTGGTTCAGGTAAAGAAACTGCCGCTCGTTATATCCATAACAATTCCAAACAATCGAGTGGGCATTTCATTATCATAAATTGCTCAACTTCCAATCATGATGATCTTGAAAAGATGTTATTTGGGTATGAAACTCGCGATGGATTGGAGAATATTGGAGCGCTAGAGAAGGCTAGTGGAGGGATTATTTTTCTGGAAGAAGTATCTGAATTGCCTCTGGATCTACAGGGCAAACTGTTAAAAGTTTTGGTGGATAACAATATAACTAGAGTAGGAAGTGATAAAAAAATTGAAGTCGATTTAAGATTTATTAGCTCAACTAGTTGTGATTTGATAGAAAAAATACACAATAAAAAATTCCGAGAAGATCTATTTCACAGATTGAATGTTGTCCCAATTAAAACCCCCAATTTAAATGAAAGAGTTGATGATATTCCTATACTGGCCCAGCATTTTTCTAAAAAACTTTCGTCCTCAAATGGATTAACTTTTAGAGAATTCACTGAAGAGGCTCTTACTTTATTACAAGGAATGAATTGGCCTGGAAACATTAGACAACTTAAAAATTTAATTGAACGTGTTCTAATTCTAGGGGATCCAGCAAAAAAAATAAGTATAGATGAGCTGATTTCATCGGAATCAAAAACTCAAGAGAATAGTGATAAAATCAATTTGATTTCCACAGAATTGGCCAATATGTCGCTGAGGGAGGCTAGAGAGATATTTGAGCGAGATTACCTTATCTTACAAATAAATCGTTTTGGAGGTAACATATCAAAAACAGCTTCTTTTATCGAAATGGAAAGGAGCGCATTGCACAGAAAACTCAAATCATTGGGCATCAACACCGGGCATAAAAGTTAATTGGTTTTTATTAAACAATTATTAATTTTTATTTAATATATTTTATTTAATATAATAGTAAGAAATTTTGCATTTAGCGAGGTAAATTTGAATGAAAGTGATCATTTGTGGTGCGGGTCAAGTAGGTTGGCAAATCGCTCGTCATCTTGCTAGTGAAAAAAATGATGTTACAATAGTCGATAACGATCAAGATTTAGTCAGCAGAGCAACAGATACTTTAGATGTTAAGGGCGTCAGTGGATTTGCATCATACCCGAACGTTCTTAGTGGTGCTGGTGCAGAGGACGCTGACATGATAATTGCAGCGACACATTCAGATGAAGTGAATATGGTTACGTGTCAGGTTGCGCATTCCATTTTTGATATTCCTAGAAAAATAGCGAGATTACGCAGCCAATCGTATTTAGATGCCATATACGCTGATTTATATCGGCGGGATCATCTTCCCATTGATGTAGTCATTAGTCCGGAGTTAGAAGTGGCTGAAGCTGCTTTGAAAAGATTATCTTTTCCTAATGCATTTGAGTCTGAAAATTTTTTAGATAATAAAGCGTACCTTTTAGGTCTTCACATCGAAGAAAACTGTCCTGTGCTCAATACGCCATTAAGACAACTCACAGATTTGTTTTCAACCTTAAGGGTGATAGTGGTTGGCGTTAGGAGACAAGGAACCCTATTTGCACCCAATGCTGGGGATCAAATATTTTGCTCAGACGAAGTCTATCTAATGTGTCACTCTAATGACGCTACGAGAACTATGGATGTTTTTGGCAAGTCACAAGGTGAGCAAAACCGGGTAATATTGATTGGTGGTGGAAATGTAGGTTTGCGAATTGCTAAAGCTCTTGAGACGAGTGAAAACCGTATTCGTGCAAAAATCATTGAAACAAATAGATCTCGAGCAGAATTAGCTGCGGGCTCTTTGGAAAGAACAATTGTGTTGCATGGCGATGGATTAGACTCGGAGTTGTTAGAAGAAGCAAATGTATCGAAAACCGATGCTATTCTTGCTGTGACCGACGATGACAAAACCAATATGCTTGCAGCAGTTCGCGCAAAATCTAGAGGATGCAAAAAGGCAATCGCGTTGATAAATGATCCGACAATGTCAGCATTGATGGATCCGCTTGGTATAGATGCTTATATAAACCCTAGGTCAACGACGGTTAGCTCAATTTTAAAGCATATTAGGCACGGTAAGGTTAAAAATGTTTATTCAATAGGAGATGCGGAAGCGGAAATTATAGAGGCCCAAGTTATGTCTACATCTCCTATTGCAGGCAGTCGTATAGGTAATATAGACTTTCCGGAAGGCGTTATTGTGGGTGGTATTTTAAAAAATGGCGAAATGCTAAAGCCTGATAGTAGTTCAAAAATTGAAGAGGGAGATGTAATTGCTTTATTTGCGCTCTCAAAAGATATTCCTGAAGTGGAAAGACTTCTCCAAGTAACAATAGACTATTTTTGATTTTTAAAGCTTTTAGAAGTATATGGTATTTTTTCGAAAAATAGAAAAAAAATTTACAACTATGCCGCTTTTTTTTCAAGTTTTTGCAACAGCGTGCAGTTTTATGTTTGCGGTTGCAGTGTATGGCTTTTCTATTGAGGCATACAGTGAAGCGAGAGTTTTTTTATATAGTGGTTTAACAGGATTTCTTATTTTTGCTTTAATCGACCTAGCTACTTCTAATAGAAATTTAAAAGAGTCTGGATTAATGCAACTCATTTCTTTGCTACTTTTGTTCATACTTCTTCCTGTATTTTTGGCATTACCAACGTGGATTATTTTACAAGAGAATAGTTTTTTGGATGTTTATGTTGACACGGTCGGCGCTTTTACAACGACGGGTTTGCCGGTGTTTGAAAATGGCCTTCTTTCAAAAACAATTCTTCTTTGGAGGGCATTAATTGCCTGGTTTGGCGGAGGATTAATTTTGATCGCAGCTTTTTTAATTTTCTTACCAGCAAGCCGTGGAGGTTTCGACGTTTTTTCTAACAATAACATAAATTCTAAATTAAAAAGAAGACTCACGCTCAACGAACGGTCGATAACTTTAAACAGGACTAGTAAAAAGCTGATACCCATCTATTTAGGTTTAACTTTTATTTTATGGTGTTTGCTTACAGCCCTTGGCACAGATGGTTATACAAGCTTAATCAGAGCTTTTTCTATTTTGTCTACATCTGGAATTTCTGGCTCTGAGAAATTTGAGTCGGATGGGGCTGGCTTTAAGGGGGAGTTGGTAATTGCAGTATTTTTAATTTTTGCATTATCTCACAACTTGTTTAACTCTTGGAATAAAAAGAAAAATTTAAAAAAAGTTCTATTTGGCAAAGAGATACGCTTAGGCCTCTCAATACTTTTATTTGTCACACTCATTCTAACCCTCCAGAATATGAGCTTAAATAGCAATTCATTAAAATTTGATGAATCTTTAATTAGTGGACTTAAACCAATTTGGGGAAATTTTTTTACTGCATTTTCTTATATGACCACAAATGGTTATGTGAGCTCATACTGGAGTGGATCTTTATCTCCTGACGGTGGGCATTATGTTGACTTAGTTTTGCTTGGCTTATGTTTGTTTGGGGGTGGGATAGCTACTACAGCTGGTGGCATTAAACTTCTTCGTATATCAGTGTTATTTGCGGCTTTTTCGAATGAAACAGGCAAATTGCTTAATCCTTCTTCAATAGCGGGATCTAATACTAACCTGAAGAGCCTTGAAATTTCTGTTTTTATGGCATGGATCTTTTTTATGTTATTCATTGTTAGCTTAGCTTTAGTGACAATTATTCTTTCGATGTTTGGATTGTTGTTTGAAGAAGCGCTTGTTCTTGCGATTGCCACTCTGACAACTACAGGTCCTCTTACTGAATTAGTTGGTTTGGATTGTTCGCTATTTCTTGAGTTATCGTATTTTTCCAAATTGACTTTGGTAATAAGCATGGTTCTAGGTCGCTTGGAAATTTTGATGGCCTTGTCTATTATGGCTTATGCTTTTAGGCGATCTTGAATTTGACTTGTTTATGCTTTTGGTTGATTTGATATATTTTTTTGGTATTTTAAAGGTAGTCGAATAATAATAAAAGGTAAGGCTCCCCAAATGACTTCTGATCGTCAAAATTTACAAGATGCTTTTCTTAACCAAGTGCGCAAAACGAAAACACCAGTAACGGTTTTTTTAATAAATGGAGTTAAATTGCAGGGTGCAATAACGTGGTTTGACAATTTTTGCATTTTATTGAGGCGGGATGGGCAATCGCAACTTGTATATAAGCATGCTGTATCAACCATTATGCCAACACAGAACATTTCTCTATACGATGGTGAAGAGGAGAGTTGAGGGCAGTTGAAAAAAAACTAACCGCTGTCTGGATAATTCAGCCAACACTAAAGTCTAGTTTACGATCTAAAAACAATTCAGACTTAATAAATGAAGCGATTGCTTTAACAAATGCGTTGCCCGGCTCGAAGATAATTGGGTCAACCACAGTAAAAATTGAAAAACTCAGCACTAGAGAATTTTTTGGCAAGGGTAAAGTAGAAGAATTATCATCACTATTTAAGCCAAATAGAATTAAATTGGTAATAATAAACTATCAAATTTCTCCTATACAACAGCAAAACCTGGAAAAAAAATGGAAGGTTAAAATATTAGACCGAACGGCTTTAATTTTAGAAATTTTTTCTGACAGAGCAATTACCAAAGAAGGTGTTTTACAGGTTGAAATGGCCACACTTACTTACCAACGATCTAGGCTTGTGAGATCTTGGACTCATTTAGAGCGACAGAGGGGGGGGCTTGGCTTTGTTGGTGGGCCAGGTGAAACACAAATTGAGGCAGACAAGAGAGCAATCGATAGTCATCTTGTTAGGTTGCGTCGCCAACTTGAAAAAATTAAAAAAACAAGAAATCTGCATAGAAAGTCTAGAGCAAAGGTTCCTTTTCCAATTGTAGCATTAGTAGGGTACACAAATGCAGGTAAATCTACCTTATTTAACTTATTAACCGGAGCCAGTGAGTTCGCGGAAAATATGCTATTTGCAACACTTGATCCTAAAATGAGATCAATAAAGTTAGATAGTAATACTAAAGTAATACTTTCTGATACAGTTGGTTTTATTTCGAACCTTCCGACAGAACTAATTGCTGCATTCAGGGCAACTTTAGAGGAGGTGTCGTCTGCTGATCTGATACTTCATGTGCGAGATATATCTCACGAAAACACCGAAGATCACGATTATGAGGTAAAAAGAGTTCTTCAAAATCTCGGCGTTTCTAACAATACTCCCATGTTAGAGATATGGAATAAAATAGATTTACTCGAGCCTGAAAAACGAAAAAGTCTCAAAAATATTGCCAATAGACGAGAAAATATATGCGCAATCTCTTCAATAAATAATGATGGTATTTCAAAATTAATTGAAGAAATTAAAAATAAAATAGAACCTCAAAAGTTCTCTGACACTTTAATAGTGCCTTTTGTATTTGGGAATAGAAAGGCTTGGCTGCACGAAAATGGAGTAGTAGTCAATGAGTTTTATACTGATAATGGATTTAAGTTAGAAGTAAATTGGACTTCTGATCAAAAAGCTAAATATCAAAGTTTTACAAGTAAATATTATTGAGGTGAAATAGTCGTTATACCTATGGATGCGCCTCTAGCCAACTTTGGATCTAAAGACATCGGTATGTATTCTCCTCGTCTCCATAAATTACCTAAGTCGTCATAATGTTGAGATAAAAAATGCCCAGATTGTCCAGTGGAAATTATGAAAACAGAACTGTCCGGATCGGCGAAGTCGTAGACGCCTCTGTAAATGGCAGAATGTATATTTAAAAAAGGTTCGTCTCCTTTTCCTATACTTTTCCCCCTCATAAGCGTATTATCACCACCGGATGTAGATTGCCGAATATTTACAAGATGTTTTAAAATGGGAACGTTACCTAAAGTCTCATTGCGATGCAAAGCTTCGTGAGCATCCCCCCATCTCAAAGCATTTAAGTTCTTTCCATATTTTTCCTG
>MDTE01164248.1_pt1 | contig 11116 bp, 9 predicted proteins | sample 811231 | NCBI WGS metagenome assembly MDTE01 (sample SAMN05326651, study PRJNA326480) | marine metagenome | isolation source: seawater | place: Indian Ocean: Red Sea | collected 2010 | reverse complement strand
CAGGGGTGGAGGTCACGCCCGATCACGGACGGTCCGCCACGGTCCTCAATTGGTCGACGCCGCGCCGAGATGCTCCGTGAACCAGTCGACCATGGCGCCCGACGCCAGGGCGGCGTCCTCGCCCCGGAATCCATGCGCCGCGCCGGGAATGATGATGACCTTCGAGGTGACGCCGTGCTCCTGGAGCGCCGCGTACATGTCGTGGCTGTTGCTCACCGGCACCAGTTCGTCGGCGTCGCCGTGGATCAGGAGCGTGGGCGGGTCGTCGGACGACACGTGCGCGATCGGCGAGAACGCGTGGGCCTCCGAAGGTTCGAAGTTGAGCGCCGGGAACCGGGTGTTGCCGTTGCTCGGATCCGTGCCCCGGGCCAGGGGACGCAGGTCGACGGGCGGAAAGTAGGCCACCACCGCGGCCACCCGGTTGCCGGTGCGCAGCACCGCATCCTCGGCCGATGGGTCGCCGGTGTCGGACGCGCCACCGAGCATCAGTGACAGATGTCCACCCGCACTCCCCCCGAAGACGCCCAGCCGGGATGGATCGACGCCGAGGCGCGCGGCGTTGAGCCGCACATACCGCACCGCGCGGCGCACGTCGGGCACGATCTCCGGGATCGTGTATTTCGGGCTGCTGCCGTGCCGCACCGCGAACACGGTGAACCCGGCCTCGAGCAACGCCCGGTAGCGCTGCTGACTCTGCGCGGGCGGCAGCCACCTCGACCGCCATCCGCCGCTGACCATGGCCAGCACCGCCGCGCCGTTGGCATCGGCCGGCGTGAACACGTCGAACGTCAACGCCATCCCGTGCTTGTGGCCATAGACCACGTCCGGCGTGAGGGTCACCTCCTGCGCGCCGGCTACGGCGCCACCACCGACGACGAGACTCGCCACCAGAACGCTCGTTACGGCTCTCATTCGCTCGTCTCCCTGTCCCAACAACCCTGCGGTCCCAGTACACCGTAGGACGGGGCTTGAGCCCCGCCGTCACCGAAACCGTCCACACCGGCGGGGCTGAAGCCCCGCCCTACGGAACCCGTCCTGAAGCCCGAAGCCTGTAGCCTGAAGCCGGTGGCAGTCGAGCATCCATCTGCCGCCTAATGCGGCATCTTGATCTGCAGCAGCTCGTACATCCGGACGACGGCGCGGGGGTCGACGCCATCGGCCCGTGCCCCGTAGTGCTCCCGGTGCGCGGTCAGGTCGACCTGGGCCGACGCCTCGTCGACCGGCACGCCACGCGCATGCAGGCTGGTCACCTGACTGTTCAGATCACGCAGGAACGCCTGCAGGTGGTCAATCTGCGACCGGTCGGTGAACGGGTTGCCGTGTCCCGGCACGATCGTCTCGAACTGCAGCGCCTTCAGCTTGTCGAGCGACGCGGGCCATTCCTCCACGAACCCGTCTCCCATGTAGGGCAAGCCGTGGGCATCGGGACTGCCGACGAAGAAGTCGCCGGTGAACACGATCCGCTCTTCCGGGAGATAGACCAGGGTGTCGCCACCGGTGTGCCCACGCCCCGGGAAGTGCAGCTGCACCTCTCGACCGCCCTTCACCAGCGTCAGGGTGTCGCTGTAGGTCACATTCGGCGGGGTCGGCACGGTCTCCTGGACCGCCTCGGCATGCGCCGCCGTGATGCGAAGCTGCGTCTCGAGACGGGCGCGCTCGTCACCCGACGCCGAGGCCACGCGGGCCCGGAGCGCCTCGACCTGGTCCGGCAGGTTCGCCGTGAAGTTCCGGTTCGTCCGCTGCTCCAGCACGTCCGACGAGAGCATCGTGCGCACGAAGTCGTGCCCGATGATCTCCACGTCGTCGCCGAAGATCTGATTCCCATGCGCGTGATCGAAGTGATAGTGCGTGTTGAAGACGTACTTGATCGGTTTGTCGGTCAGCTCCTTGATGCCCTCGACGAGCCCGCGGGCTGCCGCCGGGGTCACCGACGAGTCGACCACCATCACATGGTCCTCGTTGATGATGACCAGGTTGTTGCTCATGGTGGTCATCGACCCGGTACCGGTGGCGAAGTACACGCCGTCGGCCAGTTCCTCGAATCGGTGACTCGGGCTGCCATCGGGGCTCTGCCACGCGGCCCCCGTCTGCCACTGGATTGACAACACCGCCAGCGCCGCCGTCGCCAGCGTCAAGATCCATCGCTTCATCAGTTCGCCTCCACCGTCAGCATGGACCCCGGATGATCGGGTGCCCATGAATTCCACCGCTGTCGTGACTCGGCCACGAGGTCGTCGGGGGCGCCGAGAAGCCGGTCGCGCCAACGCGCGTCGACCACCCGGCCGCCCGGGCCATCGTGGTGATGCTCGATATACAGGAATCCGCTATACACCCCGGTCCGGTCCGTCCGCTGGGCCTGGTCGCGGATGTGCACGCTCAACGTGCGCGGCACCTTCGCCTCGTAACAGTTCCCTCGCCGGGCCGTGCCGAGATGCAGATACGCCATCCGCTGCTCGGGCGCTCGCCGGTAGCGGGGTCGTTCGTCGGAGCCAACGTCCGAATACGCGCCGCCGCTCAACCCATCGATCGGGATCGGCCGGTGTCGCACGGAGCGAACGAAGCGGCTGTTGCCCCGCTCCTCCACCATCGTGCTCAGCGCTCGTCGCAACTCGGCCAGCTCGCGACACACCCCCTGGTCGCACTCCGGGTGCTCCTCGCGCGTGTCGACGAGATGCGACACCGGGTCGCCCAGCTCGGCCTGCATCGCCCGCAGCTCTTCCCAGGGTTCCCCGAAGTAGACCATGCCCTCGGCCTCCTGGATGACGTAGCAGTCGCTCGGATGCAGATCCGCCACCTCCACCCCGCTGTGGTGCGCCGGCAGCACCCAGTGGTAGGTCTCGGGCTGCGGTCGTCGCCGGGTCTGCTCGGCGGCCTCGGGCCGCGGCATGGCCGCCCCCCCCAGGAGCAGCACCGCCACCAGAGCGGCCGTGCACCCCAGGGCGGGCGACAGCGGCGTCAGCGAGTGCCGGCTGGGACTGGGCACGGTGGGGCCATTCTATCCCGACGTCAGCAACCGCCCAAGCTGCCATCGTCGGACCGCGGGGTATGATGGCGCGGACCCACGAACGAGGAGTGCTCATGTCCGGATCGTCGCGCGCAATAGGCTGGATGCTGGCCCTGTCGGTCTGGGCCCCTCCACTGGCCAGTGCCCAGCAGGGCGCCCCCAGCAACGGCGAATGGCCGACCTATGGGGGCGATCTCGGCAGCTCGAAGTACTCGCCACTGGATCAGATCGACGCCGCCAACTTCGGCGACCTGGAGATCGCCTGGACGTGGCAGTCGGCCGATGCGTTCATGAGCAAGACCTCAGGCGACGGTGGGGAGTGGTACGCACCGTCCGACGTCATCTTCGCGGCGCTGAACGACGAGGATCCGAATCGGTGGCGCGACGGGCAGCCGCCCTATACCAACAATCTCAAGGCGACGCCGCTCATGGTGGACGGTCGCCTGTTCATCAACATGCCCACCTCGCAGGGCGCCGCCATCGACGCGGCCACCGGCGAAACCTTGTGGGTCTACAACCCGAAGACGTATCTGGAAGGCACCACCACGATGACCGCGCGCTGGAACCAGCGGGGCGTGGCCTACTGGAACGACGGAGCCGGCGGACGGGTGTACTGGGGCACGGGCAACGGCTACCTCGTGTGCGTGCATGCGGCCACCGGGCGCCCCTGCCTCGACTTCGGCGAACAGGGTCGCCTCGACCTGATGGAGGGGATTCCCCGTGCCGACCGCGGCTCGCGCGACTGGCTGAACGCCCTGCTCTACTCGGTGCAGTCGCCGCCGCTGGTGGTGGGCGACACCATCATCACGCCGTCGTCGATCTCGTCCTACAACATCACCCGCGAGGCGCCGCCAGGCTGGATGCGCGGGTTCGACACGCAGTCGGGCCGGACGAAGTGGACGTTCCACACCATCCCGCAGGGTGACGAATACGGCAACGACACCTGGGGCGCCGATTCCTGGCGGGTGACCGGCAAGGTCGGGGTCTGGACCATGATGAGCGCCGACCCCGAGCTGGGGCTCATCTACCTTCCCACCAACACCCCGGCGCCCGACTACTATGGCGGGCATCGCCCCGGCGCGAATCTCTTCGCCGAGAGTGTGGTGGCGCTCGATATCGAGACCGGCGAGCGCGAGTGGCACTTCCAGGCGGTGCACCACGGGCTCTGGGACTACGACTTCCCCGCCGCTCCGAACCTGCTTGACATCGAGGTGGACGGCCGCCCGATCAAGGCGCTGGCCCAGGTCAGCAAGCAGGGCTTCCTCTACGTGTTCGACCGGGTCACGGGCGAACCGATCTGGCCGATCGAGGAGCGGGCCGTGCCCACCGACACGGATATTCCGGGCGAGCAGGTGTGGCCCACCCAGCCCTTCCCCACCCGTCCCGCCGCCTTCGAGTATCAAGGGGTCACCATCGACGATCTCGCCGATTTCACCCCCGAGATTCGCCAGATGGCCATCGATGCCGTCGAGGGGTTCCGGCTGGGGCCGCTCTACACCCCGCAGAGCTTGCAGGGCACCATCCAGCGCCCCAGCACGGGTGGCGGCGCGAACTGGTCCGGGGCCGGTGTCGATCCGGAGACGGGCATGCTGTATGTCCCGTCGGTCAACGCGTTCTCGGTCAGAAACTACCGGGAACCGGAGACGGGCGAGGGCGCCACCCTGAACATCATCGAGCTGCGGGGACAGGGGACACGCACGGCGACGATGCCGCAGGGGCTCCCGCTGTTCAAACCGCCCTACTCCCGGATGACGGCGATCGATCTCAATACCGGCGAGCACGCCTGGATGAAGCCGCTGGGCGACGGCGACCGGGTCCGCAACCACCCGATGCTGCGCGACCTCGACCTGCCGCCGGTCGGCGGTGACCACAGCCGGAGCGGACCGCTGGTCACCCCGACGCTCCTGATCTACGCCCTGACGACCGGCGGGACCGACGGCGGACCACGGCTGCTGGCGGTGGACAAGGCCACCGGGGACGAGCTGGCCTGGGTGGACCTGCCCCGGGGCGCCATCGGCACGCCGATGACCTACCTGCAGGACGGCACGCAGTACATCGCGCTGACCGTCGGCGGCTCGCCGGTGCCGGAGCTCGTGGCGCTCGCGCTTCCGGACTAAGGCGACGCGCTCGCGGTTCAAGAAGACAGGAGACAGAAGACAGGAGACAGAAGGAAGCAGGATGGGCTTACGCCCGCATTCAGAACTGCTGGTCCTCTGTGTCAAAGTCGAACGGCGTGGCCGTCCGGATTGAAAGTGGCGAAGCCCTCCTGTGATCTTCTGTCTTCTGTCTCCTGACTTCTGACTTCTGTCTTCTTACCGCCTTCCACCAATGCGCATCGTCTTCGATACCGACTCGGCCATCTTCAACGACGACGCGGCGGCGCTGGCGATGCTGCTCCAGCGTCGCGATCTCGTCGACATCGCGGCCATCACGGTGGTCGCGGGCAACCACACCGTGCCACAGGGCTCCGAGCACATGCTGCACCTGCTCGAGGTGTGCGGAGTCGACGACGTCCCCCTGTATCTGGGAGCCGAAGCGCCCCTGGTCAACAGCCCCGAGCGAGCGGCCGAGCAGGAGCGACGCTGGGGACCGGTCTCGTTCAAGGGCGCGTTCGACGAAGCTCCGCCGGTCCGGCCTCCGCATGGCGGTCGTTTCGCCAGCCTCCGGCCGCAGTCTGCCGACGCGGTCACCGTGCTCATCGAGACCATCAACAACGAGCCGGGGGAGGTCACCGTGGTGGCCGTCGGCCCGCTGACGAATGTCGCGCTGGCGCTCCGCCGCGACCCCGCGGTGGCCGGGCGGATGAAGCGCCTGGTCTTCATGGGGGGCAACGCACGAGTGGGGGGCAACGTGACGCCCGCCGCCGAGTTCAACATCTGGTTCGACCCGGAGGCGGCCCACGAAGTGCTCGCCGCCCCCATCCCGGACGTGGTGATGTTCGGGCTCGACATCACCAACCACGCGCCCCTCCATCGGGTCGATTTCGAACGCATCGTGAACATCGAGACGCCGCTGACGCGACTGATGCGAGACACGATGGGCCCGCGCTATGCGCGGGATCCGGCGGCCACCTACTACGTCTGGGACTGCATCACCGCCGCCTGGCTCCTGGACCGGGAGATCGTGACCCTCTCCGAGCGGCTCCCCATCGCGGTGGACACGACCTTCGGTCCCACCTACGGCGGCACCTCGGTCGGGAGCGCCCCCGAGCAGCGCTCGATCGAGGTGATGCTCGACCTCGATGTCGAGCGGTTCTTTTCGCTCTATGCGGACCTGCTGACCCGTCCGGTGCCGATCACGAACTGAAGTCGGGCTGCGGTCCGGCGTGGCCTGGGGTACACTCTTCGGCTACGCCTTGTGTCTGCTCCCGGGGAGAAACAGCGCTGCCACCCCGGTCGTCTGGACCGTTAGAGCGCGCCAGAGCCGCGCCTGAGACCCCGGAGATTGCAACCATGCGACATTCGACGCTCCGCTTCGTTTCCCTCGTCTTTCTGACCGCGCTCGCCGTGACGATCGCCGTCCCGGCTGACGCGCAGTCGCGCGGTCAGCTCTTCGCCCGCATCACCGACCAGGCCGGCGAGCCGGTCGAGGGACTGACCCCCGACAAGTTCGTGGTCCAGGAGGGTGGGGTGAACATGGACATCGTCTCGGTGGAGCCCGGCACCACCCCGATGAAGATGGCCCTGCTGGTCGACAACGGCGAGACCGTCTCGATTGGCAACGCCCTGGGGCTGCTCCGAGGCTCGATGCAGCGATTCTTCGAGACCCTGGAAGGCGAGCACGAGATCGCCATCTACAGCATCGCGGGCAACGTCACCGAAGTCATCGACTTCACGAGCGACCGTGAAGCGCTCATCGAGGCATCGGACGGTCTGTTCGGTGGCCGGGGCGGCAGCCGGTTCATCGAGGGCATCATGGAGACCTGGGAACGCCGATTCTCCCCTGACGACTTCTGGCCGGTGATCACGGTGCTGACGACCGATGGCCCGGAGGGCAGCGGCAACGTCAACGAAGAGCAGTTCCGCGACTTCATCATCGACCTGGTCGGCAAGGCCGCCACGGTCAACGTGCTGGTGCTCTCGACGCAGGGTGGAGGCATCCAGACCCAGATCGGCCAGAACCTCACCACCAACACCACCGGCTACTACAACTCGATCGTGGCGCCGAGCGGCCTCTCGAACGCCATGGAGGAGATGGCCAACTCGATCAACGAGCACTACAACGAGATGTCGGACCGCTATCGGCTGGTCTACGAGCGCCCGGGTGACGAGCCGGGCGGCCAGATCGGCGCCGGAGTCGCGGGCCAGCTGAACATGCAGCTGTTCGGCGACCGCCGCCGGCAGCAGCAGTAGCGCCGCCTCATCCGGACCCCCGCGCTGGGGCCTGGCCGGAATGGGTAGAATGCCAGACCATGTCCAGGCTTCCAGCGGCGGGGTCCACCGCCCCCGCCTTCTCGCTCGCTGATCGCGCGGGTGGCCAACTCGACGTCTCCGAGATTCCGGCCACCGGCACCCTCCTGTTTTTCTTCAAGCACGACTGCGACACCTGCGACCTGACGGCACCGCTCCTGGTCCGCCTGCACGACGCGCTGGGCGCGAGCGGACTGCGGTTCGTGGGGGTCTCCCAGGACGACCCGGGTCACACGACCGTGTTCGTCGACCGTCATCAGCTCGGCTTCCCGGTCGCGCTCGACACCGAGCTCCACGTGTCGGACAACTACGGATTCGACGCGGTGCCCGCACTCGTCCTGCTGGGACCAGCACGGGAGGTACTGGCCAGCTACGAGGGCTTCGCCCGCGCCGATCTGGCCGGACTGATCGAGCGGGCGGCCGCGCAATGTGGCGCCGAGACGCCGCCGATCGTCGTCGAGGGCGACGGCCTGCCCGAGATGCGCCCCGGGTGCGGCTCGAAGGCGCACGACCCGGACGTCGCGCAACGACTGGCGGTGCGACGCGGGGCGGCCACCCTCGGAGCCCGGCGGGTCCGGGTACCGGTCGATGACGATCCGTTCGAGTTCCTCGCCGCGCAGGGGCTCGGCGACGGACTCCCGGTGGTCCCTCCCACCGAGGAGCGCGTCCTTCGGATGCTCGAGGGCACCAGCCGGAGTCCCTCTGACGTGGTGGCCCACGTTCCACCCAACCTCGCCCCGGCGACCGTCGAGAAGGTCGCCATCAACGCCGTCATGGCCGGCTGTCTGCCCGAGTATCTCCCGGTGGTGATCGCGGCCGCCGAGGCGGCCTGCACCGACGAGTTCAATCTTCACGGGGTGCTGGCCACCACCTACTTCGCCACTCCGGTCATCGTGGTCAACGGGCCGATCCGGGACGAGATCGGCATCAACTGCGGCCGGAACATGTTCGGACAGGGGTTCCGCGCCAACGCGACGATCGGCCGTGCCCTGCAACTGCTCGTCCGGAACGTCGGCGGCGGACGGCCGGGCGACGTCGACATGTCGACGCTCGGGCAACCCGGCAAGTTCACCTGCTGCGTGGGCGAACGAGAAGACCTCAGTCCATGGGAGCCGTTGCACGTCGAACGGGGATTCGCGCCCGAGACGAGCACCGTCACCGTGTTCGCCGGCGAGGCGCCCCGCGCCATCCGCGACCAGCTATCACGTTCCGCACGGTCGCTCGGCGCCAGCATGGGCTGGTGCCTCGAGACGATGGCGCACCCGAAGCTCCACCGGATGGGTGAGGTGCTCCTGGTAGTGAGCCCCGAGCATGCCCGCACCTTCAAGGCGGACGGCTACAGCAAGGCGGACCTGCGCGCCAGAATCCAGGAGGTGACGGCGCGGCCGCTCCGCGACCTGCTCCCGGACGACGAGTGCCAGAAGGGCACGGTCCCCGCGGGGTTGCCGCCGGACTGGAAAGACCAGGACGGGCAACCGACCGCCGACGCTCTGGATCGTCCGGTACCCAAGTTCAAGCAAGACTCGGACATCCTCATCATGGTGGGCGGGGGCACGGCCGGGAAGTTCTCCGCGTTCCTCGGGGGCTGGGCCAGCGGCACCATGGGCTCGATGGCGGTGACCCGCGAGATCACACCATAGCGGTGATAGAGTGGGGGCCTCTCTCGACAGGTGTGCGTATGAGTGAATCACTGGTGATTCTCGACCCCACGGCGGAGCAGGATCCGATCGGCCGTCGTCCGGCCACCCGGCCCGAACAGTTGACCGGTCCGCTCGGGCTGATCGACATCGCCAAGCCGCGCGGTGACGTCTTCCTCGACGAGGTCGAGCGATTGCTCCGGACCGACCTGCCAGACCTCGAGATCATCCGGCTGCGCAAGCCGACCTACACCAAGCCGTCGCCATCCGATCTCCGCGACGAGGTGGCCTCACGGTGCCGGGCGGTCATCCAGGCCCTGGCCGATTGAGGGTCCTGCACGTCGTGCAGTGTGCACGACCTGGTCGACTACGAAGCGCGAGGCATCCCGTCGGTGATGATCGCCTCGTCAGAGTTCGTCCACGCCGCCCAGACCCAGGCCGCCGCGCTCGGGATGCCTGAGATGGCGGAGGCGTCCATCTTCGTTCAGCATCCGGTGCAGGGCTCCACCGACGAGGAGATGCACGATAAGGCGCGGGCCGCCTACCAGGCCATCGTCGCGGCCATTACCGTCTAGCGCCGCGTGGGGCTTGGGGCGCAGCCCCATGGAGACAATGGACGGCATCGCCATCACCGTCATCGTCGTCTATCTCGTCGTCGTGACGGCTGTGGGCAGCCTCATGGCCCGACGGTCGCGCAGCTCGGCCGGATGGGCCGTGGCGGGCGGCGGGATGTCGACCGCGATGGTGGCCTTCGGGGTCGCCGGCACCAGGATCGGCGGAGCCGGCACCTACGGCGTCGCGGGCGATGTCATCAGCGGTGGGGTCTGGAACCTCTGGTGGTATGGCATCAACACGTTCCTCGCGCTGGCCATCGTCGGGCTGTTCTTCGGCATCTTCTATCGACGCGTCAAGCTGCACACCGTCGGTGAGATCTTCACGATCCGCTACGGCACGCGCCGCTGTCAGTGGCTGACCAGCCTGTGTGTTCAGACCGAGTACGCCATCGTCAACTTGATCGAGGCCTACGTGATCGGGGTCATCCTCAGCACCCTGACTCCCCTGTCGATGTTCGGCGGGGTCATGGTGGCGGCCGTCATCTTCGCCACCTATGTCTCGCTTGGCGGACTCTGGGGCACCGCGGTCTCGAACCTGATCCACTGCACCGTGGTCCTGATCGGTCTGGGTGCGGTCGGCATCATGGGCATCGAACAGCTCGGCGGCTGGACGGGAGTGCAGGCCAGCATCGGCGAGCACCTGGCCGCGGCGTCGAGGAGTGAAGCGGCCTGGTGGGGCTTTGCGGGGGCCGGCTGGCTCCCGGTGTTCGGCATGTTCTTCTCGGCCGCGGTCCATACGCCGGCGGCGTCCATCTACACGAACTACTCCACAGCTGCTCGCAACGAGCGCAGCATCGCACCGGCATTCCTGCTGGGTGGGCTCATCGGCGCGGTGATGCCGATTCTCGCGGGTCTCGTCGGCATCCTCACCACCGCCCGATACGGTCTCGACGCGGGCCTGGGCGGCTACCGCAACCTGACCACCCTGGCCTCCGAGATCAGCCCGGTCGTGGGTGGCGTCGCGCTCGCCGCGGTCCTGGCCGCGGTCATCTCCTCGGGAGGACCGATCCTGCTCTCGAGCGCCACCATGTTCGTGCGCGACTGGCTGCCCTTCACCCGGAGCTACTCGTCGGAGAAGCAGCTCAAGGCGTATCAGATCACGACCACCATCTACGCGTTCGTCGCGGCCCTGGCGGCCTGGTTCGTCGCCACCTACACCAACGTCTCGATCCTCGACCTGCTGCTGTTCGGCTTCGCCATGGTGGTGCCGCCGGCGCTCTCGGTGGCCTACGTGGTGTACTGGCCACGCACGACCGAGCTTGGCGCCTACTGGGGGATGGCCATCGGCTACGGGGCCGGTCTGCTCTGGTTCGCCGCGATCAAGATTTCACTGGCGGTCGGACTGACGGCGCCCGAAGGCTCTGGCGCGTTACGCGAGCTCCTGGTCTACTGCTTCACGGTCGACGGCGAGGGCATCGACCCGTCGTATCCCACGTTCTTCGTCCCGCTGGT
>MDTE01126729.1_pt1 | contig 11116 bp, 9 predicted proteins | sample 811231 | NCBI WGS metagenome assembly MDTE01 (sample SAMN05326651, study PRJNA326480) | marine metagenome | isolation source: seawater | place: Indian Ocean: Red Sea | collected 2010 | reverse complement strand
CATCAAAATAAAATCCTAAGAAATTGGGAGGTAAAATCTGAAGCAGCTCAAAGGCACAATTATAAAAAACTCTTAATCAATAAAACTATAAAAATTGAAAATGATGAATGGTTTAAAGACTGCAAACTAACAGACCTTGAGTTGTTACAACAACAAACTGCTTACGGTTTTTCATCAGAAGATAATGATTTAATTCTTGATTCAATGGCTTCTCTTTCCAAAGAACCCACTTATTGCATGGGCGATGACATACCATTAGCTGTTCTTTCTTCAAAACCTCATATTTTGTACGATTACTTTAAACAAAGATTTGCACAAGTTACTAATCCCCCAATAGACCCTTTAAGGGAAAAATTAGTTATGAGCTTAGAAATGCATCTTGGGGAAAGGTGCTCCCCTTTTGAAACAAAGAACATTAAACCTTTTATACATCTTAAAAGCCCAATTCTTAATGAAGAAGAATTAATTTCCCTAAAAGAATCAGAAATTAAATCAAAATTAATATCAAGTTTATTTGATATTGAGGAGGGAATTAAAGGATTTGAAAAAAAATTAGATGAAATATGTAAACTAAGCGAAACTGCCATAAATGAAGGCAGTTCTTTAATAATCATTTCTGACAAAGGGGTCAATCCAAAAAAAAGTTTTATTCCTCCCTTATTGGCTGTAGGTGCAATTCACCATTATCTCCTTAAAAAAGAGATAAGATTAAAAGCCTCTCTGATAATTGAAACTGGGCAATGTTGGAGCACACATCATCTTGCATGTTTAATTGGTTATGGAGTTAGCGCTGTTTGTCCTTGGTTAACACTTGAATCCGGCAGACATTGGTTAGAACATCCAAAAACTCAAAAACTTATAGCTAGTAACAAAATTAATCCACTAACTGCTGATGAAGTCCAAAAAAATATCAAAAAAGCTCTGGAGGATGGGTTAAGAAAGATACTTTCTAAAATAGGAATTTCTCTTTTATCTAGTTATCATGGTGCTCAAATTTTTGAAGCTGTAGGTATTGGTTCTGACTTAATAAAAATTGCATTCAATGGAACAACAAGTAGAATTGCCGGAATCACAATGAAAGAACTTGCGAATGAATCACTTGCAATTCATACAAAAGCTTATCCAGAAATCGATTTAAAAAAATTAGAGTTTCTAGGTTTCGTTCAATTTAGAAATAATGGAGAATATCATTCTAATAACCCTGAGATGTCAAAGGTTCTACATTCTGCTCTTAAGCAAGGGGCAGGGTACGACCATTTCGAGACTTATAAAACACTTATTAGAAATAGACCTATTACGTCTTTAAGAGATTTACTAACAATCAACTCCAAAAGAAAAAGCATTCCTTTGGAACAGGTTGAAAGTGTTGAATCAATATGTAAAAGATTTTGCACCGGAGGTATGAGTTTAGGTGCATTATCAAGAGAAGCGCATGAAGTATTAGCCGTTGCAATGAACAGAATTGGAGGGAAGAGTAATAGTGGCGAAGGAGGCGAAGATCCTGCCCGTTTTAACGTATTAAATGATATAGACGAAAAAACTCAATCGGCTACATTACCTTTTATTAAAGGTCTTGAAAATGGCGATACTGCCTGCTCTGCAATAAAACAAATAGCTTCTGGAAGATTTGGAGTAACTCCTGAATATCTAAGAAGCGGTAAACAACTTGAAATCAAAATGGCTCAAGGAGCTAAACCAGGAGAAGGAGGTCAATTGCCTGGACCAAAAGTTGATTCATATATTGCAAAGCTAAGAAACAGCAAACCAGGAGTAGCACTAATATCTCCACCCCCTCATCATGATATTTATTCAATTGAGGATTTAGCACAGTTAATTCATGATTTGCACCAAGTGCATCCAAAAGCGAAAGTGAGTGTGAAACTTGTCTCTGAAATTGGTATTGGCACCATTGCTGCAGGGGTAAGCAAAGCCAATGCTGATGTCATACAAATTTCAGGTCATGATGGAGGTACTGGAGCGTCACCTCTCAGTTCTATAAAACATGCTGGTTTACCATGGGAATTAGGAGTTGCAGAGGTTCATAAATCTCTTTTAGAAAATAATCTTAGAGATAGAGTACTTTTAAGAACGGACGGGGGTCTAAAAACAGGTTGGGATGTAATTATTGCGGCTCTATTGGGTGCTGAAGAATATGGTTTTGGTTCAGTGGCAATGATCGCAGAAGGCTGCATTATGGCTCGTGTTTGTCACACTAACAAATGCCCTGTGGGAGTTGCAACTCAAAAAGAAGAATTAAGAAAGAGATTCAAAGGTTTACCCGAAAATGTAGTGAATTTTTTCTTATTTATTGCTGATGAGATTAGACAGATAATGAGTAGTATCGGTGTTTCCAATATGGAAGAATTGATTGGAAATCAGGAATTTTTAAATATCAGGAACATCAGTCTTCCAAAAACTGAGAATATTGATCTTAGTTCCTTAGTAAATAACGAAAGCTTACCTCAAGATAGATCATGGTTAAAACATTCTAAAGAGGCTCATAGCAATGGATTTGTCTTAGAGGATAAATTATTGTCAGATAATGAATTGATGAATTCCATAAAAAATCATGGAAAATTAATCAAAAAAATTGAAATCAGAAATACCGATAGAAGTGTTTGTGCAAAAATCTCAGGTGAAATAGCTGCACTTTATGGAAATAATGGATTTAAGGGTGAACTAAATCTATATTTCAATGGATACGCAGGACAAAGTTTTGGGGCTTTTTTATTAAAAGGAATGAATATTCAATTAATTGGGGAGGCAAATGATTATGTTTGCAAAGGAATGAATGGAGGTGTACTTACTATTATTCCTCCTAAAGTAGATGATAAGTCTTCGCAACAAGTAATTTTGGGTAATACCTGTCTTTATGGAGCAACAGGTGGAAAGTTATTTGCTTTAGGAAAATCCGGAGAAAGATTTGCAGTTAGAAATAGTGGTGCTACTGCTGTAACTGAAGGGGCAGGTGACCATTGTTGTGAATATATGACTGGGGGCAGAATAGTCATTTTAGGTTCAACAGGGAGAAATATTGGAGCGGGAATGACAGGTGGAATAGCTTATATATTAGACATTAATAATGATTTAGAAAATAAAGTAAATAAGGAAATAGTAAAAATCTATAATATAACTACACCCAAACAAGAAGATTTATTATTAGAAATTCTTAGAGAGTATTATGAAAAAACAAAGAGTTTAAAAGCATCCAAAATAATCAATAATTGGTCTGATTTTAAGGGGGTTTTCAAAATAGTTGTTCCACCTAGTGAAGAAGAAATGCTTGGTATTTATAGTAAATAAATGCCCATTTTTATAAAGACTGAACTCATAAAAAAAGAATACTTAATTCAAAAAGATGTTAGAAAGAGAGTCATCAATGAACATATCAAATGGATAGAAAATTTAAAGAGAAAAGGAATAAATATTAAAAGCGGTTTTTTAGTGGATGAATTAAAACAACCAGGTGATGGAGGTTTACTAATTCTTGATATTGAAACGTATCAAGATGCCTTAGAAATTATAAAAGATGACCCTATGGTAAAAAACAATATAGTTGAATGGAAATTAAATGAATGGATTGATACTAGTAAATAAATAATTTAATTATCTTGGAAACTGTTTCATAAGTTTTTGAATTTCTTCCGCATGATAACTACTTCGAGTCAAAGGAGAACTTACAATTTGCATAAAACCTAATTCATTTTCTCCAAATAATTTAAAATAATTAAATTTTGAAGGACTCACAAATCTTTGAACCGGAAGATGATTCGGACCTGGAGATAAGTACTGTCCAATAGTCACAATATCTACATCATTTTTTCTAAGATCGATCAAAAGATTTAAAACTTCATCATCCTTTTCTCCCAATCCCAACATAAAGCCAGATTTAGTATAAACACGTGGTAAATATTCTCTCGTTCGTTTAAGTAATTCTAAAGTTCTTTGATAGTTTCCTTGTGGTCTTACTTTGCTATACAAATCTGGCACAGTTTCAATATTGTGATTTAAAACATTTGGTTTAGAATCTAAAACCTTTTCAAGTGCCGACCAATTACCACATAAATCAGGAATTAAAAGTTCAATCGTCGTATCAGGAGATTTTGTTCTGACTTCCGAAACACATTTATGAAACTGCGATGCCCCACCATCATCCAGGTCATCTCTATTAACTGATGTGATCACAACATGCTTAAGTTTCATCCTATAAACAGCATCTGCCAAGCGATGTGGTTCTGTTGGGTCTAAATCTCTTTTAGATCTATCAAAATCTATATCGCAATATGGACAAGCTCTGGTACAGCCAGGTCCCATGATTAAAAAAGTTGCCGTACCACTTGCAAAACATTCGCCAATATTAGGACAACTTGCTTCTTGGCATACTGTATTTAATTTTAGATCACTCAATAAATTTGCAATATTACCTATCCTTTCAACTTGAGGTGCTTTTACCCTTAACCAGTCAGGCTTTATAACTGCTTTATTAGAAATATTAGCCAAATTAATTTATTCAACTCAATTAACTTCAATTTTAATCAAAATAATGAAACTTTACTATTTTTCTTCAATTTAAATAAAAATTAAACTTCTTATTAATTGGAAAGCAATTAAATTATTACTTCTGAAAAACATTCCTAATCCCTACCAAAATTCTTCTATAAATGAGAATCAGATAATAAATCGAGTGTTCTAATAACATAAAATAGAACAATATTTAGAACGTTATTTTTAATACAGTTTTCAGAATCAATTTAAAATAAGTTTATTAAAAAATTTGTAACTAAAACTTGCTTTATACGTTCTATAAAGTGTTTTTTGTTTATGTATTTGATACAGTTTAAAATATATGTATTAAAACTTTGACTTTTGAATTTAAAAGAAAACGTTTTCTTTTTTCTGAAAAAAATAAAAAATGCAAATCTATTGGGTATGCACGAGCTATAGATAGTGAATTTGATTACTTAAATGAACAAATAAAAAGCTTGAAAATTGAGGGTTGCAGCTTAATATTTTCTGAAATCATAAGTATAGATGAAGCAATAAAACCCGAACTTAGAAAAGCTCTAAATTATTTGTCAAAAGGAGATGAATTAATCGTCACAAAGCTAGATAGGGCATTTTCTAATAGGAATGAATGTATAAAAACAATTAATAAACTCTTGAATAATGATGTTAAATTAAGAACCTTGTCTGGTTTTTTGTCTCCAACAAATTCTTCAGAGATATCTTCTTCAGTCTTTAATATTTTATATGAGTTAGATAATTTGGATAATGAGTGTTTAATAGAAAGAAAAAAAGAACTAGTTTTACAAAGAAGATTAAACGGAAATAATTTAGGAGGCAGACCAAAAATTAGTCCTTTAAAAGAATCGCTAGTTATGAGGTTGCGAAAAGAAGGTTGCTCATATCGATCAATTAGAACTCAAACTGGAATTGCTTTATCAACAATTAGAAGAATAATTTTAGATGGAGAAAAGAACTGATATGAATAAAAAAGAACTTGAAAACCTTATTAAAGAAAATCTTAAAGATACAGCATTACGCATTCATGAATTAAACAATAATGATAGAAATAGTTTAATAACGGAATATAAGGAATGGATTTTGCATGAATTAGATTTGGAAGAGGTAATGATGTTACCTTATGAAGCCTATACAAATAAATTAGATAGAGATTTCTTAAATGATTTCAGTTAATTTAATACTAAAACAAATTATTATTATATTTATAAATAGCCTTAGATATTTTAGGAAATAAGATCTCATCTTTGACATATTTTTCTCCATTACCAAAAACAACTAGTAAAGTTTGTAATGATTCATTATTGACCCACCAAGCTGCATCATGTCTCACTTGTGACATAAGACCTGCTTTACTCCAGAAATTAATATTCTCTGGTAATCCCTCTCCTAAAAAACCAACTATTTGATTAATAGGATCCTCATTAATAGAATTCTTATTTAAATTTCTTTTTAAAAAACTTCTTAAATTTAAATTATCTTTTTGATAATCAAGTTTTATCATTATCTCCTCCAAAATCCGTGCAGTTGAATCGGTTGTCATCATATTTCTATTTCTGTTTTCAGTTCCATAAAATTCTTTTTCTCGGCCAAATGGTCCATCTTCCCATGTTTTCTGGCAGCAATTGATTTCATTGAGTTCATTCCAATTAAGCTCTTTTAACCAGTCATTGATTATTGACCTTTGATATTTCCAATTTTCCCAGGAATCGCCTTCTATACATGGACCACTTGTAGTCCCAGTAATTACATCAATTAAAAAACTTGTAGCATCATTACTGGAGTAAAAAAGCATTTTGTTTACTGCATTAATTATCTCTTGACTTAATAATATTTTTTTTGTTTTAATCCATGAGAATGCGGCAAGACCATAAACAAGCTTTACGATACTTGCGGGATAAATAAGTTTTTTATTATTAATTCCACATCCAAAGCCTTGATATATTTGATTATTTTCACTTTTATAATTGATCCATGTTATTGCGATATCATTCTTTAAATTTTCTCTATTTTTAGAGCAAACTTTGTCTAAAATATCATTTAAGGCTAATCCCATTTCCTCTTGTAAATAATAAAAAGACATTTTATGAAAAAACATATAAACCCTATTTCACTATTTAAGCAAACTAATTTTTCAAACACTATTTGGTGGAAAGTAAAAAGTAATATTTCTGGATATCAAAATGAAAGTGAGAATAATTTAGTGACAGAAATATTCAAAAATAGAATTTTTAGACTCATTTATCCAAGTCTTTATCAAAGTAAAAAAAAATTATCAAGAATATTAGTTCAATTTTATGAAGATGGCTATATATGCTGGATTAATTTACAAAATTTATCTGTTGAAAAAATTGATTCTAAAAACAGTTTTGTGGAAACTGATGAAGCATCTATACAAGAAAAAATTCCATTGATACTTAATTGGATAAAAGATCAATCCAAAATAAAAAATAAATATCTTTGGGGTGGTACTTTAGGGCCAAATTTTGACTGTTCTGGGCTAATTCAAACTGCTTTTTTAAAGCAAGAAATACATATACCTAGAGATTCATATCAAATAAAAAGTTTTTGCAGGCATCTTTTCAATTTTTCAGACAAAAATTACTATTCACTTAAAAAAGGAGATATTTTATTTTTTGGAAACAAAATAAAATGTGATCATGTTGGTATTTATAAAGGAGATGGATTTTATTACCACAGTTCGGGCATTACTTACGGAAGAAATGGTATAGGAATAGACACCTTAAAAGAAACTAATGACAAAACTTCACTGTACTATCAATCCAAAATTATTTCTGCAGGGAGAATATTTAGATCATATTTATGGAATAAGACTATTAGATAAATTATTTATATAAAAACTAACTATTGAAATTGCCCTAGGTGAATTTTGAAATTAACCAGTTGTCCAAATATTCTTAACAATTGGCATTATGGTGTCCAAATGTAAAGTCCCTACAAGAAGCCATGCAAACACAGCCCCTCCACAACCGCCTAACCAAAAGCCACTTGTAAAATCAGCCCAGCCTGCTCTCGTAAATAAATCTGAGGGAGGATTATTTACGGTAGCATCAGGAGGTTGCACATTAGGAGCTTTTCCTGGAGCATTATAAAGAACCAAGAGAGCTGTCAAAATATGTACCGCGCCTATAGCTGAAAGTAGTCCTGCAGTTAATGCAAAATCAGAGTTTCTTAAAGGGCCAGTCATAGAAAATGGTCCATATAAAAGATATCCAAATGCAGCTCCAGTTTCTAAGCCTCTGAAATTTGGAGAAATTCCTTCTCTATAAAAAGGTAAATTATTAATAAAGGCTTTTGTAAAGTAACCGCTATTGACAGGTGTTGCAAGATTTCCTACACATGGATCTGAGACTGTTTTAACAGCCCATTGATCTGCAATACCAATATCATTTGGCTGTACAGAATTATCTATGTATTTTTCATCAAATTTAACAGAACTGGTTGATTCTGAGAATGATTTTTGAAAGTCGCTCATTTTTAATATAAGAGTAGTGTGAATTTAATTAATCAGTAGCTGTAATGAATCTTCCTATTAATACAATAAAAACTGCTGGAGTTACTAGACCAATTAATGGAACAAAGATTGATGGTAAGAACGTTGAAAAATCAGAAGGCATAATCTTTTAAAGATATTTGAATACTCTAGTATTTTTCTGACAATTAATGTTAATTTTATGACTGGATGATATAAAAATTATTAACTCTTTATATGCTAAATTTTATTTCCAGAGTTCCTATTAGAAAAATCAAGTAAAATTCAATTATTTATAGCTGTTTGAATTTTTCTGATTCTATAAATAGGCCTATTTTGACTTTCGTGATATGTTCTAATTAAAAGTTCACTTAATAAGCCAAAGCTAAATAATTGAACCCCAGCAATTCCCAATATCAAAGCAAACATTAGCATCGGTCGATTACCTATATCATCTCCAAACAATTTCACAAGTATAAGGTAAGAGGTCATTCCAAGACTTGTTAAAATACTAATAATTCCAATGAAACCAAATCCATACATAGGTCTTGTTAAAAATTTAGTCATAAACCAGACAGTAAGTAAATCCATTAAAACCCTAAAAGTTCTATCAATCCCATATTTACTAGAACCATATTTACGAGTACGATGGTTAACTTTAATTTCTTTAATTTTAGCTCCTTCAATATTTGCTAAAACAGGCAAAAATCTATGAAGTTCGCCATATAATTTTATGTCATCTAGGATTTCTTTTTTAAACGCCTTTAAAGAACATCCATAATCATGCAGCTTAAGGCCAGTCACATTAGCAATTAACTTATTTGCAATTTTGGATGGTATACGTCTATTAATTAATTTATCTTTTCTATCGTATCTCCAACCACAAATTAAATCATAGCCTTCATTAATATGTGAAATTAAAATCGGAATATCATTTGGATCATTTTGTAAGTCTCCATCTAAAGTGATTACAATTTCACCATTAGAATTATCAAAACCAGCTGACATTGCAGCTGTTTGTCCGTAATTTTTTCTAAGTGAAATGACTGATAATTCCTGAATCTTTATAGTTAATTCATCCAAGACATTAGAAGTACTATCTTGAGAGCCATCATTCACAACAATTATCTCAAAATTTATTTTATTAGTATGCATTACATTAACAACTTCATCTAATAAATATCCAATACTTTCACTTTCGTTAAAAACAGGAACAATAATAGAAATCAACTGATTAATATTTTTCATATGATTAGCAATTAATAATCTTTTAATTTTAACTTAATTTAGAACAATAAAATTAATCAAAAAAAATCACCACTGTGAAGTGGTGATTAATATTATGTGATCAATCTTTATCCAAACTTACCTGAAGTAGATGCTATGACAAATGCTCCAAAAGTAAGTATATTTCCAATTGTAAAATGAGCTAATCCTACTAATCTTGCTTGAACAATTGAGAGTGCAACTGGCTTATCCCTCCAACCTACTAGGTTAGCTATTGGAGTACGCTGGTGAGCCCAAACTAATGTCTCGATTAATTCCTGCCAGTAACCGCGCCATGATATCAAGAACATAAATCCAGTAGCCCATACTAGATGACCGAATAAGAACATCCATGCCCATGGTGATAAGGAATTAACTCCAAATGGATTATATCCATTGATTAGTTGAGCAGAATTCAACCATAAATAATCTCTAAACCAACCCATTAAGTATGTTCCAGATTCATTGAATTGAGCCACATTACCTTGCCAAATTGCTAAATGTTTCCAATGCCAGTAGAAAGTAACCCATGCTATCAAGTTTAAAGCCCAGAACATTGCAAGATACATAGCATCCCAAGATGAACTATCACAAGTACCTCCACGACCAGGACCATCGCACGGGAATGCATATCCCAAATCCTTTTTATCAGGAATTAGTTTTGTTCCCCTTGCATCTAAAGCACCTTTGATAAGGATTAAAGCAGTTGTATGAAGTCCAAGAGCAATTGCATGATGAACTAAGAAATCTGCAGGGCCTATTGGTAAGAAAGAACTCAGAGCATCTTGTCTATTAATTAAATCCATCCAGTAATGATTTCCTGGTAAAGAATTTGCGGCGATACTGGCAGAACTTGTAGGATCAGATAATAAAGCATCAAAGCCGTACAACATTTTACCTTGAGCTGCTTGAACAAACTGAGCAAAAACAGGTTCAATTAAAATTTGTTTTTCTGGATTACCAAAAGCTACAACGACATCGTTGTGTACATATATACCTAGTGTGTGGAACCCAAGTAACATAGTTACCCAACTCAAATGGCTTATTAATGCTTCTTTAGTTCCTAAAACTCTTGCTAAAACATTATCTTTATTGAGTTCAGGATCATAATCTCTCACAAAGAAAATTGCTCCATGTGCAAAGGCACCAACCATCAAAAACATAGCTATGTATTGATGATGAGTATAAAGTGCAGATTGGGTAGTGTAATCTCTAGCAATAAAAGCATATGAAGGTAGAGCCCCCATATGTTGAGCAACCAATGAAGTGGCAACTCCAAGAGATGCTAAAGCTAAACCCAACTGAAAGTGTAAAGAGTTATTTACTGTCTCATAAATTCCATCATGATTAATCCCAAAACTACCTTTATGTGGATCATTAGGATGCCTGGTATTGTGAGCTTCAGTAATCTCTTTTAAGCTATGACCTATTCCAAAAGTATTTCTATACATATGGCCAGCAATAACAAATACCGTTCCTATAGCAATATGGTGATGTGCTATGTCAGTTAACCATAATGCTTCACTTTGCGGATGCAAACCTCCTAGAAATGTAAATATTGCAGTTCCAGCACCTTCGGCAGTTCCAAATACTTGATCTAAAGAATCTGGATTTTGTGCGTAGGCACCCCAATTTAAAGTAAAGAAAGGAGCTAATCCTGCAGGATGAGGAAGAACTGTTAACCAATTGTCCCAACCAACATGCTGACCTCTAGATTCTGGAATTGCAACATGAACCAAATGTCCTGTCCAAGCAATACTACTAAAACCAAATAAAACAGATAAATGATGGTTTAACTGTGCTTCTGCATTTTTAAACCAAGCAAGTGTAGGTCTG
>MDTE01160497.1_pt1 | contig 11117 bp, 20 predicted proteins | sample 811231 | NCBI WGS metagenome assembly MDTE01 (sample SAMN05326651, study PRJNA326480) | marine metagenome | isolation source: seawater | place: Indian Ocean: Red Sea | collected 2010 | reverse complement strand
TGTACACACTGACCCAGGCCCAATGCCACATTTTACAATGTCTGCACCGCGTAGGATTAATTCTTCGGTCATTTCACCTGTAATGACATTACCAGCAATAATAGTTTTGTCAGGATAGGTGTCTCTCAATCTTTCAATAAAGTCTCCGTAATTTTCAAAGTATCCGTTTGCAACATCAACACAAATAAAAGGAATATCAGGATACATTTCTAATACTGCTTTCATTGTTGCATAATCCTTTGCATCAGGATCCCATATCACTCCTGTACCAGTACACACTGCAAGATATTTCATCTTCACGCCGTTACCAATAGCGTTCTTCCAATCGTCTAAGGTATAGTGTTTTCTTAGAATAGTCAGCATCTTTTTTTCTTGTAACACTTTTGCCATAGCAAATGTGCCTACACCATCCATATTAGATGCCATGATAGGTATTCCAGTCCATTGCTTTTTACTATTGTAAAAAGTAAATGTTCTTGTTAAATCGACATCTTTTCTTGAAGTCAATGTCGAACGTTTAGGTTTAAAAAGAACGTCCTGATAGTCTAATTTAATATCATGTTCTATTCTCATTTTTTCACTCCGCGGGTTGATTTCATTGTTTTACAATTCCGTAATTAAAAGAGATACTTAATCTATCATCCGCAGTTAGATTTGGTTGAACACTGTGTTTTAACCAGCCGGGGAAGATATAAATTGCACCTGTTGTAGCCTTGTATGTTGTTGCAGTACTTGTGAAATAGTTTGCTTCTTCAATAGGTGGCAAGAAGTATTCTGCATCATCGCCTCTTTCAAAAAATATGTTGCCCTGTTCAGGTTGGCTCTTAACGTAATATACTCCGCTTAGAATTGAACCTGCATGATTATGTAAATGATTATATGCACCAGGACTATTAATATTCATCCATACATTTTGTACATTTAATTTAGGTAGTCCAGTCTGTGCCGCACATGCATCTACTTCTTCAGATATAGTTTGCATCAATTTATCAAATGCTTCATTGTCACCATATCTAATCGAATTGCTTTGCCAGCCTATGTAATTAGATAGACGTGTACCTTCGGGATCTAAATTTTTCCTATCATACGCAAATGTCTCGATTGCATCGTTATCTACTCCTTTAAGTAGACCAGACCAGATGGGTGATGGAAACCAATTTTCGGCATGGAGAGCCATGGTTTAATATCCTCGTTCTGCTTGCTGTTTTTCTAGTTTTTTAAGCCAACGTTTTCTGCCCGCCTGTTTTGCTTTTCTTTTCTTTTCGCTAGGCTTGACATAATGTTGTCTTTCTCTGTATTCTTGAATGATGCCTTCTTCTTGCACTTTCTTCTTGAAAATACGTATTGCCTTCATTGCATCACCATTACGTACTTCTACGTAAATGCCCTTACCCTTGGATTCTGTGTTTTGTCTTCTTTGATTCCAATTTCGTCTATTGTTGTACTTCAAAATATTTTACTCCTTCCATAAATTGTTTAAGCTCATAGATCCTATTAACATTAACTACATTATACAACATATCTGGTGAGTTTGTCAAGTAAAAAGTTTTACCTAAATTAAGAATGTATCCAATTATCCAGGGTTGTATTTTTGTATTGTCAATATCCAAAATAATATGATCTACTGCTGAAAGCACATCAAACAGCCAACCAATCTCTGCTTCGTTGTTTTCGAAAAGATATAGGTTAATCGGATTTTGAATTTTGGTTGCGTGTTCATTAAAATTATCCTTTAGATGATCACTAGGATTCACCAAGAGTATACTTGGATTATCATTGAGTAACTTATCCGGGGCTGTGATTAAATTTATAATTGGATCTGACATCCTATTATTTACTTGTCGTCTTTACGGATCTTGTTCCAAACTGAGTTTTCGTCTTGTTCTGCATTTTGTTGATAACCTTCTGGTTCAATAACTTCTGTTAAATCTGGTTTAATTCGTTCTTCAACATATTGTGCCCAAGGCAATTCGTGAATTCTGCCTGATATAAATGCCTGCTTCCAATCTTTTATATTACTGTCTGGGTTTTCGTCTTTCCAACGTCTTTTAGCTTTTGTCCATTCTGAATCTTCTTCAAGTTTTGCAAAAAGTGTTGCTCTTTCTTTTATCTCTGTCTTTTTAAGATTGTCTTCGCCAAAAAGCATACCTGCTTGTTCTTTTTCTGCTTCAGCATTGGCGGCTTCTACCCATTCATTCCAGTTATCAAGATCGCTTTTTGACTCTTCCGATGATTCTAAGTCTTTTTTTTCGACCGTAACTTCTTTAGGTTCTTCAGCTTCTAATGCTTCTTGAAGTGTAACAGGTTCTTCATCTTTTGTAATAGGCTCTTTGACTGTTTCTTGTTCTTCTTTTTCTTCTTTGGTTGGTTCTGATTGTTCATCATCTCCATTGCTCTCAGCCATATTAGACTCGCGTTCATATGAATTCTCCACTATTTTTTGTGCCCTTGCTTGTTCGTAGTTGCGCCAGGCTGACCTCCCATTGTTGCGAGCAAAGTCAAATGTATATTGGCTTGCAATTAATAGTAGAACTGCTAAAGGATCAAAAACAAATATAATAAGGATAATTACCCAACGAACTGCTTCTTCAAGCATGTCTCTATCTGCTTCTTCTCCGTAAACAAATTCAGCAATGTATTTAATTGGCCCTACTTCTGCCTCAAGTTTTCTATACTCCGCTTCAATGGTATACTTTTGTTCTGTTAATGTGTCAATTTCAACATTAGCATTTTTAATTTTTAATAGATTTTCTTCTATAAGTTCTGTGTTATTATCAGGAGCAATGCTTCCAATTTCAGAACGTAGTTTGTTGATTACTTTATTAGAATCTGCTATCTCTTGTTCTGCAATATCACGAAGTCTTTTAATTTCTTCGTTGGCCGCTTTTATTATAGGAGATTCTTTTTCTTCTATAGTTGATATAATTTGTAAAACACTATCACGTTGAGCTATTAACCCGTTTCTATAATCTTCTACTTGTTTGGCTGTTCTACTGCCGTAGTTTCCATCTACTCTAGTGCCTACAATGCTCTGCAAACGTTTAACACTTTCAGAGTCACGTCTGTTAAGTAAACTGCTTAATGTGTTTAGATCAGCATCAATTTGATTTACTTGCACAAGATAAGGTTCGATCTTCTTATCTTTTCGTTCTGTTTCTTGTTGTATTATTTTTTGTTGTTCTTGTACTAACGGTTGTATTCTATCATATGCAGTATCAATTCTCTTTTGTTCTCTATCAATTTGATCCTGGATAGTATCGTTTTTGTTTGCACCTTGATTCTCGGCAGTATCTATTTTATCTTCTGCTCTTCTTATAATACTTTCATATCTAGCTATTTCAGTTTCAATCTGATTTATTTTTTCTACAGATTCAATGCTTGCAGATGTTTGTTCTATGTGTGCTTTAGATAGATATCCAAAGATACCCATGCTTGTAATAAACATAAGAACGGCGACTGCAATAGCAAGATAGGTTCTAAGCCACCATTTAGCCTTGCTCCAATACTTGTGTAGCCAAACGGCAGTAACGAGCTTGCCAACCTCCAATGCAGTACCCATAATCATAATAGGTATTGCGGCCGCGGCAAAGATCGCTACTAATCCTGCTATTGAATAATAAATTGCGACTGCTGAAATACTTAAAGCAGATAATAAAACTAAAATACCTAGTGCCATATTCGTCCTTTTGATTTAATATTTATCGGACAAAACGCCAAGTTTTATCAACAGAGTTAATACAAGCTGTCTCTGAAAAGTTTCTTTGCTTTCCATAACCAGCTATCTGTGACATAATAACACGGCAGTAACCACTTCCTTGTGGATAAGTCATACTAACTTTTACTGCACCGTGAGCACCAGTATTACCATTGTACCATCTTGTAACTTCGCCGTTCTGTAATGTGTTTAACGCAAAAAATACTGCGTCTTTTTGTAGATTGTAGTCATAGTCACTCAACATACCTGTCTTCCATTTAACTGCATTCAAAGCCACTGCTACAGTGCTATTCGCAGGATGATAGTATTCGTTAAGACTTGCCGATTGACTATAACTACTATTTTTAAAATTTTGTGTTGTGCTACCACAAGCTGACAATAGTGTCAGACTAATTGTAAGGGTGGCCAACAATTTCCCAAGACCCGTCAAGTTTTTGACAAACGAATCCACGTTGTGGGACAATTTTTCCGTCAAGAATAATTTCATACCAATGCTCCCTGCAATCTTTAGCCATACCACTGTAAGCTAAAAAATGTTTGTTGTTAGGATTTTCTGTACACTCTGTTACACCTTTACTGCTCACTGTACTATTACCTGTACCGTTGTTATCAGTATTGATAGTAGTTGTTTGATAACAGTATTGCGGTTTAAACTGAGCCATTACAGGCTTGTTGTTGTGCGAGGAGCAGGCATTCAAAGCCATGACTGCTCCAGCAATAATTACTGAATTAATTAGAGTTTTGGATCGCAGATACTTTCGCATTTTTTGCCTCCTGGATGAGTTCATCAAAGACTGTTTTAGGCATTCTCAGTTTTACAAAGGTATACATTTTACCTTGGTATTTGAAAGTACCTGTCTCTTTAGCAATATGCTCTCTAATAGTAGTATCTTTAACAACATAAGAGATAGTTGTTTTAGTTGCTCTACTTTCAGCACCATTCTTGTCGATAAATTCAAGATTAGTTGTAGAGTTTACTTCACTGTTGATTCTCTTTGCGAAGTTGTTCATCGCAATAGCATACATCTGCTCTTCTGCGGCTTGTTGGAAAATACTTTCACCTGCACCACAAGCAAAAGCAAATTCTTCTTTCCACCAGAACCAACCCTTAGATCCTGTTTCTACACAGTTTGCATACCATTTAGGTTGTGCGTAGTCGTCACGTTCTGCGATAGTAACCATACCTGAACATGCCTGAAGCATACCTACGATTGTTACTAATGCGCCTAGTTTAAAAATGCCTTTCATCAAAGCCTCCGTTTCATAAGTTGTGTTTCAATGATCTTCATTGTGTAAACAGTATAGCACCTTTACACAAGGTTGTCAAGTTATTTTGGTAAATTTTCTGCTAGAATTTTTTGAGCTTCTTTTGCCTTAGATTTCACTAACATAGTATATTTTGGATTGGTGCTCCATTTAGAAAGCTCATCAATTAGTTCATTAATATCGATAGTTCCCGAACTCAATTGATCTGCTCTTTTGTCTCTAAAGCCTTGGTAGACGCTCAATTTGTTTATGATGCTTACCATATCTTTTACTGATTGACATTTGGTAATATAGGTTTTTACGCCCCATTCAACATCTGGATTGTCTTTTGGTTTCAGTTGTGCTTCATCTTTATTCCAAGTCCTTATTCCAAAAAGATTATTGCCTTGCATAGCAAATCTGCTCTTTCCGTAACCTGTTTCAAGAATAGCCATTGCAACAATTATTTCCCTAGGAATCCGTAGCTCTGGAGGAGTTGTTAGATTAACATAATCTATACATTTTGTCACTGCCTGAATAAAACTTGCATTATCTACATAATTCATTTCAGGTTCAAAGAAACCATATTGTTTCCATTCGTTCTGTACACGTTTGGTTATATCAGTTTCTAATTTATTTACAATCCACTTGTTTGGATATATCGTTCCAACTGCAAATGCAGAAAGAATAGACACAATCCAAAAAATGATTCCGATGATCCATCGTCTAATGTTCACCGGAATTTTTTTCCAAAGTTTTATGGCCATCTGTAGAAAATATGTGTTCCTATTCTACCAACTAGATCTAATTGAGGAGCCCAATTAGGACTTACATAAGTGGCGTGGTAGTGTGTCGCACCTTCTGTGACACCTCTAAATTTTCCTTCAGTAACAATCCTGTATGCAATTTCCTGTGCTTTACGCCAAGCATCGCCGTCTCTAACTTTGTCAGCTTTGCCATCACAGTACCAAGAAAATTGGCACATGTTCCTTACAGGATTATACTTTCGTTGATCGTCGGGAAGGTCTTTATGTTGTTTTGTTTTCCAGCTCTCACGAGTAGGACCTTGTAACACCACTTCACAAATTGTATTTGGATATCTGGCGTCATTGACACGATTAAGCACTACGTCTGCTGTCGCATACTGTCCAGCTATCGGTTCTGACTTTGCCTCAAAGTATGTATTCATGGCAAGGCAGTACAACTCTGGATGACTAGATTCTGTATATAGCTCGCCCTCAACTGCATTCTGCAAAGTAATAGCCGAAGCATATGACATCGGAACAATAATCAATCCCGCCAGTGCCATGAGAACGAGGCTCGATAACAACCTCATATAATATTTAAACGCATTCCACAAAAACTTAAACTCCAACATTAGTTTCTCCTCATCTTTGCTATTTCAGTTGCTTGTTTTGATCCTGTCTTATCATCCTCATCTGCAAAAACAGGAACCATATTTGACTTGTGCATTGTAGCAATGCCTACAAGTTTACGTTCACCTGTGTATTGTATTGATTCTTTTTTAGTACACGGAGCAAAAGAATGCTCAGAATTCAAACTAGGAATATCATCTGATGGACGTTCCCAAACATTGCCACCTTCATGAAGCCAATCAGCTCGTGGTGTAGCTTTTGTTCTCGGTTTGTGTTCGCCACGTGCATAAGCAATGTAATGCTCAAGGTCCATCTGTAAATCATGACAGCCTATTCTTCGCATCTCTTTGTTATGCTTGTGCATGTCTTGTTGGTATTTGGAAATTTGTGCCAAGGTAAGTTTTTTCTTCTTGGGCTTCTTTGTATTGAGGGTAGTAAGCCCTCTAGCTAAACTCATAGTCATTTGTGCCTATCTCCTGCCTTAATGTTTAAATACATTGTAACAGAAGAAGGCACAGATGTCAAGTTGATTTGGTAAAATTAATTACGCGAATACTCTTCTTCTAGAGATTGTGTATTCGTTTACTGGTCTGCCTACCATACCTGTGTGAATTGGTTTTGATTTTACATTAAAACCATTATCTCTTAGTTCAGAGATTCTTGCACCTGGTGACATAGCATCAAGTTTTTCAGTCAAACCTTCTAAAGTGAAAGTTTTACCAGTACCCCAGTATTTTGCTAGGATTTGTTGATTCTGAGAACCTACTCTGTAGTAAGTTGAACCTTTATTAGTTGTTGCCATATGGCCTCCTTTATTAAAAAAAGAGCTCAAAAGAGCTCCTGTGTTTTTTAGTCTATCTTTTATAAACATAATAAAACAAATATATAATAAAATGCGGATTTTGTCAACTGTTTTGGCTAAACAGATACTTCGCCGTTAATTGCACTGTCCAATTCTTTCTTTTCAACACAAACAACATTGGTTATTTTTCTAGGTTTTCCATAATCTTTAAGCAATTGATCCACTAAAAGTGGATAAACCATTGGATCAGTGATATCAGCACTACATTGATCATAGTTGTCGTAGGTTGGATTGGTAAAGATGTAAAGGTCTCTACCTCCATCTATGTCTAAAGGACTTAGAGCAAACACTACGACAATAAACCATGTCATGGCGATTCTTTTTGATACATGACCTTTTGTCCAATTACCTTAGGATCTTTTTGGTGCATGTCCATTTCAACCATTGCACAAGATAGGTAGTCAACTTCCATTTGTGCATTGTAAGTTTGTTTGGCATGGGTAAGCAAACCGTTTAATATTTCTGCTTGATATTCGTCATAGAATATTGTGCATTTATCAAAGGTTGGAAACTGTAACTGCCAGCTATATAGATTTTCTGTTTTGGTAGGATTTTCAGCATAAATTATAGTTGCTAAAAATATAACGACTATTGTCTTCATATTTGAACTTTACCTTCTGCTATGAGTCTTTCACGATTTTTAAGATGAGCTTCTTTTACATCGTCTTTAGACTGGCCATGGTATGCGACTGCATACCCTTCATTAATAAGTATCTCTGTAGCTCTTGATGTATCGCCGTTTTGGTTCACAAAAAAGTCCCCAAGGATACGTCCGAACTTCCCACGACTATCTTCTCCACTACGATCAATTTCTGTTTTAAGAATCTGCATTGAACCAACCGGCATAAGTTCTTTCAACCTTGCTTTGGATGCCAAACCAAACTTCTTCTCAACTTTATCTCTTGTTCTAGATTCTGGAGTGTCTATGCCCATCATTCTTACTCGCTCTTTGTGCATCCACATACCAAAGCCTAGATCTATGTCAATGTCAACGGTATCTCCGTCAACCACTCTTAGTATTTTACATTTATATTCGTACATAATATCTCCTTATCCTATTATTACTAATGTCGGTTCACCTGATATCACACTCAGTATTACACTTGCAAATGCCCAAAGCAGTAGTGCATAGCCTACCCACCAATACCATGCTTTTCCTTCTAAGAATTTTGCTGTTGCTTTTTTAGTCCCTAAAGGATCTTTGCTTGCCGCCCAAGCAAATAGTTTGTCTTTATTGTTGAATGGCGGAACTTTCCAAAGTATGACAGGAATCATCAATAACATAATCCATCCGTCATCATTCCATCCTGCGTATGCTCCAATTAAGCACAAAGGTATCATATAGTAACCTATGTACTGTCTTAAGTGTTCTCTAAAATATATTCCAAGACCTAATATTGTTACGCAGGCAAGTCCAAGCCAAAAAAGAAACATCATTTTCTTTTGTCCAATATGTCTTTCATTACATTTGTTGCTGTATTTGTAAAGAACCTAGGTGCAACACTGTGTATAATTAAAGCAGGTACTAATAATTGTAATTTTACTGCTGTTTTTAGAGCTTGCTTCATGTGTTGCAAAGGTGTCTCTCCCACTTCTTTTAGATGGGCTTTGCACTGTTTACTCAGCATCGAACATACTCATTAGTTCAGGACCAAACACACTGGCCGCCCATCCTAAGGCACATATAGTTACAACACCTAATACCAACCATTTCATTTTGAAATCATCTACAGTCATCTTTAATGCAACTAATTCGTTTCCAAGGATTCTAACAGCCACTTCTAGCTTACCTTGATCATCTGGTTTACTCATTTTTATCTCCCTTGTCCGCGATAAACTTTGTAGCTTCTTCGCTTGCTTTTGTTCATTGAGCTCGTTTTTGTCATTGATTTGCTTCCACCAATGCTTGTCTTTTTACGAACTGGCTCATGCTGTGAGGTGCTAAACATCTTTGCCATCTTACTTCTCCATATTATATACGTATATTTATGATAAAATAATAAATAAACCCAAAAGGAATATCAATGTCAAAAAACAGAATATTTAAGTTCACTGACGGAGAAGAAATAAAAGAAGTAACTGCACTAGGTTGGAAGAAAGCTGTAAAGTCTTTTCAAAGCGGAGCCAAAGCAACTGAGACTGTTGTAAGTTGGATTGGTAAAAAGGGTAAAGAAATGACAAAGCGTGTAAGATTACCAATAGGGCGTTCAAAGAAGATAGGAAGATAACATGGCTGGTATAAAACAAAGAGGTCCCATTTCAGTACATCATAAGAAAACTGTGATTAGAGACGGTGAAGCTATTGAAATCAAACCAGTTAGGTATTATGGTCCTGGAAGCAATGGTCGTATGTGTGGTGCTTTTGCAGACACAGGTGAAATGATATTAGGAGCAAATGGTATTCCAAAACCTTTTAGGAGTATCTAATGAGCTTGGGACTGAGAAAGTTTATCGTAAGATTGAGAATGTTTTACGCTGACATTCGAGGGCATCATGGTAAGCGTTGGAATTATGAACCTTCCGAACACTACATGGGCATGAAAAGAAGTCAAAAAAATAGGCCGCGATAAACACGGCCTAATTCAAATTTAGAATTTAATTTTAATAGAACCTAACACCTTCTGACCATTGTCAGTGTGGGCACCAGTAAATGTATTTGTCTGCTCAGTATCATGTAGATATACACCAGCTTCAAAGTTTTGGCCGTCGTTTATTGCTACATCATATATCAAACCATAGTACATACCTGAATTACCAAGGTCGTCATTTTCCATCTTGTGTACTGCGGCACTAAAGTTATCGTTGATCATGTACATCAATCCATAATCCCAACGGTCTGCTTCAGTGTAAGTACCTGTGTCTTTGTCGTCCCATTTTTCAATACCCCAAATTACAGGAGCACCAAATCTATGTAACGAACCACCAATTGAAAATCCTTCTTGATTGGTTTTCTTTGAATAACCAGAAGCACTTTCTGGAGATCTAATCGTCATATATGAAACATCAGCATATCCCATAAGGCTTACTGTTGCAGTTCCATACCATGTGTCTTGATTAGTATCACGTCCAATAGATACACCCCAAGGAGTTTCTCTACTTAAACCATAGCTATCGAAGTCCATCTCGTTATTCTTTTCCCAATCCCAACCACCAAAGGCTAGAACTGTTTTTTCGTTGTGGTCAATTCTATAATTGGATTGAGTGTAAATTAATGGTACACTAATTTTTGGAGTCTTACTAAATCCTAATCTTTGAGCGTCTGTTTCGCCAACAAAAAATCTAGCATTATCATTACCAAATCCAATTTGTTTTTCAACAAGCTCATTGTTTTTTGTTGTGTCTAATGAATAGTGGCTGTCTAATCTCATAGAACCACCGGCCCAATCTACACCCAACGGATTTTCCGGTAGGTCGTTTTGAATTCCCAAAATAAATTCTGATCTTCCATCCCAACCTGAATCATAAGTCTTATCATCGTAGTATGCTTCGATGTTACCATTTAAAAACATGCCATCAGGTAAAGATAATGCTTTAGATTCAAGTTCTGCTACCCTCTCTTCTAAAGTTTCGGCGTGTGCGGTTCCGAGCGTCAAAACAGCCAGAAACACTACGCCAATTATTGTAGTTATTTTCATTGATTATTTCCTTTTATATCGATATAATTACTTTACTTTGTCTGTTTAAAGTTCCAGACAAACTACTTATCTCTTTTGCAATTATTGATTGTAAATGTGGTCCGTTCTGTTGCTAGGTGGACCAAGCCCCGAGTGATTACGCCGCGATGGCGAAATCCTCATTCACGTATTTTCTCGCATTAGAAAAATCTACGAAAGAAAATACGTTAGATGCATTATCGTTTGCATTTATAACGTTTGTTCGCGTTAACCGAGCTTACATCCGGACAACTCCACTCTTCTAC
>MDTE01148001.1_pt1 | contig 11117 bp, 8 predicted proteins | sample 811231 | NCBI WGS metagenome assembly MDTE01 (sample SAMN05326651, study PRJNA326480) | marine metagenome | isolation source: seawater | place: Indian Ocean: Red Sea | collected 2010 | reverse complement strand
GGTTCTTTTGATAATAATTTAAAAGAATTAGAAAGAATTAGTGGTTCAAAAATATATTTTAGAGGTAATTCGATCTCAATAAAAGGAGAAAAAATTGCAAATGAAAAAGTTAAAGATGCAATCGAATATCTTATTGATAGATATAAATCTGATAAAAAAATTGATAAAAATGATGTAATTTCTTCACTAAATAAAGATATGGTAAAAGATATAAAAAATTATTCAACAGTTGCGTCAATGCAAGATGTAATAAAGACACCAAAACGATCTGTAATTCCTAGAACAAAAAAACAAAAAGAATATGTTAGGGCGCTTAAAAACAATCAAATAGTTATGTCTTTAGGTCCAGCAGGTACAGGCAAAACATATTTAGCGGTTGCTGTTGCTTTAACAATGTTATTAGAAAAAAAAGTTGAAAGAATAATATTATCCAGACCAGCTGTAGAAGCCGGTGAAAGATTAGGTTTTTTACCAGGAGATATGAAGGAAAAAATAGATCCTTATTTAAGACCTTTATATGATTCACTCTATGATTTGTTAGATTATGAAAAAATTCAAAGAAAAATAGAATCTGGAAGTATTGAAATAGCACCATTGGCATTTATGAGAGGACGTACGTTAAAAAATTCGTTTGCAATATTGGATGAAGCACAAAATGCAACTGAAACACAGATCAAAATGTTTTTAACTAGAATTGGAGAAAATTCTAAATTAGTTGTAAATGGAGATCCATCACAAATTGATTTACCGAATAAAAATCATTCTGGTTTAGTAAAATCACAATCAATTCTAAATGGAATTAAAGAAATATCGATAATTAATTTTAATCATAAAGATGTCATGAGGCATCCTTTAGTTACAAAAATCGTAGAAGCTTATCAGAAGAATAACGATGATAAAGGTTAATGTTGAGATAAAAAATAAATCTTGGCATTGTAAAATAAAAAATCCTAAAAAATATTTTCAAAAAAGGTTAAAAAAAATCTCAAAAATAATAAGTTTTTTTAAGAGAAAACAAATTATCTTCACTGTCTTGCTAACAAATTCTATTCACATAAAAAAACTTAATAAGAGGTTCAGAAAGAAAAATAAAGTCACTGATGTTTTATCTTTTCCTAACTTTAGCAAAATAAATTTAGGGTTGATGCGAAAAAAAAAAATTTATTTAGGAGATATAGCTGTATGTTTTCAAATTATTAAATCCAGATCAAAAAAAAATAGTTTTTTGTTAGAATTTGATAAAGCCTGGATTCATGGACTCTTACATTTAATTGGATATAAACATATTAAAAATAAAGATTATTTTAAAATGAATAAAATTGAACAGAGGATAATAAATTCAATTGAATATTTTACTTAATAATAAACTATTTGTTATATTTATAGCACCTTTTTTTCTTGGTGCTATAACAATATTAGGTTTTGCACCTTATCATTTAACATTTGTAAATTTTTTTACTTTTCCAATTTTACTTTCTTTAATTTTATTAGTTAAAAAAAGAACACAATCAAAATATAGAAAAAAAAAAAGTAATAGATACTTTTTCTCGATTGGAAGTGCCTTTGGTTTTGGTTTTTTTTTATTAGGAAATTATTGGATTTCCATTTCTTTAACACATGATGAAATCTTTAGAGGTTTAATTCCATTAGCTGTTTTGTTGATTCCTTTATTTTTGTCATTATTTTTTGGTATGACAATTTTAATAACAGGTTTTTTAATAGAAAAAAATATTTCATTTATTTTGCTATTTTCAGTAATTTTTTCTACTCTTGAATTTTTAAGAGGAAATATATTAACCGGGTTTCCATGGAATTTAATTTCATATAGCTGGTCTTCTTTAACTGAAGTTATACAAATATTATCTTTAATAGGAAGTTATTCCTTAAGCTTAATTTCAATTACTTTTTTTTGCGCCCCCTTTCTTTTTTTTCAAAGAAAAATTTTTAAAAAAAATATTGTCTTTGCTTCAATTCTACTATTAATTTTTGTTGTTAATTTTTCGTATGGCAAATCAAGAATAAAAAATAACACTTATAATTTTAATAATGATCTAAGTGTTAAAATAATCTCACCTAACTTTTCATTAAAAGAGTACAACACTCAAAGTGAGGAAAATCAATTAAAAAGATTAATTAAAATAAGCAATCCAGAAAAAAATAAAAAAACCTTATTTGTTTGGCCTGAAGGAATTTTTTATCAATCTTATTTAGGTGATATTAAAAAATACAAAAATTTATTCGAAAAAAATTTTTCTGATGATCATCTGGTTGTTTTGGGAATAAATAATTTTCAAAACACTAATGATTTATCTAAAAAAAAATATTTTAATAGTTTAGTAATTTTAGATAATAGATTAGAAGTTTTATCATTATATAATAAAGTTAATCTGGTACCTTTCGGTGAATTTTTACCCTTTGAAAAAACTTTATCCAAATTTGGTTTAAAAAAAATTACGCCCGGATATAGTTCATTTTCTGCTGGTCACGAAAGAGAAATAATAAATTTAGGCAGCAGGTTTAATGAAAAATTAATTCTACCACTAATTTGTTATGAAATAATTTATTCTGGACAAATTAAAAAAAAAGATCAATTTCCTGATCTAGTAATAAATATTTCTGAAGACGCTTGGTTTGGTCAATCAATAGGACCATATCAACATTTTAGTAAAGCTGTTTATCGTTCAATAGAAGAAGGTATTTTTATTGCTAGATCAGCCAACAAAGGTATTTCAGCCATTATATTTCCCAACGGAATTGTTCATAAATCAATTAATACGGGAGAGTCAGGTAATATTGAGTTTGATTTTCCGCACTTTAACAAAATAACAATATTTTCAAATTATGGAAATAAAATATTTTTTTTAATAATTTTGTTGTATATATTTCTAGTTTTAATTTTAAAAAAATATAAAATTTAATGAGTAAAAAATCTTATTTGTTTACAAGCGAGTCCGTATCTGAAGGTCATCCAGATAAAGTGTGTGATCGTATATCTGATATGGTTGTAGATACCTATTTAAGTCAAGAACCTTTATCAAGAGTTGCTTGTGAAACTTTAACAACCACAAACAAAGTTGTTTTAGCAGGAGAAACAAGAGGACCTGAAATAAAGAAAGACGATTTAATTCAAAAAGTTCGTCACTGCATTAAAGATATAGGGTATGAACAAGACGGATTTCATTGGAAAAATTGCAATATTGATGTTCATTTACATTCTCAGTCAGCCGATATTGCTATGGGAGTAGATTCAAAAGGAAATAAGGATGAGGGAGCAGGTGACCAAGGAATTATGTTTGGTTATGCATGCAATGAAACAGAGTCATTAATGCCAGCGCCTATTTATTATTCACATAAAATCTTAGAATTAATGGCTGCAGATAGAAAAAATGGTAAAGCAGATAAATTAGAACCAGATTCAAAAAGTCAAGTAACTATGATGTATGAAAATGGAAAGCCTGTAAAAGTAAAATCTGTTGTAATTTCTACTCAACATTCTTCTAAAGTAAATCAAGCACAGGTTAAAGAAATTGTTAGACCGTATTTAGAAAAATCAATTCCAAAAGAATTATTGTCCGAATTAAAAGATGAAGAATTTTATGTAAATCCAACTGGGCAGTTTATAATCGGAGGCCCAGATGGAGATTCTGGTTTAACAGGCAGAAAAATTATCGTTGATACGTATGGTGGAGCCGCCCCACATGGTGGCGGAGCTTTTTCTGGAAAAGATCCGAGTAAAGTTGATAGATCTGCCGCTTATGCAGCAAGATATGTTGCAAAAAATGTGGTTGCTTCAAAAATTGCAGACAAATGTTTAATTCAGCTCGCTTATGCAATTGGAGTTTCAAAACCTTTATCTATTTATGTTGACCTTTTTGATGGTGATGAAAAAAAATCAAAATATGTTGAAAGCTTAATAAACAAAAATTTTGATCTAAGTCCAAGAGGTATTAGAGAGATGTTACAACTAAATAAACCAATTTATGAATGTACGGCTGCTTATGGTCATTTTGGAAGAAAACCTGGAAATGACGGATCATTTTCTTGGGAAAAAACTGACAAAATTGAAGTTTTTAAAAAGTAAGTCTTGAAAAAAGTTGAGTTTTCAATTAAATAATACGACATATATCCTGTAAGACCAAAATGGGCTTTTGCCCATTTTTTTTTAGAGGTAATAAAATATGCTTAATCAAAGATCTGATAAACTAGAACTTTTAAGAATAGCAGAGGCAGTAGCTACTGAAAAATCCATTGATAAAGAAATTATCATTACTTCAATGGAGTCAGCTATTCAAAAAGCAGCAAAGACCAGATTCGGTTCTGATAATGATATTAGAGCAGTGATTGACAGGGAAAGCGGAGATATAAGTTTGCATAAAGTATTAAAAATTGTCGAAACACCTGAAAATTTAGATACTGAAATTTCACTAGAACATGCTTTAAAAAAACAAAAAAATGGAAATGCAAAGATAGGTGATGAAATTTTTGAACAATTACCACCAGTAGATTTTGGAAGAATTGCCGCTCAAACAGCCAGACAAGTAATAACACAAAGTGTTAGAGCAGCTGAAAGAGAGAGACAATATAATGATTTTATTGAAAAAAAGGGAGAGATTTTAAGTGGGATTGTAAAAAGATTAGAATACGGAAATGTTATTGTAGATTTAAATAGAGCTGAGGCTATTATTAGAAAAGAAGAACTTATACCTAGAGAAATTCTTAAAAATGGAGATAGAATTAAAGCATACTGTTTTGATGTAAATAAAGAGACGAAAGGTCAGCAAATTTTCTTATCAAGAGCTCATCCTAAATTTATGGAAAGATTATTTTTCCAAGAAGTTCCAGAAATTTATGATGGGATTATAGAAATTAAATCGTCGGCTAGAGATCCAGGAAGTAGAGCAAAAATTTGTGTATATTCTAAAGATTCTTCCATTGATCCAGTTGGCGCATGTGTTGGTATGAGAGGGAGCAGAGTGCAATCAGTTGTAAATGAATTACAAGGTGAAAAAATAGATATAGTTCATTGGTCTGAGGATCCTGCAGCTCTAGTTGTTAGCGCTTTAGCTCCAGCGGAAATACAAAAAGTAATAATTGATGATCAAAATAAGAGAATCGAAGTAATTTTAACTGAAGACAATTTAAGTAAAGCTATAGGACGTAGAGGACAAAATGTAAGATTAGCTTCAAAATTAATTGGTTTTGAAATAGATATACTAACAGAAAAGGAAGAATCTGAAAAAAGACAATTAGAATTTAAAGATAAATCTGAAATATTTATTAAAAATTTGGAAGTAGACGAAACATTAGGTCAATTGCTCGTTGCAGAAGGCTTTTCTTCTATTGAAGAGTTGCAACAATCAAATATTGATCAAATTTTAAAAATTGAAGGAATTGATGAAAATACAGCAAAAGAATTAAAAGAGAGAGCGACCGAATATTTACAAAAAGAAAAAGAAGATATAGGAAAAAAATTAAAAGAGCTGGGAGTTGAAGATTTACTTATAAATTTAAAGGGTTTAACTCCTGGAATGCTTGTAACGTTAGGTGAACGTAAAATTGTAACGCTTAAAGATTTTGCTGAACTTTCCACAGACGAATTAATAGGAGGTTATGATGAAAAAGGTGGAAAAAAATTCAAAATAGAGGGTTATCTTGAGGAATTTGCATTAACAAAAAATGAAGCTGATGATTTGATTATGAATGCAAGAAGCATAATTTTTAAATAAGGCGTATGTATTATTATGGAAGAAAAAAAGAAAAAAAAAATAACTTTAACGGTTTCAAATAAAAAACCTATAAATGTTTCCCAATTTTCTGGAAATAAAAATAAAACTTCAGTTGTAATAGAAAAAAAAGCTTCTCGTTCACGAAACGAAAGAAAAATCTACCATAGAAATGAAAATACAAATAGGTCTACATCTGGATTTCAAAATAAATCAAAACAAAAGTTTAATACTGGGTTTACTCCAAAAAACATATCGATAAGTGATAATTCTGAAATAAGAAAAAGAGCTGAAGAAAGGGCAACTAAAAGATTTAGAAATATAAAGGATGAAGTTTTATCACCTAAAAAAACAAATACAGGCAAGAACAAACCCTCTGGTAAGAGAGAATATAAATTAACATTATCTAGGGCGTTAACCGATGATGTTATGGAAGCTCGAGAACGCAGCTTAGCTTCTATAAGACGTGCACGACTAAAAGAGAAAAAAAGCCAAACAAACGTTGATAAAAAAATAGAAACTAAAAAAGTTATTAGGGAAGTAAATATTCCAAATAAAATTACTATTCAGGAACTTTCAAATAGAATGGCAATACAAGCAAGTGGTATTATTAAACATCTTTTGGGTATGGGCGTTACTGCTACAATAAATCATACATTAGACGCTGATACAGCAGAATATCTTGTAAAAGAATTTGGAAATATTCCTATAAGAGAAAAAAAACCTGATTTAAATATCCAAAAAATAGACTCACAAAATAAAAAAAATTTAAAGCCTAGATGTCCAATAGTGACAGTCATGGGACATGTAGATCATGGCAAAACTTCTTTGCTTGATGCGTTAAGAAAAACAAACGTGGTTGAAGGAGAGCATGGTGGTATAACACAGCATATTGGAGCATATAAAATTAAAACAGAAGAAGGTAAATATATAACATTTATAGATACCCCTGGTCATGCTGCATTTACAGAAATGAGAGCAAGAGGATCTAAAGTTACTGATATTGTAGTACTTGTCGTAGCAGCAGATGATGGAGTAAAACCACAAACAGTAGAAGCTATTAAGCATGCAAAAGCTGCAAAAGTTCCAATAATTGTTGCAGTTAATAAATGCGATTTACCTGGCGCAGATCCACAAAAAGTAAAAAACGATCTTTTGCAGTATGAATTAATTGCTGAAGAGCTAAGTGGAGAAACTCTTTTTGCTGAAGTTTCTGCTACTACAAAAAAAAATTTAGATAAACTTAAAGAAAGTATAATTCTTCAATCAGAGTTATTAGATTTAAATGTAGATTATGATGCTAATGCCTCAGGCGTCATCTTGGAGTCTCGAATTGATAAAGGCAAAGGTCCAGTCTCTACAGTTTTAGTAACTAGTGGAAGCTTGAAGAAAGGTGATTTTTTTGTAAGTGGAACAACGTGGGGAAAAATAAGAGCAATGATAAATGATGAAGGAAAAAATATAGATTTGGCAACACCATCCACTCCAGTTGAAATTCTTGGAATGAGTCATTCTGCTTTTGCAGGTGATGATTTTGTGGTTGTGGAATCAGAAGACAAAGCCAAGGAAGTGAGTGATTATAGAATTGAGGATAATAAATCAAAACAATCACCATTAATATCTGCTAATAGAGAATCTGTATTTGAAAATACTTCTACTCCAAAAGAATTACCTATTATTATTAAATCAGATGTTTATGGTTCTAGCGAAGCACTTAAAAATGCAATTAATAAAATTGAACATAAAGAAGTTATACCAAAAATAATTCTATCAAATATCGGTGTAATTACTGAGACTGATGTTACTTTAGCCAAAGCTTCTAATGCTATACTTTTAGGTTTTAACGTTAGGCCAAATAAAGAAGCAAAAAAATTGGCCGAAAGTTACAAAATAGAACTAAAGTTTTTTAATATAATTTATGAAGTTTTAGACTATATAACAAATGCATTATCAGGTTTATTAAAGCCAAACACTAAGGAAGAACTAGTAGGCTCCGCTGAAGTTCAACAGATTTTTAAGGTTTCTAAAGTAGGCAAGGTTGCAGGATCAAAAGTAATTAATGGAGAAATAGTAAATAATCTTAATGCAAGGTTGATAAGAGATGGTAGTGTATTATATACAGGTTCTATAGGTAGTATTTTTAGAGAAAAAAATGCTGCAAAACAAGTTGCTGCTGGTCTTGAATGTGGTATTACGCTAAAAGATTTTGCAGATTTTAAAGAAAAGGATGTAATCGAAGTTTATAAGATTGTAGAAACAGAAAGAAGAATTTGATGGCAAAACAAATGAGCAATGATCCATTTTCACAAAGACAGCTGAGGGTAGGAGAATTAATAAAACAAAATTTAGGGCAAATATTTTTAAGAGATGAAGCAAAAGTGCCAACAATAGAAACAAAAAATATTACTGTCACAGAAGTTAGAATGAGTCCAGATCTTAAAAATGCAAGAGCATATGTCATTCCCTTGGGTGGAAAAGATACCGAAAAAACAGTAAGTACATTAACTGAATTTTCACATCTTATAAGAAAAGCTTTATCAAAAAAAATTGATGTAAAGTTTTTACCAAAAGTATCTTTTGTGAGTGATAAATCATTTGATTATGCTGAAAAAATAGAAAAATTGATAAAGGAAAATAAATAATTATGAGCAAGATAAAAAAAGAAGCTATTGAAAATTTAAAAATAAGCGCGAAAGATGTAGGATCATCAGAAGTTCAAATAGGTTTATTAAGTGAAAAAATAAATAATTTAACTAGTCATTTTAAAAAAAATAAAAACGACAAACATTCAACAAGAGGTTTATTAAAAGCTGTAAATCAAAGAAAGCGTTTATTGGATTACTTAAAAAGAAAAAAACCAGATTCGTATACAAAGATTTTAGAAAAATTAAATTTAAGAAAATAATGTTTAAAATACATAAAGAAGAAATTGAATTAGGTGGAAAAAAATTAATTCTTGAAACAGGAAAAGTAGCAAGACAAGCGGATGGAGCTATAATTGCTACATGCGGGGAAACAGTAGTTATTTCTACGGTTGTTGGAGCAAAAAAAGTTAATGAAGAAATAGATTATTTTCCTTTATCAGTAAATTACCAAGAGAAATATTATGCGGCAGGAAAAATACCAGGCGGATATTTTAAAAGAGAAGCAAGACCTACTGAATCTGAAACATTAATTTCAAGATTAATAGATAGACCTATTCGCCCTTTGTTTCCAGAGGGCTTTAGAAACGAGGTTCAAGTTTTACCGACAGTACTTTCCTATGATAATGAAAATGAAGCTGACATATTGTCAATTATCGCGTCTTCCGCAGCTCTAGCAATTTCAGGTTTGCCTTTCCAAGGTCCTGTGTCTGCATCCAGAGTTGGATATATAAATGACAAATATGTTTTAAATCCATCAAAAGAACAATTAAAAGAATCAAAATTAGATCTAGTTGTAGCAGGAACTAAAGATGCTGTATTGATGGTTGAATCTGAAGCTTCAGGTTTAAGCGAAAAACAAATGCTAGAAGCAGTTAAATTTGGACACGAAAGCTTTTCTCCAGTAATAAAAGCAATAGATAATCTTAAAAAAAAATGTGCAAAAGAAGAATGGAAAATAGAAAAAAAGGATTACAGTAAGTTAAGCAAAAAAATTTCTAAAGAATTAACAAAAGATTTAGAAAAAGCATTTTCAGAAAAAGATAAGAAAAAAAGATCAGAATTGATTAATTTAGCAACTGAAAAATGTAAATCCTTGTTTGAAGGAGATGAATCATATTCTGAATTAGAAATATTATTACAATTAAAAAATCTGGAAAAAGATATTGTAAGAACAAAAATACTAAAAACTAAAAAAAGAATAGATGGCAGAGGTTTAACAGATGTAAGACCTATTAAATGCGAAGTAGGAGTTTTACCAAGAACACATGGATCTGCGTTATTTACTAGAGGAGAAACGCAAGCATTAGTTACAACAACTTTAGGAACAACAGAGGATGAACAAAGAATAGAAAGTCTGGAAGGTCAAAAAAGAGTAAGATTTATGTTACATTACAACTTTCCCCCCTTTTCAGTTGGGGAAACTGGAAGAATAGGCACAGGTAGAAGAGAAGTAGGCCATGGAAAATTAGCATGGAGAGCTCTGAACTCATCATTGCCTGACAAAGAAAAATTTCCTTACACTTTAAGAGTAGTTTCTGAGATAACGGAATCAAACGGTTCTTCTTCGATGGCAACTGTTTGTGGAGCATCTTTATCACTTATGGATGCCGCGGTTCCCATCGCAGAACCTGTTGCTGGAATTGCAATGGGACTAATTAAAGAAAAAAAAGAATTTACTGTTTTGTCCGATATCTTAGGTGACGAAGACCATTTAGGAGATATGGATTTTAAAGTGGCTGGCACAAAAGATGGCATTACATCATTGCAAATGGATATAAAAATTACTGGAATCACTTTTGAGATTATGGAGCAAGCTCTTAATCAAGCCAAAGAGGGAAGAGCTCATATTCTTGGAGAAATGAATAAAACAATTAAATCATCGAGGAAAGAAGTATCAAAACATACTCCTAAAATTGAAACTGTTATGGTTGATAAAAAAGATATAGCAGCCGTTATAGGTAAAGGAGGAGCTACAATTAGAGAGATAGTTGAATTATCTGGAGCTAAGGTAGATGTTAAAGATACAGGCGAAGTTACTATTGCCGCTCCAGATGAAAAATCAAGAAGCAAAGCAATGGAGATGGTTAAAAATATTGTTGCAAAACCCGAAATGGGAAAAATTTATAAAGGTAAGGTTGTCAAGATAATGGAATTTGGTGCATTTGTTAATTTTTTAGGCAAACAAGACGGCTTAGTTCACATTTCTCAACTAGCAGGAAAAAGGGTAAATAAAGTTTCTGATGTTGTAAAAGAAGGTGATGAAGTTTCAGTAAAAGTTATTGGTTTTGATAGAGGGAAAGTAAAGCTTTCTATTAAAGAAGCTAGTTAATGTTAAAGTAATTGGATTTGACATAGTTTTTAAACCATATTTTTAGGATTAGGCATTCCGACTTTATTATATCCAGCATCTACGTAGTGTATTTCACCAGTAACAGCAGCTGAAAGATCGCTTAACAAATAAAGAGCTGAGCCACCAACATCATTAATATCCACGTTTCTCTTTAATAAAGAATGATCTTCATTCCATTTATATAAAAATTTTGCATCTCCTATTGCTGACGCAGCTAAAGTTTTAATTGGGCCTGCACTAATAGCATTGACCCTTATTCCTTTTGATCCCAAATCTCTTGCTAGATATTTTACGCTTGTTTCTAAAGCTGCTTTACAAACACCCATAACATTATAATTAGGAATCACTTTGGAGGACTCATAAGTTAGAGTTAACATGCTAGAACCTTTATTCATTATT
>MDTE01048440.1_pt1 | contig 11118 bp, 10 predicted proteins | sample 811231 | NCBI WGS metagenome assembly MDTE01 (sample SAMN05326651, study PRJNA326480) | marine metagenome | isolation source: seawater | place: Indian Ocean: Red Sea | collected 2010 | reverse complement strand
CCTTGATGGACATGACTGGGGTGCTCTCTTGGTTGCAAGAGAACTCAAAGAAGCTGGGCATGAAGCGATATACAGCGGGCTGCATAGGACACCTGAGGAAATTGCAATAATGTCTGTCGAAGAAGATGTTGATTTGATTGCTGTCGGAATACTTTCTGGAGCTCATATGGCATTGATGCCAATCCTGATAGAAGAACTTAAAAAAAGAAAAATTCAGAAACCTATAACTTTTGGTGGAATAATCACAACAAAAGAGGCTGCGGAATTGAAGAAAATAGGGATAAAAGAGGTATTTAACCCTGGAACACCTTTGAAAGATATAGTCAAAAAAATAGAAGATATCATCAATGGCTAAATATTACTTTTTATCATTCGCAACTGGAGCTGGACTTTTGGCTTTTGAAGTTTTTGGTCCAAGGCTATTACAACCTCATTTTGGACAATCTCCAATACTTTGGGCTTCAACAATCTCTGTATTTCTCGGAGGCATGACATGTGGTTATTTTTTAGGTGGAAAGATTTCATCTAGAAAAAACATCCTGTCTTTAGCTTCTCTTATATGGGGACTAATAGCAATGTTTGTATTTTTATCACCTCAGATAAGCAATCTAATTGCTTCTATGTTCCTGAACAGCGCTCCAACGAAATGGGAACCTCTATACATTAGCTTTTTAAACTTCTTTATACCTGCAATACTGATGGGAACATCATTCCCAATAATCGTTAACCTTTGTCCTAATTTAGGAAAAACCAAAGGAGAACATGCAGGAACACTCCTCGCAATCTCAACAATGGGCAGCATATTGGGTGTTTTGGGTCTTTATTTTGGGCTTATTACATCTTTTACAATAAGTGAAATTTCCATATTCCTTTCAATCCCATGGATACTGTCTATCATTGTTTTGATGTTCAAAAAAAACAATGTAAAAACAACAGCCCTTTTTTTTCTTTTTTTCAACTATCCAAATACAGGAAACTATCAAATAGTACAATATCAAAAAAATTCACTATTGCATCAGATAACAGTTATAGATGAAGGTCAGAATAGATATCTCCTTTTTGATGACTATATACAAAGCACAATGAACAAAAACAAACCTACGGAAGGGCATTTTGATTACATTGAAGCCTTTCATCTAGTAAACATTTTTCAAGGAAGAGAGGGGACTTCTTGTATGGTTGGGTTAGGTGGAGGCTCTGCGATAAGAACGTTTATAGACAGATACAAGGAGGGCAAAGTTGTTGTCGCTGAGATAGATCCGGTTGTTGAAGCTGTAGCAATTGAATATTTTGGAATTCCAGAAACTGAAAATCTTGAGATAAACATCATTGACGGAAGACAAATGTTCAAAAGAAAAGGTGCTCCAAAATGTGATACTGCTCTCATAGATGGTTATAGCACAAGTCGATATGGAGCTTACATCCCATGGCATTTAACAACAAAAGAATTTTTTGCCGAAATAAAAAAAACAATGCCGGAAGACGGGGTGATAGCTTACAACGTAATTGGAACAATAGAAGGTAAATCTTCAAACAATGTGAAAATGATTGCGAAAACTATTCTTGAAAATTTTGATTATGTTCTTGCAATTCCTATTGCGGAAACATTCAATGTCGTTCTTTTTGGATTTAATGGCAATTATGAAGATTATTTTTACAGAATACAAAATTTCAGATTGGAAAAAGATCAAAAATACAAAAATCTTCTAAGGCTTTCTTACCTCCTGAAAGAAGTTCCTATTTCTAAAAAAGTTCCAATTCTCTCTGACGAATGGGCACCAATGGATATGCCTGGCCTTATGGTTAAAATCTACCAATGACAAAGAAATATAATTGACAAATGCCAAACGAAAACAATAAGCCTAAAAGAGTTGTTACCGCAGCAAGCCTTTTTGACGGACATGATGCAGCGATAAACATGGTAAGAAGGCTGTTGCAGGAATTGGGATGTGAAGTAATACATCTTGGACACGACAGGTCTGTGGAAGAAGTGGTTACATCAATTATTCAAGAAGATCCTCATGCGGTTGCCATATCATCTTATCAAGGTGGCCATATGGAATATTTCAAATACCTTGCTGAAAGATTAAAAAATGAAAACCTAGATCATGTAAAAATTTTCGGTGGTGGAGGGGGTGTAATCCTTCCTAAGGAAGCTCAAGATTTAGAGGAAAATGGAATCACAAAAATATTCAGACCTGAAGATGGGGCAAAAAAAGGATTGATTGGCATGATACAGGAAGTTATAGATATGTGTGACATCAATCCTGAAGATTTGCCGATACCGAACAAAAAATCGTATCTTTCTCTCTCAAGAAAATTAACTTATGTAGAAAACAACAAAAAACTAAAAATAGAAAAACCTAAAAAAAACCCAAAAGTAATCGGCATAACAGGAACTGGAGGTTCTGGCAAATCTTCCTTAATTGATGAACTCATATTGAGATTTTCAAGAGAATTCCCAAAAAAACGTATAGCGGTACTAGCTGCTGACCCTAGTAGAGCAAGAACTGGGGGTGCCTTGCTTGGAGACAGAATAAGAATGAATTCCATATATGAAGGCAATGTATTTTTCAGGTCTCTTGCCACAAGAAGCAGAAAAGCTCTCTCATCAATAATAGGGAATGCAATAGAAGCAGTAAAAAGTGAAAACTTTGATTTGGTATTCGTTGAAACTGCCGGTATTGGGCAAGCAGACAATCCTTTAGAAGAGATTGTTGATAACTCTATTTATGTAATGACTTCCGAATATGGAGCACCGAGCCAACTGGAAAAAATTGAAATGCTGGATACAGCAGATTTGATTGTCTTGAATAAATACGATCATAGAGCTGGTGAAGATGCTTTAAGGGAAGTTCAGAAACAGGTAAGAAGATTGAAAAATCAAGGGCATGGAGAACTTGATGAACAACCTGTCTTTGCAACGATTGCAAGTCAATTTGCCGATCCAGGAGTAAACCAGCTTTATTCAAAACTTGTCGAAATTGTTAATGGGAAAAATACTGATTCTATTAAAAGAAAAAAGAGAGTTCGCCCCAAAAAACATGTCCTTATCCCAGGAAGCAGGGATCGTTATTTAGCAGAGATATCAGAAACAGTTCATGAATACAAAAAGAATGTTGCAAATATGGAAATTTCAGCGGAAGAAGCACAGGGCATTTCTATAGTCCTTAAAACAAGAGGAAAAGAAACCCCAAAAAACTATATGCAATTCCCGAATGCAAAAAAAGAAACATTACAAATGCAATACAACAACAGCCTTGAAAAACTAGGAAAAATTGGATTAGATGCTTTAAGGATGTACGATGATTTGAAAAAATACACTGAAGACTCAACGAGCTATTCGGTAAGAGGGAAATCGATAGAAGTTGAAACATTCACAAAATCTCTTTCTGGAACAAATATATCAAAAATATCAGTCCCAAAATATAAATCTTGGGCAGATCGAATTAAATGGATAATGCTTGAAAATACTCCTGGAAAATTTCCTTTCACACAAGGTGTTTTTGAATTTAGAAGAAGTGCTGAGGATCCAACAAGAATGTTTGCTGGAGAAGGCCCTCCAGAACAAACAAACAAAAGATTCCATCTTTTGGCAGAAAATGAACCATACAACCGCCTATCAACGGCTTTTGATTCAGTAACACTTTATGGGAGAAGCCCCGAAAAAAGACCTGACATCTACGGAAAGGTTGGAGAAAGCGGAGTTTCCATTGCAACTGTCGAAGATATGGGAAGGCTTTATAAAGGTTTCGACCTATGCGATCCTTCCACAAGTGTTTCGATGACCATAAATGGCCCTGCTCCAACAATACTTGCATTTTTTTTAAATACAGCATTGAAGCAACAAATTAAAAAATTTGAAATAAAAAACTCTAAAAAACCAAATGAAGAAGAGTTGAGAAAAATCAAAGAAATCACTTTCTCCAGTGTTAGAGGTACAGTTCAAGCAGATATACTCAAAGAAGACCAAGCTCAAAACACATGCATATTTTCAACAGAATTTTCCTTAAAAATGATGGGGGATATCCAGGAATGGTTTGTTCAAAATAAAGTTAAAAATTTTTATTCAGTTTCAATATCAGGATATCACATAGCAGAAGCTGGAGCAAATCCCATAACACAGCTCGCACTTACATTATCGAATGGATTCACTTACATTGAATATTATCTTTCTAGAGGTATGAAAATTGATGATTTTGCAAAAAATTTATCTTTTTTCTTTTCTTGTGGATTAGATCCTGAATATCAAGTTCTTGGAAGAGTTGCGAGAAGAATATGGGCTATAGCGCTTAAAGAAAAATACGGATCAAACATAAGATCTCAAAAACTTAAATATCACATACAAACATCAGGAAGAAGCCTTCATGCTCAAGAAATACAGTTTAATGACATAAGAACAACCCTTCAAGCTTTAATGGCATATTATGACAGTTGCAACAGTCTTCACACAAACGCTTATGACGAAGCAATATGTACACCAACAGAAGAATCGGTCAGGAGAGCTTTAGCAATACAGCAAATCATTACTAAAGAACTTGGAACAGCTAAATGCGAAAATATGCTTCAAGGTAGTTTTTTCATCGAAGAATTAACTGAACTGGTTGAAAATGCAGTCTTAAAAGAATTTGAATCGATAAATAGAAGAGGCGGTGTCTTGGGTGCTATGGAATTAGGTTATCAAAGGAGCAAGATTCAAGAAGAAAGCCTTCACTATGAAAGATTGAAACATTCAGGAGAATTGCCTGTAGTTGGAGTTAACACCTTTATCGGAAACAATACCGATCCGATCATCCCCCCTGTCATTACAAGATCAAGCAATCAGGATAGAAACAATTGTGTCCAAAGAGTAAATGATTTTGAAAAAAGAAATGAACAAACAAGCGAAAAAATGTTAATAAAATTACAAGAAACAGCTCTTCGAGGTGAAAATATATTTGAACAACTAATGGAAACTTCAAACTATGCAAGCCTTGGTCAAATCACAGATGCATTATTCAAAGTTGGCGGAAGATATAGAAGAAATTTATAACATTGCGAAACATAACAATCATTGGCGGATCTGGTTTTTTAGGAAAAAATCTAATAAAAAGACTAACAGACTGGAATGTAACTAATATTGACAAAAAACCTTTACAAGAAAAATATTTACCAAAAAACTACAAAGAAATCATAGGAGATGCAAATAACGAAAAAGTTCTTGAAAAATCATTAAAAAATGCTGATGTAGTTTGGATTAAAGCTGCAAAACTTGCAACAGAAAGACACAAAAAATCTGCAGAAGAAGAGTACGAGAAAACAAATGTCGATTTGCCAAAAAAAATATTAAAAATATGTGAAAGGCTAGAAATAAAAAATATTTTTTTCGATTCTTCCGATGCTGTTTTTCTTGAATCTTGGGAGAAAAACAAACACCGTCCTAACAGTAACCAATGTCCAAAAGATTTTTATGGTTCATCAAAAACAAAAACTGAAAAAATATTAAAAAAATGGGCAATGGAAGATTCTGAAAGATCTGTACAGATATTTCGATATACAAGAGTTGCATATAGGGGAAGTTTACGTCTTTTGTGCCTATGGTGTATTCAAAATCAACTTGAACTTCCGATAAAGATTTTTGGAAATGGCAATCGAGCTGGATGCATGATACATCTTGATGATTGCATTAATGCAAACCTTCAAGGAATCAACCTGACCCCAAATTTTGAAATTTACAATTTGACACTAGATCCGATAACATTAAATGAACTATCAAAAATCATAATTGAAAATAAAAACAAAAATGGGAAATTCATACATGTTGAAGATACGTTCAGTCATACAAGCGATCCAGAAATCCATGCAATGGATGTTGGAGAAACATGGAAGAAATTATCTTATAAACCTAAAAAAACAATTAAAGATATTGTTGTGGAGACACATTCCTTCATCGCAGATGAATTGTCAAAAAAAATACCTAGTCCATTAAAAAAACTTAGATTCCTGAAACCAGTAAAAAAAATTATTAGAATGTTTATTATAAAGAGCATTAAAAAACAAGGAATAGACATTTAAGGAGAAAAATATGATTAACACTGGAAGCAAAGCCCCTGATTTTCAATTAATGACAGCAAACAACCCTCCAGAGGGAAAACCATTGCGTGAAATTAAACTTTCGACACTTTTAAAAGAAGGGTCTCTCGTGATTGCTTTTTTTCCAGCATCTTTTACTGGGGGATGCGAAAAAGAAATGTGTTCTTTTAGAGACAACTTAAAAGCCTTTGAAGAAGCTAAATGTAATATTGTTGGAATATCTGTAGATATGCCCTTCTCACAAAAGAAGTTTGCAGAAATCAACAACATCTCGTTCCCTTTACTTTCTGACCTTGGAGGAAAAATAGCAAAACTTTACGATGTTTTTTATGATGATTTCATAGGTTTAAAAGGTGTTGCTAAAAGATCTGTTTTCATCATTAACAAGGAAGGCTTTATCACATATAAATGGGTTACTGAAAATCCCGCAATTGAACCTGACTACAAAGAAATTCTGGATTCAATATAAATAAATTGATAAATAAATCAGTAAAACAATTTGTAGAATCATTCAAAAAAGGAAACCAAACTCTTCCAAAAACACATGAAGAAACAATCAATCTTCAAATTGCCTTAAATAAAAAGGGACATAAAAAAGAGAGTAGATGGGTTGGATGGAATGGAGCTGTAAGAGCAAACGACCAAGAAGCGATAAAAGAAGAAGCTGTTTTACTTCACAACATTGTTGCTTTTTTATTACCAGATTTTGATATAAATGTAAAAAAAGAAGATGCTCTAGAGGCTGAAAGAGCGGCTGAAAAAGCAGTCCCGCTAAGAAGCATCTTGAATGAACCTTTCGGTTTATGCTGGGCCTGGTGGGATCTTGGATGCGCTAGGCTTGCTGCTAAAGACACAGATGGTGCAATATATGCTTTTGGAGAAGGTTTAAATCTTGCTGAAAGATCTTTAGATGAAAATAAAAACAATTCAGATATGGAATCAATATTACTATGGCTTAAACTATTTTCACTAAGAGCGCTTTGGAAAGCTGGAAACTCTGGTGAACATCTTGAGAATGAGGCTCTTTCAATCTCTAAAAAAATTCTCGAACTTGACAATTCATGGGATAAAAAAACATTATTCAAACTTGCTAAACTAAAATAGAGACAATGAGCGAATTATCTTTAGAAGCCCTTAAGAAAAAACATAGAAAACTTGATGAAGAAATTCAAGATTTAATTAAAAATGAACCATACAACGAAAATTTAATTAAAAACAAAAAAAACGAAAAACTTCTCCTTAAAAACAAAATAATCGCAATGGAGAATAAAAACTTATGAAAAAAAGTATACTGATTTTTATTCTTGCAATCTTCTTCGGTTGTGGGGGAGACCAATTTGATATTCATGATGCGATTGAATCACAAAATTTTGAAAAAACAAAAAAAATAATTGATGATGGAATTGACTTAAACAGCAATAAAGTATGTATCCCAAAACAAATTGAAATATGGGGAGGCATGTGCCCAATGCATCATGCTGTACTCACATCAAATACAAGCATAATGCAATTATTTTTAGATAATGGTGCTGACATAAATAAAAAAGCACTGAATAAAGATGAAGCCCCTCCTTTAGCCTGGGCAATATATTTTTGTATTTTTGACAGTGTGGAATGGCTTGTTGAAAAAGGTGCAAATATTAATTATGTTGATGCAAATGGATTAGGACCTCTGCTGACAAGCAGATATTCAGTTTGCGAAACTGAATCAGAAAAAGAAAAAATGTATAAATACCTAGAAAGCAAAGGTGCAAAGGAATAAATCAACCCAGATAACCCATCTCCTTTAGTCTTTTCTTAAGAGCATCCTCATCTTCCTTTGAATAGTCTTTTGATTTATCTATTGAAGAATCTTTTTCTTTTCTGATTTTTGGCCTTTTACCTTTTTTCCAAATATCCATTTCCTGACTGTCTATATCATCTGGAACAGGAACTCCTAGAGAAGATAGTATTTCCAAATATGGATCCCAAATATTTGCCTGTAAATCTTCATTTGATTTAATCCCTGGACCTTTTACTGACCATATACCTTCCATACGATGAAATCCGTTATATGGAAGCACGACATCTGTCCAAGAGGGTGTTAGATCGAATGTCTTAAATAAACTTTTATACCTTTCAGGAATGTCGCTGTCTTTAGGGTCTAAACAACCAGTCTGTTCTAAATTCCATTCAATAACAATATCTGGAGCATCATCAAGGTAAGGGCCTTTGTAGATGTCTTCTTTCTTGTGTGCTTTTGAAACTAGTTTTGTTCCATCTTTCAAAGAAACTGATTCAAACAATGAAATAAGATCATCCCTGAGTTTTTCATAATCTTCCTCTAACACAACCCCTTGAGGCTCTCTTCCTTTCATATTTATATGAATTTCTCCCATATTTTTGGGATCTGTAACAAATACTTTCGTTTTTTTCCAATCGTAGACAGAAAGCATGCTCATGCTTTCGATATAAACTTCTTTTTGACTTTGAAATAAATTATTTAATAAGTTTTTTATAGAAACAGGAAGATTCCTTTTTAAAAAATCAAAAAACCTAAACTTCATTTCAGAAATTTTTCCTAAAAGCGGAACTAAAGCAATCATTTTTTCAGAATCTTCAATCGGAACTTTTAATTTTAAATACCCTTCAGATTCCAAAAAACTCACAAAATCTGGGGCTCTATGAAAAGGCCCCATTCCGTGATCACTCAAAGTCCAAACATATGTCTTTTCATCACAACAAGATTCCACAATTTCACCAATTGCTGAATCTACACTTTTATAAACTTCCAACATCACATCCCCATATTCGTTATTCAAATCTTCTGAATAAAGCGGATGCTTTTTGTCCCAATGCTTCCAAAAATAATGCCCAACTTGATCAGTTGCAGGAAAAACAATAAAAAATAAATCCAAATTTTTATTTTTCAACAAATACATACTCAATTTTTTTTGGAAATCTGTATAAGAAATGAGATTTTCTTTTAATATGGAATACCCCTCTTTCATTTTCCGACCTTTTGAAAATTCCATCATTTCATAAGGCTTCTGTAGTTTTTTTTCAACTTCAGATCTCAATTCTTTTGGCCAAAAAACATTCTCATCACTTGGGCTTGGAGATCCCATTCCCGCAATATAAACTCCATTTTTTAATTTATATGCAGGGTAACCCATCGGAACATTCACTATTCCACATTTGAGATTATGCTTTTCAGCCTGTTCCCAAAGTGAAGCCCCTGAAACATGAGTTCTGTTTGGAAAACGTAAATCATAAGACCCTCTCACAATTTGTGCAAAATCAAAAACCCCAGTCTTTCCAGGATTTTTGCCAGTAACCATTGAAGCCCAGGCACAAGGGGTTATGGGTTCAAGCGTACTTCTCAAAACCCCACTTGATCCATTTAAAATTTTTTTTAAATTTGGCAAATGCCCATCTTTGATCCATGGCATTGCAAGATCCCATGTAGCTCCGTCTAATCCGAAAATAACTGTCTTAACTATACAGCTATACCCCCTCCAATAACCCTAGTCCCAAAATAAACAACAACACTTTGTCCCGAAGCCACAGTCAGAGGTTTTTCAAAGATTATTTTATTATTGGAGATTTTCTTTATAAGTCTTTTTTTTCCCCTATACCTTATTCTTGCAGAAAGCTGTACTGAAAGGTTTTCTGGACATGTAAGCCAATTGACCCTTGTTAGGTAAATTTCTTTTTTTGAAAAAGAATCTCTATCCCCTACAGTGACTGTATTTGTTTTATGGTCTTTTTTTACGACATAAACTGGTTTCCCTAAAGCAACCCCTCCCAAACCTCTCCTCTGACCAAGGGTAACAGTAAAATGACCTTTATGTTGCCCGATAACATTTCCTTGCATATCTAAAAGATCCCCAGGATCTTCTTTCCCAAGAAACTTCGTCAAGCCTTCTGGTGCAAAACACAAATCTTGACTTTCTGGAGTATCAGCAGTTGGTAATCCCCCTTCTAAAGCTTCCTTTCTAACAATGGCTTTGTCTTCAACATCTCCTAAAGGAAAGACTATGTCTTCTAGCGATTCTTTTGATGTTGGCCATAGAAAGTAACTCTGATCTTTTTCTTGAGAATCTGCTTCATGCATCTCATATGAGTTTTTATTTTTGAAAATTTTCGAATAATGCCCTGTTGCCAAACCCTGTGCACCCATGCGTTTAGCTTGATTGAGCAATTCTTCAAATTTAACTTTCCTATTGCATTCGACACAAGGGTTAGGTGTCAGTCCGTTATTCAGGTTGTCAAGAGCATGGTCAATAACATTTTTTTTAAAAGATTCTGAATAATTAACTGCCATAAAGGGTATTTTCAATTTATCTGCAACACGCCTTGCAGTTTGACCAGTCCTGATATTACAACAAGAAGAACCCTCTCCTTCAGTCAGCCTCATAAAAAGACCTATGACATCATGGCCTTGTTTAACTAACCTCTGTGCTGCTACGCTGCTATCAACGCCTCCAGATAGTGCAGCTACTATTTTCAAAATTACAAAAGAGCAGAATTTATTTTATCTGTCCATTCGTTGATAAAGTTTGGAGTGAACCCTGAAGCCCTCTCAATAGGTTCACCATCTTTAAATAAAATAAAAGTTGGAATACTCATAACTCCATAATCTGCAGCAATTGAAGGGTTTTCATCTATGTTAACCTTAACAACCTTTGCCGAATCTCCAACTCCTTCGGATAATTTATCGACATAGGGAGCAGCAGCTTTACATGGACCACACCACTCAGCCCAAAAGTCAACCAACGTCAACCCATCTTTTATATTTTCTGAAAAATTATCCTTATTTAACTCAATCGCCATTTTTCCCTCCTCTTTAAACCGGTAAAAACATTCTAATATTCTGAAAACAAAAAATGTTTCTATTTGTTTAGCTTTTTCTTTATTTGATTACTCGAAATAGATGGCGTTCTTTCCAAATAAACAACTTCGCAATATTCTTTCAAGTAATCAAACTCTCCCTTCCAGTCATCCCCAATACCAAATATATGTATGTTATATTTTTGAATATCTTGAATCTTTTGGCTCCAAGAT
>MDTE01036843.1_pt1 | contig 11119 bp, 13 predicted proteins | sample 811231 | NCBI WGS metagenome assembly MDTE01 (sample SAMN05326651, study PRJNA326480) | marine metagenome | isolation source: seawater | place: Indian Ocean: Red Sea | collected 2010 | reverse complement strand
TTTAGATGTTAATTTTTAATGAGTAACGAAAAAAATTTCAGTAAAGATTTTTCTGAATTCGATAATTACGAGTTCGGACATCATGACAAGATAAGCCATGTGGCTTCTACTGGAAAAGGCATATCAAGAGATGTTGTTTCAAAGATATCTGAATTAAAAAACGAACCTTCTTGGATGACAGATATTCGGTTGAAAGCATATGAAATTTTTGAAAAAAAACCAATGCCTTCATGGGGTCCGAATCTAAGTGAGATAAATTTTGATGATTTTACTTACTTCATAAGGTCCACTGATAAAGAAAGCGATCAGTGGGAGGATATGCCTCAGGAAATCCTCGAAACCTTTGATAAGTTGGGAATTCCTGAAGCTGAAAAAAAATTCTTAGCAGGTGCAAGTGCTCAATATGAAAGTGAAGCTGTTTACCATAAACTTAATGAAGAACTTGGAAAACAAGGAGTCGTTTTTCTTACCATGGATCAAGCTGTTAAGGATGAACCTGAATTGGTAAAAAAATATTTTGGTTCTGTTATACCTGCTTCTGATAATAAATTTTCTGCTTTAAATACCGCTGTTTGGTCGGGAGGTTCTTTTATTTATGTTCCCCCTGGTGTTGAGGTCAATACTCCACTTCAGACTTATTTCAGGATAAATGAAGAAGAATTTGGTCAGTTTGAAAGGACTCTAATAATTGCAGACGAAGGAGCAAAAGTTGTTTATAACGAAGGTTGTTCTGCTCCAAAATGGGCAAAATCTTCCTTACATGCTGCAGTTGTTGAACTTGTTGCTCTTGATAATTCACGTATTGATTATCAGACTATTCAAAATTGGTATAAAAATATCTACAACCTCGTTACAAAAAGAGCGGTTGCAAAAAAGAATGCAACTGTAACGTGGCTAGATATAAATGTTGGATCTCGAATAACGATTAAGTATCCAAGCGTGATGATGATGGGAGATGGTGCTAGAGGAGAGGTTCAATCTATAGCATTTGCAAATGAAGAACAACTTCAAGATTCTGGTGCAAAAATGATTCATGGGGCTCCAAATACGACAAGTGTTGTTACCAGCAAGAGTATTTCAAAAGGTACAGGAAGATCTTCTTACAGGGGCTTGGTCAAAGTTCTGAAAGGGGCAAAAAATTCTTCATGTAGAGTTGAATGCGATGCTCTTTTGATTAATGAGGAAAGCAGAACAGACACTTATCCAGTTATGGATATATCTGAAGACGACACACAAATTGCGCATGAGGCAAGTGTTTCAAAAGTCAATGAAGACCAGATTTTTTATTTGCAAAGTAGAGGAATTCCTGAAATTGATGCAATGAAAATGGTGGTCAATGGTTTCTTGGAGCCAATGGTTAAAAAATTGCCTTTGGAGTATTCGGTCGAATTTCAACGTCTTGTAGAACTTGAGCTAGAAGGCTCTGTGGGATGAAAAGTATTTCTTGGCCTGATAGAACTAATGAGTATTGGAGAAGAGCTTCTTTTCTTGAACCTCCCCAAGATTTCAAAATAAATAACAACCCTGTTGAAAAGGGTTGGAAAATTTTACCAAATCTTGATACAGATATTTCTTTTATTAACGGCAACCTTCTAGACAAAAATCTTAAAGAAGGTATTTCTGTTTCTTCAATAGATCCAAAAAATTCCTTGAATCGTCCAGGTTTTATTCCTGGGGGAGAATCTTGGAATCAATGGACGATATCGAACGGAAATGTTTATGAGATAAATGTCGATAGTAGATTTTCATCTGAAAAGCCTTTGGTTATAAGAGAAAAGATTGTTCCTTCTGGAGAGGTTACTTCAAATTATTTATTTTGTAATATTGAAAAAAATATAAACATCTCAATTTATTATCTTTTAGAAGGAGAGGGAAAAGGTTTTCATTCTGGAGGTTTGACTGTCTCTTTGAACTCTTTTTCAGATTTAAAGATGATGCAGATTCAGAATATTTCAAAAGAAACTGATGCAAGATTCAACTGGGAGATAAAAAATCATTCAAAAACTAATTCAGAATGGAACCTAGCCGCACTCGGTGGAAAAAATATAAGACATGAATGTAGGCTCGAACTAGAGGAGAAAGAATCTAATTCAACTCTTAAAGGTATATATATTCCTCATAATGGTCAAAGACATGAGTTTCAAACACAACAAAACCATAAAAAAGGAGAATCTACAAGTGATCTTTTGTTAAAGGGAGCTGTTGGGTCAGGTTCAAGAGGCATTTTTCAAGGAATGATAAACATTAGACCTGATGCTCAGAAGAGCAATGCCTATCAAACAAATCGCAATCTCTCCTTGTCTCCTGCTGCAAGAATTGAGACAATCCCAGGTCTTGAAATAGAGGCAAATGATGTCAAATGTTCTCATGGAGCAACTGTTAGCAAGATTGATCCTTATTCTCTTTTTTATCTTGCTTCTAGAGGAATAGAGAAAAATGAAGCAGCTAAACTTCTAGCTGAAGGTTTTTTTTACGAGATTTCAGACAGTTTTCCAAAGCCAATTAGGTCTGTGATTAATGAAAGTATTAATAAAAGGCTTTTAGAGGCTTTTTAATTAATGTCATTTTTAGGTCAAAAAATAAGAAAAAGATTTCCAATACTGCAAAGAAAAATTAGAGGTAAGAGGTTCGTTTATTTAGACAGTTCTGCGACAACACAAAAACCAATTGAAGTTATTGAAGAAATTCAAAAATATTATTTAAATTCCAATGCAAACGTTCATAGAGGTTTGTACAAGGTTGCTGAGGAAGCAACCTTGGAGTATGAAGCATCAAGAAAAAATATTTCAAATTGGTTTGGGGTTAGTTCTGAGAATTTAATTTTTACGAGAGGGACTACTGAATCATTGAATTTTGTAGCAAAAAGTTGGGGGGAAGAAAATGTATTTGAAGGGGATAGGGTTTTAGTTCCAATTTCTGAGCATCATAGCAATTATGTTCCATGGCAGATGCTCTGCGAGAAAAAAAAGGCTTTGTTTGTCCCTCTTGAATTATCAGAAGATCAAAAAGTAGATAAAAACAAATTAGAAAAAGAATTGAAAAAAGGTGCTAGTATTTTGGCTTTTTCTGCGCAAGGGAATGTTCTTGGTAAAAAAGAGGATGTTAAATCTGTTTGTAATCTTGCAAAAAAATATGGAACTGTAACAGTTGTTGATGGAGCCCAAGCTGCTGGACACTCAAAGATAAATGTCGAGGATTTAGGTTGTGATTTTTTTTCTTTTTCAGGACACAAAATGTTTGGGCCTATGGGGATAGGGGGACTCGTTGTTTCCAATAGTCTTTTGATGGATCTTCCTTCATGGCATGGTGGGGGAGAAATGATTTCTGATGTTCAATTAAACACATGGACTCCTGCTTTGCCTCCTTATAAATTTGAAGCAGGAACTCCAAATGTTGTTGGTGCTATAGGTTTGTCTAAAGCTGTTGATGTATTGGATGAGTTTGTAAGTATTGGCCTTGAAGAGCATGTGCAATCTTTATCTGAATACACTTATAAAAAACTTCAAGAATTTGAGAATGTTAATCTTTTATCTAAAAAAAATCCTTATGGGGCTGTGTCGTTTTGGGTCAATTCTTTGCATCCTCACGATTTAGCAACTGTAATGGATCAAGACGGTATTGCTATTCGTGCTGGACATCATTGTGCAAAACCTCTTCATAATTCTTTAGGAGTACAGTCAAGTTTGAGGGCAAGTTTTCATGCCTATAATGATTTTGACGATATAGATATGTTGATCAATTCTCTAAAAGGGGCTTTTTCTTTCCTTTTATGACTTTACAAGATCTTTATAGAACTGTAATCTTAGACCACTACAGATCTCCGAGGAATAAAGGAAATATTGAGAATCCTGACCTTCATGCTGTCGGAAAAAATCCTTCTTGTGGCGATGAATTGGAAGTTTTTATAAAATTGGATCCAGCCGGAAGGGTTGAAGATGTTAAATGGAATGGTGAAGGGTGTGCTATATGTTGTGCAAGCTCTTCAATAATGACAGAATTTTTAAACAAAAAATCAAAAGAAGAAATATATTCTTTATCAAACAAAGTTAAAAACTTGATAAAAGGTAATTTTTTAAAAGATGAAGAAAAAGAAGATTTAGGAGAGTTGGTTGTTCTTGAAGGTGTCTCTAAATTCCCAGTTAGAGTTAAATGTGCAACTCTTGGATGGGTCTCAATTGAAATAGCTTTTCAAGGGAAACAAAAAGCTTCTACTGAATAGTTTTTTCTTCTTTGAATTTTACATTTCTAAAAAACAAGTAATACATGGTCGTTGTCAAAAAGTAAAGAAAAGAAGTGGCAAGGAAAGGTTCTTTGTAGCTTTGATTTGCATTTATCCATATGCCGCTTATAGTAGGCCCTATAGTCCATCCAAGACCCCAAATAATTCCAATAACGGCTAATGATTTACCTCTATGTTGTTCTGGAGTTATTTCCATTAAAAGCCTTGATCCAAGAGGATGTGTTGCATTTATAAGCATTGCCCTTATGACAAATGCAGTGACAGCAATTGTTGGATTAGTTGTAAATGCTAAAGCAACAAGGAATGGGATTGACAAAAGATTCAAAAGGGTTATTGCGATTGTTGTTTGTATCTTTTTTGCAATAGTAGGAGCAATTAGGTAACCTACAACCAACATTAATTCCTGTAAAGAAAAAGCGGTTCCTATTTCTGTATTTGTCAGGCCAACACTGCCGAGATAAACATTCATGAAAGGAATTGACATTCCTGCACCAAGTGCTAGGGGGGTATGAGATATCCAGTACTTTCCAATAATTCCATTATTCATTTTTGCAAGTTCTTTAAACTTTATCTTGCTCTTTTTTTGTTTTTTTGCATGATGAACACCTTTTAATTTTTTATAAATCGAAAAAGAAATAATATTAAAAATTCCTAAAAATAAATACATCATCTGAAAACCCTCAGGCTTTCCAAGAGGATCAATCATTGAAGGTATTTTTCCTCCTAAAAAAGAACCAATCGAGTGAGAGATGCCACTGATTACAAAACCAAGTGTAAATCTATGGTTGGCAAGTTTTTCTTTTCCGATGGCTAACAAAGGTTCAAAAGAGTGCATCAAAGGGTGAAATATCATTCCTGCTAAAAAAGAAGAGGTGATTATCATTGTTTCTGTTGTTGAAAAGCCTCTAAGAATAATAAGAATGCCTAGTATTGGTATTCCAATACTTATCATTTTCCCTACACCGTTTTTATCCATCCATTTTCCAAGTTTGTAAGCTACAAGTATTGACCCAATTGATACCGCAGCTGCAGCATAGCCAATTATTTCCTCATTGAAACCCAGGCTTTTTAAGTAGAGGTTATAGGAAACTCGAATGATTCCAAAATTAAGACCAAAAATCGCCCAGGATATCAAGAAAGTTGAAAACCAGTGAGGTGCATTAAAGAAAGCTTTTCTATAGTTATTCAAAAAATCTCCTTTTGAAACCACCCTCGGAGAGACTTGAACTCCCAACCTACGGCTTAGAAGGCCGTCGCTCTGCCAGTTGAGCTACGAGGGCTATTTTATTCCTGGTAAGTTTTGTTTTCTTTTCTCTAAAATTTCTTTTAGATTAGGGTGAACCCTCTGCATACATTTTCCATGCTTGTAAACTGCAACATATTTTTCATTACATTCAGGACATGTCCTTAGTTTGTATTCAACACCACCGTTATATTTGTCCCAAATGAAATTTGAGGTTTTTTCGTAAGTTCCAGAACTAACTGGACTATCCATTAAAAACCGCCACCTTGGTGGTTTACTGGACAAACAGAGAAACTTAATCCTGCAGCAGAAATTGATCCAGCTGAAGACCCATAACCCAATTGGGCAGTTTCTTCACAAATGATAATTTGTAAACCTTGTTGGACAATTTGTCTTGTTTCTTGGCTTTGTCTGTAAGCTTTTGTTTCTCCTGTTGGGATTTGGTTTTCATAAACTTTCATATTGTTTTCTAGTCCAACAAACATATCTATCAATTTATCTGTTTCTGGGTTTATGTAAGCTCTTCCGGTTAATTCCAAAGTTCCGATAAAATCTCTATCGATTCTCCATTCGTTTTTTTCACTAACTTCTTGACCGTCAAATCTTGCAAACCCAAACATGTCAATCACAATCGAAGGTTCAAGTCTGTATGCTTTTAAGTTTGGCAAACTAAGCATTGTTCCACCTGAAACAATTCCTTGAACATATCTGACGTCTCTTATTGGAAGCCTATATTCGATGTCTATTTTTTGAAGTGTTCTTAATCCAGGTATTGTTAGATAAACTGGACGAACCCATGTTTCTCCAAATTTTACAGTTCTATCAGGAAATCTCAATATATGAAAATATTCCATTATCTGTCCAAGAGATACATTCGCTCTTTCTCTTTCGTTTTTGACTAACTCTAATGGAATCCCTTGACTAGTTAAAACTTCTCCATTCTTGTTTCGTATCAGAACATGATCATCGTCAAGTAAATCTATTACAGAATCTTCAATTTTTGCATCATCTGAACCACCAGAAGTTTCACCTCCTCCACCTGGGGCCATCCCTGCTAAAGGATTAATACCTCTACCTTCATCTCCACCTCCACCATCATCTGGAGGGCCACCTCCTTCATCACCACCACCTTCAGAAGGGCCTCCTCCTCCGTCAACCCCTCCAGTTATTCCAAATTCTTGTCTTTGGTAAGAATAGTCATCAAATCTTATTCTTGACCATGTCAAATTAAATTCTTCACTTTCGTGTGTTTCAGAAAGCACTGCCTGCGTGAACCCTTCTAAACTTTCGAATTCCCCTGGAGACCATATTTGTCCACTAGAACCAGCTTGGATTATGTACCTGTGCGGTGTTGAATATTTTGGAACTGGAGGATTGTAGGAAAGTTGAATGAAGTCAGATTGTGTAGCTAGAGACCCTCCAACGAGAAGAACTGCAGGGAATAAAAACAAAAACCTAATGAATTTAATGTTCATAACCAATATGCTATCCTACTATATTTCTCAAGTTTAAATTATGTAAATATTTTTTTTTCATTTCAGACCTTCGATAAACCCTCTATGGGAAATTTTGAATTCATAATTAGATGTATAAAGTGAAGGGTATTCATAATTGTTTTGGTGAAACTTTCTCAACCAGCTGTCGTTATCTCTCATTCCCCAAAAAGTTATTCCAAATTTTTGGTTTTCAGGAACTGACATATAGATTTCAGCTATACTTTTGTATCTTTCTTCCTGTTTTAACGCTTTTTCATAAGTTAGTTTTTCAACGGATTTATTTCTGTTTATTGTTATGTCCAATTCTGAAAAATGAATAAGAAGGTTTAGATTTAGTATTTTTTTAAGATTTTCTTCTATGGTCGATTTGCTTGGGCTTTCGTAATCTATATGCATTTGAAAACCTATTCCATCAATTGGTATGTTTTTGTCTTTAAAATCCTGGACCATTTGAACAACTTTTTCTATCTTTTTCGGGTATCTTTCCAAGTTGTAGTCGTTGTAAAAAAGTTTTACGTCAGGATCTGCCTCTCTTGCCCACTTGAAGCATTTCTCTACATAGTCTTTTCCAAGCCTTTTTCTAAAAATTGAATTTTCTGCTGTTGTAGTAAAAGCTTCATTTACAACATCCCAACCCTCTACAATCGAAATCTCCTTGCCGTCAATATTTATTTTTTCTTTTGCAAAATGAGAAACTGTACTTTGTATGTAGTTTTTTATAAGAGCTTCAAAATCTTCATCAGTCCCTTTGTAGTTTTTTAGCCATTTAGGTATTGAGCTATGCCAGATTAAAGTGTGCCCAAAGACACGGAATCCATTGTCTTTTGCAAATTTAACAATTTCATCGCCATCCATAAAGTCATAAACACCTGGACCCTTGAACATGTTTGCCATTTTCATTTGGTTTTCTGCTGTTATGCTGTCAAAATCTCTTTTAAGCATTGAAACAAACATCGAGTTCGATTTTAATTTTTGGGAAGAAGCAACATTACCTACAGGAAAAGAAGCAACTTCTTTGAGTGATTCTTGAGCTTTGTAGGTCACTCCATTTTCATAGGATGATTCAGGTAATATTCCAAAATGTAAAAACAAAAAAAACAATAAAATTTTTTTATTATTATGCATTTTTTTTATTTGCAATTATCTGGATGGTATGCATGAATGTGAAAAAATAATTGAATAAGTTTATTTTTGTGGAGCTGGAGGGATTCGAACCCTCGACCCCTTGTATGCCATACAAGTGCGCTACCACTGCGCTACAGCCCCTTAAGATTCATAGATTATTGAACAATCTTGCACTAGGCCATCTATATCCCAATAATCTCTAGCTGTTGGTGTCATAAGGTGGATGATTGTATCTCCAAGATCCAGAAGGGACCATTCTGATTCTGATTCTGATCCTTCAGGGGTGATGTTTGATCCGTTTTCTTTAAGCCACTTCTTTGTATTTTCTCTTAGGGTTTTTAGATGAGTTTTGTTTTGTGCTGTTGCTATGATGAAATTCTTTGTCCATGTTATTTTTTTTTCAACATTTATCAATTTGATCTCTTCTGCAAGTTCATCTAAAAGCATCAAACTTATTTTTTTTGGATCTAATTTTTTTGAAGTCATTTTGAATTAATATTTTTTGAAATCCATATGTTTAAATCTTCCATTTTCGGAGACCAATAAGGACCCATGAATTTACCTGGGAGTATTTCAGTTAATGGAGATTCTCCAAGGGTTCTTGTTCCAAGAATTAAAACTTCCTCAATTTTTAGATTTGTTTCAATGTTTTTAAGGAAACTTATGATTACGGATATTTTTTTAAGACTTCCTGAACTGTGAAATTTCTTAAGAATTGCATGAGCTAGTTTTTGCTGTCTTTGAATTCTTCCTATGTCTCCTAATGCATCATTTCTGAATCTTGCATACAGAACGGAATCTTTTCCATTCAAGTTATGTATTCCTGATTCGAAGTTGATTTTTAAATTTTGGGACAGGTCTTCATATTCAAGGTTTTTTTCAATATGGATTTTGACTCCTCCTAAATCATCAATTAGATTTTCTAAATCTTTAAAATTAATAACAAGATATCTATCTACGGTAATGTTTGCTAAAGAATTTAAAGCCCCTCTTAAACCCGTAATATTTCCATTATTGTGCCAGCTGTGGTTTATTCTGTTTGTTCCATCTTGGGTTTCAACTAAAGTATCTCTTGGTATAGAAAGTATGTTTGGAGCTCCGCCAGACTTAGGCAAAGCTGCAAGTAAGATAGTGTCCGGATTGATGTCTTCTTCTGATTGGTCGAGTCCAACTATAAGAACAGTTTCCGCTCTTTTTTGTTTGTATTTTTTGAAACTTTCTGGAAATTCATAAACTGACAAAACAACAAAAATTATCAAACTGATAAACATTCCAAGAAAAGTTAAATTTAGATATTTTTGTATCATTTATAAAGATTCCTTTTTGATATTTCTTCTTCAACAGCTTTTGGGACAGTCCCGGAAATTGGTTTACCTTCTTTGATTTTTTTTCTTATTTCAGAAGATGAAATTTTCATGATTTTAAAATTCAGGATAGTTGTTTTGTTGTTTATTTCAGCTTCCATTCTTCTTGCTACAACTATATTACAGCTCTTAATTAATTCGTTGTAGTTTTTCCAACTTTTCATATCTTTGAGATTATCTTCACCTAATAAAAGTGATATTTTTTGGTTTTCATGAATACTTTTAATCCAGTTGACTTGATCTATTGAATAGCAAATTTTGTTTTGTTTTTTTTCAAATTCAGAAACTATTACATTTTCCATCCCGGTTGTTCCTTTTTTTAACAAAATCAGTCTTTCTTCAAAAGGTGCAATCATTTTTTTATTCACGGGAGAGATGTATGTAGGAATAATGTATATTGGCCTATAACCTTCTTTAATCGAGCATTTTATAAGTGCCAAATGTGCATTATGAAAAGGGTCAAAAGAACCTCCAAAAATCATTGGTTTCAATTTGGCCATTTTTTTAAATTTTCGATATTTTCACAATCTATTGGTACAGACGAATTTTTATATGTATATATTTTTGATTTTTTAGGTAATTCTTTTTTAATTTCATTAAATTCTTTTCGTTTTTTAAAATTTCCAATAAAAATAATTTTTTTTGCATTTTTTGTTTGATGCAACCAGTCTTTGGTTTCTTTTATGTTTGGAATCAAAAGTATTTTTTCATTTTCTTTCATCTTATTGACTTTGACTCCTATTATTGGATAGTTGGGCATAATTTTTTCATAATTCCTTCCTGTTAATTTTTCATGAACAGAAAGAGATGATTTTGTGTTGGATATTATTGCAGTATCGCAAGGGATGAAATAATTCATGTTTAAGCTTTTTTCTTCTCCAGGCTTTCCTTTCGTTGTTTTTCTTGGAGATCTGTTAACAGAACTTGCAAAAGACTTGTTTCCTCGTCCGCCTTGTCCACCTTTTAAGGTGAATTTTTGACCTTTTTCTTCCAATGTTTTTATCAAAGCGTTGTTTGAGTCTCTAAGTTCTGTTCCAGTCGGAACTTTCAAAAGTAATTCTTTGCCATTTTTTCCACTTTTGTTATTTTTTCCACCATTGAACCCATTTTCAGCTTTTATGGGTTTATTCTTTTTGAATTTGTAAAGATCAAAAACATTATCATCAGCAACAATTGATAAATCTCCTCCACGTCCACCATTTCCGCCATCTGGACCCATGCTTGCTCTGAATTTTTGCCTCAAGAAAGAAGATTTTCCATCACCCCCATTCCCAGCGACTAAATGGATTTCAGCCGAATCTATAAATTTGTTGAAGAATTTACTCAGAGTCTATTTGTGCTGTTTTTTTATTACCTCTTTTTTTTACATATTTTACTATTCCGTTGTTTAATGCAAATAAAGTGTAATCTTTTCCAATTCCAACATTTTTTCCAGGGTGTATGTTTTTACCTCTCTGTCTAACCAAAACATTTCCAGTAGAAACCTTTTGACCATCCGAACATTTTATACCAAGACGTTTTCCTGCAGTTGATCTTAAATTTTTAGTACTTCCTTGACCTGTCTTATGTGCCATATTAACCCTCGATTTTTAGAACTTTTAATTGGGTGTATTCTTGTCTGTGCCCAATAATTCTTTTGTAATTTTTTTTT
>MDTE01068347.1_pt1 | contig 11120 bp, 6 predicted proteins | sample 811231 | NCBI WGS metagenome assembly MDTE01 (sample SAMN05326651, study PRJNA326480) | marine metagenome | isolation source: seawater | place: Indian Ocean: Red Sea | collected 2010 | reverse complement strand
TGGTTCAGTATGTTTACACAAACCCCTCTCCAACAAACAAAGGCTCAGACAGAGGAATTACAGACCCAAGGTCTGTTAATGTTAGTCTTCAACACAGTCTTATAGAAGTTCCAGAAAACGATTTTATTCCAAGGTTTGAGGACCCCCGCGTTGGGTATTTTACCAATATTGTAACGGACATGACCTCACCTAATGATGCCACCCCATATAGAGATGTTATACATAGGTGGAATTTAGAAAAAAAGAACCCGGACCAGGCCCGGTCAGAGGCGAAAAACCCTATTGTATGGTGGATTGAAAACACAACGCCTCACGAATTTAGAAAAGCAATAGAAGAAGGGGTTTTGGCGTGGAACAGGGCTTTCGAAAAGGCCGGACTAATTAATGCATTAGAAGTTAAGGTTCAGCCAGATGATGCGACCTGGGATGCTGGAGATATTAGATATAATGTCATAAGATGGACATCTTCCCCTAACCCTTGGTTTGGTGGACTGGGCCCAAGATTCACAAATCCGCGAACCGGACAAATACTTGGCGCCGATATAATGCTAGAGTACGTTTATTTTACAAACAGAGTGAAATATGAGAAACTGTACCAAACCTTTTCTGGAAGTAATGAAAACGATTCTACTATGCTTTGTAATGTGGGTGCAATAACACAGCAGGGCAACATGTTTGGAATATTAACAATGGGCGGTATAGGTGATTTTTCTCAGCTAGAACAACATAAGATAATTTATGAAAGCCTAGTGAAGTTGGTTCTACACGAGGTTGGTCACTGCTTGGGTCTAACGCACAATTTTTTTGGCAGCCAACTACACAGTTTTAATAATATTCATGATCGCCACATCACTGAACCGATTGGCCTGACCTCTTCTGTAATGGATTATGTATCGGCAAATATTGGCCCAGGGCCAAACTTTCACGGACAATTTTATACAACAACTCCAGGGCCATATGACATATGGGCTATTGAATTTGGCTATACCCCATCGTTAAAAAATCCGGAAGACGAAAAGGAAAGAGTGGAAAACCTTTTAAAAAAATCTACCAGTAATGAGTTTGGTTTTGGTCACGAACCAGATAATATGAACGTTGCTGGAAGAGGAATGGATCCAAGAATAATGGTTTCAGACCTCAGTGGTGACCCAGTTTCATATGCACAACAAAGAATGGATATTATCAAATCTCTTTACCCAGACCTACTTAAAAGATTTGAAAAGCCTGGCGAATCATATCATGCTTTTACAGATGCTTTTTCTATTCTAAACAGAGAGTATTCAAACTGCGCACGGGTTATTTCTCGATACATAGGTGGTGTTTATATGGACCGATCAATGATCGGACAGGGAGAGAAAAAAGAACCCCTTACCCCTATAAATAAAGATAAACAGAAGTGGGCAATGACCCTTTTAAATAGTTATGCTTTTTCACCAAATGCCTTTGATATACCCGAAGAGGTCTATAGACATCTACAATTACAAAGAAGAGGAACAAGGGGAACAGGCGACCCAAAGGTTCTTGATATTATTTTAAACATACAAAAAGGAATTCTTAGTCATCTTTTACACCCTAATGTTTTAAAAAGAATCTCAAACACCGCGCTATATGGAAATCTTTATGGTATAAATGAAATGATGAACGATCTTACCACAGCATGTTTTTCTGCAGATGCTGGGTCTAACGTAAACAGCGCAAGAATGAATTTACAGGCAGAATACACAACAAGATTAATTAGAATTATTAATAACAAGGGCAAGATTTCTTATGGACACATAGCCATATCTACAGCATTTGAAAACCTAAATAAAATAAAAAAATATGCCTCGGTATTTAGTGGGGTAAATGGTCCAACAAAAGCTCATAGAAGACACCTTGTTTTCCTTATAGATAAAGCACTAGACACTTAAAAAATGAATGAAGGAATTTTTAATGAACAAAAAAATTATTTTACTACTGGTTTTGTTGATCGGATGCGCCTCTGATAAGAAAATGAAACACCCTCTAGATAAATCAATAGTTAAAAAAATCATATTACCCAACAAATTAAGGGTTTATTTGCTGTCGGACCCGGACCTTAATATTTCTTCAGCCTCGCTGAGTGTTCGAACAGGGTCTTTAGATAATCCAGAGACGCGTATGGGTCTTGCGCATTTTATCGAGCACATGTTTAAAATGGGGACAAAAAAATATCCAGACCTAGATGCCTTTAACACCTATTTATCATCAAATGGAGGTTCTTACAACGCCTATACTTCAAGAGACCACACCAACTATCATTTTCAGATTTTCCCACACGCAATGGAGGGTGCGCTAGATAGGTTTTCAGACCGCTTTATCAATCCGCTTTTTCCAGAAGAATATGTTACTAAAGAGGTAAACGCAGTACACTCGGAGCACCAAAAAAACATCATGAACGATTATTGGCGCTTGTTTAGAATTTCGACCTTTCTATCAAAAGAAGGGCACCCGGCAAGAAAGTTTCAAACTGGAAACTTAGAAACCCTTGGAGATATAAAAAGAGAAGAAGTTGTTTCCTTTTTTGAAGAAAGATATAGCGCCAACCAAATGGCCCTAAGCGTATTAAGCACACAGCCGCTAGAAGAAATAGAATTCTGGGTAAGGAAATATTTTTCTTCGATGCCAAACAGAGAGCTGGGCAGGCCTACGTATCCTTCAGATGTATATGAGGTTAAAAAGACCTTTCGGGTTGTTAATATAGAGCCCGTTAAAGATATTAGAGAAATGTCTATAATGTTTCCACTAAAGAATCTTAGGCGCGAATATAAAAGTAAACCTGGAAGGCTTTTGGGGTATATTTTAGGAAATGAAGGAGAAGGAAGCCTTTTGTCCCATTTAAAAAACAAAGGCTGGGCAACATCTTTGTCTGCTGGAACAAACTCTGAAACAGATTCTTATGGTGGGGCCAGAATTACCATTGGACTCACACCCGATGGTTTGGAAAATTACAAAAATATTATTAAATCAACACTTTCGTATATATCTATTATGAAAAAAGAAGGTTATAAGTCATCGTTGTTCAGCGAATTGAAAAAAATGGCTGAGCTTGATGAAATATATTCCAACAAAGGAGAGGGGACTGGCAGGGCAATCGCGCTTGCAAATGAGGTTCTTTTTTATCCTCTAGAAGACGCCGGAAGAACACAGTATCTATATACAGAAAACAATGGAGATGTATATGAGAGGGTATTGGCGGATCTTGTTCCAGAAAACATGATGGTTTATCTTGTGGCTAAAGAGCTCGAGACAGACACGAAAGAACATTTTTATAATGCGCCATATAGCTATATAGAGGACGATGATTTCTTTAAAGAACTCACAAATCTATCATCTGATATAGAACTTATAATGAAAAAAGAGAATCCATTTATTCCTAAAAATGCATCGATCCCTAATCGAGCTTTTGGTGAAAGTATTCCGCCTGAGTTAATTATGGAAAACACGGGTGAAAAAGTGTTTTATGGTCAAGATTCAGAGTTTTTGAGACCCAAGGGAGTGTTAACGTATAAAATATTTTTTCCTAAGACAAAAATGAATCCCGAGTTTAGAGCAAAGCTTAAGATATACGTTGCAACGGTAAACGAATCTCTTAATGAATTTGCTTACCCGGCCAAAGAAGCTGGTTTAAATTATTCTATTAGAGATGGCTATGAGGGGGTTTATGTAACAGTGAGCGGATATCGTGAGTCTTCAATTGCGCTTTTAAGTACAATAGTTAAACACCTAAAAACACCAGAAATATCAAACGATAAGTTCGTTGGAATAAAGGACAAGATAGTTAGGGGATATAAAAACTTCTATCTTTCTGATGCCTGGCAAATTGTTCGCGATCAGACAGAGCGTCTTTTCATGAAAACCTTTTATAGGCCTAGCAACCTATACTCGGCTGCAAAAACTATTGTTCATAATGATATTATTAACTTTGCATCTTCCCTGTATGATGAAACCTATATCGAGGGCTTGGTTTATGGTGACTATGAAAAAGAAGAGGCTGAGCGCTCCTTAGAAATTGTAAAAAGTGGCCTAAAAACGACAGGAGTTACCAAAGAGGAAGTTTTTGAAATGGAATTTTTAAGTCATGAGAGAAACGAAAAAATACAAGTGACCCAAAAAATGGATGTAAACAATTCATGTTTCTGGAGAGAATACTATTTTGGAGACGATCTACCAAAAATCAGAGCAATCTCTAGAATAATAAACCAGGCAATACAAAGGCCATTTTTCACGGAAATGAGAACTAATCAACAATTGGGATATATTGTATGGTCAGGTTCTCAAAGGCGTGAGGACTCTCAATATCTATATTTTATAATTCAATCGGGTGTATATTCTGCAGACGAACTAAATTTAAGAGCAAATAAATACATTAACACCCTACCAAGTGTTATTGCATCCCTAGATCCAGAAATGTTTGAAAAATACAGACAGGCGGCTATTGATATTTTAGAAAAAAAGCCAAAAAGTATTTATGAAAGAGCCATGAAAAACAAAGACCTTGTTTTTGAATTTGATGCAGATTTTAATAGAAACAAAAACACAATACAGGCACTAAAGGAGATTGATCAAAAAACAGTAGCAGAAGTTCTTCGGTCATCTCTTGATACTAATTCTATGATGATGATAAATAGTCTTGGTTTTGCAAAAGACCACCCAAACAAATCAGGCCTTTCCAGCTCCTACAATAATCTTTCTGCTTGGAAGAGCTCAAGAACGTACCAATAACCAAAAATGCCAGATGAAATTATCCTTATAGCGGCGGTCACTATTGATGGATATATTTCAAGGCACAGTCACGATAGGGTAGATTGGTCAAAAGATCTCCACCTTTTTAAAAAACAAACAATGGGGTTCCCCGTTATTATGGGGTCGAATACGCGCAAAACAATTTCAACAAAAATGGAGGGAAGAGAGCAGATTGTAATAACCAGACACGACAATCCAAAGACTATTTTGGCTGGTGTAAAAAAACATAAGTGTTTTATAATTGGCGGAGGGATAACAAATCATCGGTTTATCAACTACATAACACACATATATATTACACCTCATCCCTATATATTCGGTGACGGGGTTCCTCTATTTAAAGGATCTCTAAAAAATAATGAACTAAGTATTCAGTTTCTAAATCTTGTTTCTGTAGATGTGGATAAAGGAATCTATCAATATCAATATAAGGTTATAAAAAAATGACCCGACGATTTATAATAATGACAGCAATCACTTTTTCTTTTATATTCGGTTCGAATATTGTCAGTGGCGGAAAGCTTTCAGTGGCCCAGTCCCTAATGGATGTTAAACGTTATTCTTTAGACCTAAGAATAGAACCAAATAAAAAAGCCATATCGGGGTCAGTGGATATTGTGTTTCAGATTTTTCAAAAGACCGATTTTTTAGAAATTGATTTAGTGAATGCATATTCAGTTTCTGGAACAAGCGTGAATGGGATGAGCCTTGCCTTTGAGCACAAAAAAAACAAAATATTTATTGATAATCCCGGGCTCGACCTTTTTAAAGAGCATGTTTTAAAGATCAAATATGGCGGCAAGCCGCCAATAGCAAAAAACCCACCTTGGGATGGTGGTTTTACGTGGGAAAGGAGCGACGATGGGAGTCACTGGGTTGGCATTTCTTGCCAATCTAACGGTGCTCATATATGGTACCCGTGTAAAGAACACCCTAGCGACAAGGCAAATGGTGCAGATATAAAAATTACAACACCGCCACAATTAATAGCTGTTTCTAATGGGGTTTTACAGTCACATGAAACACAAGAGGACAGGTGGGTAAAATGGCACTGGAAAACAGATTATCCTATCAGCGCTTACAATATAAATATCACTATCGGCAAATTTAATATTATTGAAAAAACAAGCTATCTTTTTGATGAGCCACTAAAAATGGTTTTTTATGTTCTACCTGAAAAGGAAAACGGAGCGCAGTTGCTACTGAGTAGCGCAGAAAAACACCTTGTTTTTTACAGCAAAAATTTTGGTCCATATCCCTGGATAAAAGAAAAATTTGGATTGGTTCACACCCCATATCTTGGAATGGAGCACCAAACAATCAATGCATATGGTAATAATTATAAAAAAACAAAACTAGGATATGATTTTATTTTATTTCATGAGATGGGACACGAATGGTGGGGAAATTTTTTAAGTGTTTCAGACTGGGCTGACTTTTGGATACACGAAGGTATTGATACTTATGCAGAAGCCATGTATATAGAGCAGGATTATGGGATAGAGGCGGCAAAGGTGTTTGTTGAAGAAAGGTTTAAGAAAAATATAAAAAATGAAGCGCCTGTGGTGCCAGAAAAAAACGCAACAACCAAACAAAGGTCTGGCAATGACGTGTACTATAAAGCGGCCCACATTCTTCATACTCTTAGATTTCTAATTGGCAAAGACCTTCTATGGTCAAGCCTTAAAGAATATGTGCAAATGCCCAAAGACCTTACAAACAACCAAACCTCAACTGATGAGTTTATTTCACTGATAAATGAAAACACAAAAACGAACCTTAATTGGTTTTTTGATCAATATCTCTATTCCAAAGACCTTCCATCGCTAGAAGTAAAGGAAAACCTTATTAAGGATAAGAAATTTATTGATTTGCGGTGGAAAGATAAAGGATTCAAGATGCCCATTGAGCTACATTATATCTCTTTCGATGGTAAAAGGGAAAAGCGAATTGAACTAAACAATACGCCAAAAAGAATTGTAATACCGGCATCCTCCGAGTTGATTATAGACCCAAATGGATGGCTGTTGTTTTCTGTAGACCCCAACAATACAAAGAAAGGGTAGGTCCTTGAGATTAAAGATAATATTGTTTTTTTTAGCAGTGATGGGGTTCATATATGGTTTATTTCGTTGGATAGACCACCCCCTTCCTGCAACAGAAGGAGTGGTTGCTTTAGAGCCATTAATAAACACGGTTGATGTATTTACGGATGAATACGGCGTGCCGCATGTTTTTGCAGAAAACGAAAAAGATCTTTTTTTTACCGCAGGTTATATAGCTGCTAGAGATAGACTATTTCAGCTGTCTATGGTGGCCTTAGCCGTAAAAGGAGAGTTAGCTTCGGTTTTAGGGGAAAAATATGTTAAAACAGATATATACTTAAGAACATGGCGAATTCATGATACAGCTAAAAAATTAGTAGAAAACATGAGACCCAAAAACAGGGTTGTTTTTAAGGCATTCTGCGAAGGTATAAATTATCGTATAAATGAAATACGAGGGGACCCGCCGGTTGAGTTTAAAATCTTAAATATGGAGGCTCCGCTGTGGGACCCAACAATTGTTGCTGGCTATGCAAGGATGATGGCCCATGAAATGTCTAGTTCGTGGCAGCCTGAAATAGTTTTTGGTGCGGTGCAATCATTTTTTGGAAATGAAAAATTAAATGAATTAATTCCTGACGAAAAGGTTGATTTACCCACAATTGCTCATAATAAAATTGATAAACGGTTTTTTGATGAGGTAATAAATAATGAGTTTTCTTTAAGGGATTTTTTTGGAGAAAAATTATCTGACATAGGTTCAAATAGCTGGGTGGTTTCAGGAAAAAAAACAAATACGGGTGAACCAATGTTGGCCAATGACCCACACTTGGCATTTACACAGCCTCCAAGGTGGTATGAGATACGCCTTAAGGGCGGAAGGTTTAACGTTTCTGGTGTATGTATAGCCGGAATCCCAATGCCTGTGATAGGCCAGAATAAAAATGTTGCGTGGGGATTTACAAACACAATGGTAGATGATTTAGATTTTTTTGTTGAGAGTATTAATGGCGTAGATAAAAAAAAATATAAAAAAGGGGATAGATGGAAGGATATAGTTGAAAAAAAAGAAAGAATTTCGATAAAGGGGAGGAGGGACACAGTAATAACAGTTCGGTTAACTGATAATGGTCCAATAATTAGCGACATACATCCATTGTTAAAGAATTCGGAGACAGCAATTTCAATGTCTTGGACAGGCCACTGGACAACAAAAGAATTGGATGCGTGGGTCTCTTTAACAACAATGGCTGATTGGGATGGGTTTACTCGCGGTGTTCGCGATTTTGGGGTTCCAGGACAAAACATTGTGTACGCTGACATTAAGGGCAATATAGGATGGCGCCCAGCAGTGTATGTTCCAATAAGAAAAAAAGGATATTCAATGGTGCCGCGCCCGGGCCACGATACGACCTATGCTTGGAAGGGGCGGGTTCCTTTTGAAAAGATGCCGTATTTATATAACCCCGAAAAAGGTTATATATCTACTGCAAATAATAGAACTATAGACAAGTCATTCCCTTATTATATAAGTGGCCTTTGGGCTGACCCTAGTAGAGCAGAAAGAATAGAATCATTTTTAGATTCTTCAAACATTATTACTATGGAAAAAATGAAAGCCCTGCAAACCGATTATTTTTCTGAGCTTGCTAAAGATATCGTCCCTCATATTACTAAATTGGATAGAGGGTTTAAATTGGATGGGCACAAAAGGGCGATGCAATTTATAAAAGAGTGGGATTGTGTTGAACATAAAAATTCTGAGGCTGCGTATATTTTTCATTCTTTTTTATATAGTTTAACAAAAAATATTTTCAAAGATGAGTTAGACCTCATCGGAGATAGCTATTTTGATATTTTTTTAAATTTAAAATATATAACAAATAGAAACCTGAGATTAGTTTTAGACAATAATCATTCAACCTGGATAGACAACATTAATACAACAAAAAAAATTGAAACCATCGATGATATATTAATACAATCTTTTTATGATGCGTATGATTTAATAGTTGAGTTGTCTGGCCCAAACTGGTCTAATTGGAAATGGGGCAACGTTCATACCCTAACTCATAAACACGCGTTAGGGGACGTATCTATTCTAAATTACTTACTGGGGTTAAATATCGGACCTTTTAAGTCAGGTGGTTCCGACGGTACCCTTAATGCAGGCGGCTACTCGCGCACTACTCCATTTATTCAAACATCTGGTGCATCCATGAGAAGAATTGTCGATTTCTCAAACTTAAATGAAACCCAAATGATTTTGCCAACAGGCCAATCGGGATTGCCAAACAGCCCCCATTATAAGGACCAGGTAGAAAAATACAATTCAGGTTTATATAGAACCACTTGGTTCGACGAAGACTATATTAGAAGTAATAACAATTTTAAACATATGGTGTATAGTCCTAAATGATTACCGTTTTATTTATATCTATTATTTGTTTTATTTTAATTCATCATTTGTTTTATTGGGAAACCGGATATCCAGGAGACACAAAAAATCAACCTATACAATATTTTGCACATAGGGGATATAAGGGCAGTGGGTGCCCGGAAAACTCCTTAGAGGCCTTTGGCGAGGCTATAAAAAATGGATTTCATTGGATAGAGGTAGACGTTTTATCAACTATCGACGATGTAATTGTTTGTACACATAATTACGACCTTGAAGCTGAAACAAACGGGGTAGGTGATGTAAACAAAAAGCACTATAAATCGATTCATGCTCTAAATATTGGTATTTATAATAACAATAAATATAGGCATGGTCTTCCAACGCTAGAGGATGTTCTTAAATTGACTAGAGGAAAAATAGGAATTAACATTGAAATAAAAGCCCATAAAGTATTTGAGTTTAAAACTGCCCGGGCTCTTTCAAGGACCCTTTTAAAACGCCCCAGGGCACAAATGATGATTTCATCTTTTAACCCCTTTGTTATTTTATATTTTAGAATATTCCACAGAAATATAATGACTGCTTTTTTATTTGAGTCTGTCGGCTATTATTGGTTTACTCATATTATTCACCCAAACTTTATCCACCCAAGGATTGATATATTAAATAAGAAAATGATTGATGATTCTAATGCACACAATTTTGGAATAAATGTTTGGACAGCAGACAATTATCCCTGTCATAAATACTTAGAGAAGCTTGATATTAATGGAATAATTACAGATATGGACCTTAAATCATGATTAAACAAATTGATGTAAATGACCTAAAAAAAGAGTTAATAAACAACAGCCTTAAAATTATTGATGTGCGAGAGGACTACGAAATCAAAAAATCATCTATTAAGGGGTCTATGTATATACCTTTGGGGGAAATACCTAGTAGTGCAAACAAATTAATAAAAGAACAGAAATATGCAATTATATGTAAAAGTGGATATCGGAGCTATAATGCTTGTATATATTTACAAAATATGGGTTATGATGTTATTAATGTTGAGGGAGGAATAACTAAATGGGCCCAGGAGGTGGACCAGTCATTAGATGTATACTAATTATAATAAAAACAATCAAATATCGATCAGTAATTATATATAATTTTAATTAAGATAAGGCGCTTATTTTACGTAGGGAGAACAATAAAAATCTAAATTATTTAGATGGTTGTTTATAATGTATTCCATACAGGGTTACATATTTTTTGCTCCTTTCAATTTCATCATCCACTAAAACAAATTTATCATTGGTATATTTATGATAACTTAATTTATTGGATTTATTTTTAATTTTTAATTGTCCTAAAAAAGTAAATAATAAGATATGAACAATATTTTAAAATTAACGTATATTTTAATTATATATTTTATTTAATTTTGCCAAATATGCCTAATAAACCCTTTATAATTAAATAGTTACCATTTATTAAAAATACTAGAAAAAAATACCAAATAATTGCTTTAAGTATGGGATCTAAATCTCATAATTTTAATAAATATTTGTTTATTTAAAATACCAACATATTTATAATATTTCTTTCCTTCTATTACTTATTCTTTTATAAAGTAATTTTAATTACAACAACAATTATAATATTTCTCTCTTTTTTTCAAAAATTAATAATTATAAAACCTTCACCTAAACCAATCCTAAATCATTTAATATTATTCTTTTCAATTTCAAAATTCTTAATAACCGTTCTACTGTTTTAAAAACTTCATCCAAAATCTATAAATTAAATAAAAACAAACAATAAGGGGACAAATAATGCTAATAAAAACTTGGAAATTATTTTATTATTTTAAGACATTATATTATATTATTCTTAAAATTTATATTAAATTATTTCATGAT
>MDTE01006523.1_pt1 | contig 11120 bp, 1 predicted proteins | sample 811231 | NCBI WGS metagenome assembly MDTE01 (sample SAMN05326651, study PRJNA326480) | marine metagenome | isolation source: seawater | place: Indian Ocean: Red Sea | collected 2010 | reverse complement strand
TTTAATGTAATGTCATCCGAAGGTTGATCTAAAACAAATGATTTTCCTGCAAACAAAGGAATAGGTAATACAGCAGCACTAGATACTACAGGTGCTGGGAGTTTACCTGGGGAGGTTTGATTTATAATTTCATCATAATCTTCATCAGTATATCCACCACTACCTTCAGGTGGGTATAGATCTGAAACACCAGTCTTATTTGGATTTAAAGACCTCAAATAAGCAAGTGCAAAGGGTATAGTTACCTCATTCAAAGAAGCAGCACCTGAATGATTCAGAAGACCTGGTTCATCACCACCTTCATCTGCAATAGCTTTAGGAATTACAGATTTCTTACGCTTCTTAAACTTCATCTTTCCACCTTCAGTGGAAACTTTATGATCATCTCCAATCCAAAGTGAATTATCTGATAAGAAAAGGTGTCTTACTTTCTTATCTGCTGAACCTATGTCATATGATTCATGTGCTGAAGGTAATATATGTCCAGTAAACTCAAGGATACTGTTACCCCATTGACTTGTAGTAGGTGTTAAAGATGTAGTACCATCACTTACTGATGCTGCAGTTACTACACCATCTGCTAATGGTGGTGAAGCATCAACCCATTGTCCAGAAGGAGTACCCTGTCCATCATCATAGAAAATCTTTAATCTACCTTCATCAGACTTCCACCACAAATCTCCATCAGTAGCAGAACCTGGAGCATTATCATCTGTGGTTACAGTAGCACCTCCACCACCTCCACCACCAGCAGTTCCATTTGCTGCAGCAGTAATTCTTCCTTTAGCATCTACAGTAATATCTGCATTAGTATATGATCCTGCAGGAGAGTTTGCAAGATCTGCTAAAGCAAATGATGCTCTATTATTACCAGAACTCCATGTAATAGTTACATCAGCAGTACCTACTAGTTCAACTGTACTAGTAGTTGATTGAGCATCAGTAAGAGTAAGGATTACCTGATTAGTAGTATTAACTTGTCCAGATAAAGTATATGTTGTTATTGTATCATAATTAGTTCCATCATTAGTGTATTGCCACGTATCAGTTGTCTCATTCCATCTTATTACAGTATCATCTTGTGCTGATCGTTCTGCAACAACAAGTGCATTTAAACTAGGTTCTATTGGTATAGTAAATTCAACACCAGTAACAGATAAATCTGGTGATATTCCAGTAACTGTTATAGTTGCATCAGCATTACCACCTTGAAGTGTAAGAACATCACCGATAGTATATCCAGTACCACCATCTCCAGCAACAGCAACATCAATACTTGTAATTTCACCTGATGCACCAATTGCAAGAACATCAAAAGTAGCATTTTGACCAGTACCACCTGTAACAGGAAGATTTAAATCTGTAAGCGTATATCCTGTTCCAGCAGTTGTTATAGAAATTTCTCCAGGACCAATAGGACCAACATTTGGTCCAAAATTGATACTCGTTCTAATCTGATTTTGAGCAGGAGTAACCGTATCTACTGTTGCAGTACCGAGAGTTATACCTTGTGCATTATCAGATATTGTTACAGAAGCACCTACCACAATACCAGTGGTGCTATTCATATTACTAATTAAATTATCATTTGCTGTTACATCACCAGTAAACTTACCAACACCAGCATTCAATACAATCTGATTATTAGAAACTTCTAATGAAGCAGTAGTATTTGAAATTGCTTGATTATACGTTAATGATCCTGTAACTGTAAGATCACCTACCTGAACATCTGCTGATGTAACAGCAACACCACCAGTTAATCCTCTAGCAGTAACTGTAGCAAATGTATCTGTTTCAGAAGTTAAATATCCTACGAGAGAATGATCACCCCAACCATGTGCATCATTCCAATTTGCAATATTTCCAGAATTGATTCCAGCAGCATCAGATGCACTGAATACTGGATCTGATTCTGATGTAATAGCATCAGTAGGAACCCATTGTGTTCCACTCCATCCTAGATATTTCCCTGATGCATTACCAGCAAGATCAACATCACCAAGATGTTGTATTCCTATATTTACACCATTAACCTGAAAATTACCAGCACTAGTGTTTATATCAGCAGTTACACTAACATCACCAATTACACCTAATGCATTATTAGTGTATATTAAATTAGCAGTATCTTCAATAGCACCTGCAGTACCAACAACAGGTATTCTTCCTTCTGTTAAATCTGAAACAGTAAGAGACGCTAATTCAGTTTCTCCTCCTGAAATATTAGCACCACCTGTACCAGTAATAACACCATCAATTTGATATTCACCTGTAATATCAACAGTGCCATCAACTGTTAATACAGCCGTGTTAATTCCGTCATCAACCCATGTAATTTTAGCAGTATCTTCAAGAAGACCACCTGCACCAGCAAGAACAACTCTACCATCAGTTAAACTCGAAATAGTAACATTATTTGCAAAAGTAGCACTACCATTTTCATATAAACTTATATTTGGCGAAGACTGATCTCCAACATAAAGAGCATTTTCTACCCATACATCACCAGCATTTCCTATTATGACTTGATCATTACCAGTACCAAAAGTTCCACCTCCTGTAATCGATAAATCACCTATAACTGTACCAGCAACAGTTAAATCACCAGTGATCGAGATAGCATCAGCATCATTATCGTAAAACGCTGCTATATCAGAAGCAATTTCATTAATCTCCTGCCTTTGATCTTCTAAAGAAAAATCTTTGTTTACAATTCTTTGGGTCATTTGACTATCTGCTTAAGGAGGGACTTAATTTCGGACATTTCTTCCTTCAAAGTATTTAGTTCTTTCAAGGCATTTTGGAACTCACCTGAAAAGGATTTATTTACTTTAGGGGAAGTATTAATAATAGCACCTGTATTAGTATCCCTTACAAAATTTTCATGACCTTCTACTTTTAGGTACTGCATATTAATAAGAAGCAACTGCTCTCAAGTCCTGTATTTTAGGAACATATGAAGGATCAGATGTTCTCATAACAACTTTAATAGCAAACGAGGAGAAATCTGACATATCAGATTTAGTATATCTCAATTCTTGATAAGAAGATTGCTTCTCATATTGTCCAGAAATACTATTCTCTGGAGTAGCAATAGTATCTTTCTTATCAGGAGATCCATCAGCATTAAAGTACTCCCAATTAATATCATCAAAATTCTCTTGTGATGCTGCTTTCTTAATCTTATATAAAACCCTAACATCACTAATATCTTTAACATTAACAGTTAAGTAGAGATTAAGTGAAGTTCCAGCATTATCAATAAAGATTTCCTTGGTAAGATATTTTGAAATACCTGAAGTATTCTTTGCACCATATTCTGGTACATAATCAACACCATTAGATAATGTCATTGATTTAACTTCTGCATACTTGCCTGTTTCTAATGCCTGACCCTCAAAATCAATAAGATCACCTTGTCTGATAATATCAGAAACTTGATCTCCAGTTACTACTTCTCTAGCAAAAAGACTTCCAATTGTTATAGCACTACTGTAATCATTATTTGTTGGTTGCTTATCATTCTCTAATGTAAGTGTCTTGGTTTTAGAATCCCATAGAACTACCTTACCACTAATCTTGTTATCATATTTTTCTGATAAATTTGTTGGATTTAAAGCAGTAACAGTATTACCAACTACAAAATTAGGAACAACTTCAAATATACCACTAGTGGCAATTGTAACTGTATCACTAGCAAAGTCTTCTCCCGCAGGAGTTTCTAAAGGACCTTGTACACTGAATCTCAATTCCTCTCCTACACTAAATTTAAGAGAATTCTTAACTTTAACATAGATATCATTACTAACTACACGCAAGACTTCAGATGATGCTCCAGAAGAAAGACCAGTAACATTTTGTCCTAATTCAACATCAGCACTATTACCTGTAACAGTAAACTTATAGACTGGGTGTAATTTAAGTTCCTGATATCTCTTTCCGAAACGATCTTCTTTACCAGTAGAGTTTTCTATTCTATTAGAAGAAGTCTTAACAGAAGCAGATCTCATGTCAACCAATGGTGACAAGTGTGAAGAAGTTGATGAAAGATTAATCTTATATAACAGTGAATGATTTATACTATTATCAATTTCATTAATATCAGAAGCAATAATCTTCTGATTCAAGAAATAATGCTCTTCATTTAAGAATGTTGTCTCCATTGGAGAAACAGAATATGAAGTATAATTCTTTGTTGAGGAGTCTACAGGAACAACATTTGTAGTTTGTATCCAACTCTCAATCTTTGTATCTGATGTCTGTAAATATGGTACTTGAGTATAAAGTTTTTCATACTTCCTATTATATGAAGCAAGCATTGTACTTCCTCCACCATAACCTGTAGAAGATGCCCTAGTAGGTCCGATAATAGTATAGTTATCAATTCCAGAATTATTAACAGTAAACAAAGTATTTTCTATAGTACTTTGATCATATCCAGCAAAATCATCTACTCCACGGAAATAAACTTTAGATTTACCAGAAGTTTCAAATCCATTATCACGATGATGAATCTTTACAATCGAACTATTGTTTTTAAATAGATTAGATGTAGCAGTACTATTTGCTAAAGCATATGTTTCTGCTGGATTAACATCCAATTTCTCGTATCCAAGATCCTCATTCTTTATAAGAAGTTCTGCAGGTCTTGTAATATCAAATTCTGCTCTATAAAGAGTAAACTTAATATCTTCAAACAAATCTTCTGTCCAGTTATCAACGTTTTGTGATTTAAATACAGATCCCAATAGAGGTTGTGTGTTAACAACTAAACCAGAAGAGATATCAGTTTCTCCCAATCTTGATGCCCACAATTCATATTCTGTACTATCACATTCAATATTTAAAGCATACTCTGCATTATCCTGCAAGTAAACAGGATAATCAAAATTAAATCTTGTTGGAACTGTTGAATTGATAGCATCATCCCTATCAATAGCAATACCCATTCTAACTGCTGGTTCGTCAATAATGATATCAGATTCAATTACAGCACCAGTAGCAGCAGCACCAGAACCTCTAACCACTACAGATGGTGCTTCAGTATATCCTCTACCAGATATAGAAACATCTGCTAGATATAATTCACCATTTGAAACTTTCGCAATTCCAGTTGCATTACTACCTCCAGGTAATTGAGGACTCTCTATAGTAATAGTTGCTCCTTCATACCCAGATCCAATATTAGTAACTTTCAGTGATGAAACACTACCAGAGTCTTTGGCAATTTTTAAACCAATAGTTGCATTATTAGCATTATTGTATTGAGTAACAGAACTTAATGTTAAATCTTCAGCAGCAAAGAAAGCACTTCCATTATGATTACTTAAAACAAATGTATATACTTGCTGATTAGTAATTGAAATTTCACCATTACTTGTAGGAAGAACTTCAAAGTTATTCCTATCAAAGATCCTAGCAAGAGGACCTGAAGCAAGTGATCTATTACCTGTTACATATTCTCCAACCTTCAGTGTGATATTTCCAGAAGAATATACTTTCAAGAAAGTATCAGGATACAATGTAACTTCAGATCCTGGAACAATATATTTACCTGGTTTTTCAGAGTCAAGATTACTCAAATAAACACGTAAAGGAATAGAAGAACTCTTCTTCGAGAAGAATAGATCTAAACCAGTAGCAAACATACCACCAGAGAAATTCTCAACCTTAAATGTTTGTGCAAGTGGGTTAGGTCTAGCAGTGTTTTCTGTATTAACATCTATTAACTGTACACCTTCATTTGCTTTAAAGAATGCTGGTGCAGTTGAAATAATAGAAGCAGGGTTTTCTGGTAGAATACCAGTTGCATAGAATTTAACTTCAGCATAAGTATCCACAGCATTCTTATCAGTATCTGTAGAACTAGAGGTAAATCTTATTGTCTTAATACCTGTAGAGAACCTAATTTCTTCTGAAGTAGTATCATACTGTACTGTATTAATATCATCACTCCATGTTGTACCTTCTTTAGGAGCATAACCAGCAGGAACTAAAATAAGACCACTAGCATTACCATACTCATCGGTAACAATAGATGTATTAAAGGATGTTAATGAATTACCAGCAACACCAGTAAATCTAGAATCTGGATTAACCCATCTAGAAATATTCCTACCTTCCATAAAGACATGTACTTGTGTCTTTGGTTTTAGTCTCTTAAGAACATATCTAACAGGAATAGATCTCGCAAAGAATCTTAATGAATCTGAAATAGTAGATCCATTTATATTTTTATATCCAACACCTTTAGCAATCTCATTATTCTGTGGACTAACATTAGAAGAACTTGATACAGATGCATTTCCAACAGATGCTAATGAAGATGTAGAATTAGTTTCTGACAGGGAATTAATATTATAGAAAGCATTATTAACACCAACCCAATTAATCACAAATGAATTGTAAATACTTGAGAAACTTTGTTTAACATCTTTCGCCAAGAAAATAGAATATAAACCTGTGTTATTATCTGTTACAAGTGGAGCGACAGTGGTATCATACCATTGATCAACGTTAGGTGATATGGATGCATCTCCAACATACTGTATTACAACAAAAGGATTTGGGTTAATGACTTTAGTTGCAAATGTATTTGATGCATAAGGAATGTCTGTATATGGTAATGTAATAACATCATTGTTATTGACATACCCAGCAATATTTCTCTGATAATCCTTTGTATAAACTTCTTTTAATTTGAAGTTATCTTCTTTTACTTGTGGACGTAAAACAGACTGTTGTGAATCAATAGAACAAGTATAGTCACTAGATTGAAGATTACCTATGCCATGTGACTCAAAATTATCAACTATAAATCCACTCTTTATTCTATCAATACCCAAAGCATCCTTAACTTGCATGTTAAGTGCTTGTTGCTCTAGTATACTTAATGTAGTGTAATACTCTAGTCTTTCAACACGTTTCTCCAACTTACCAATATCACGCATTGTGAAGCGTCTATTATCGATAGGAAGAATTCGTATATCTTTACTTGTTCTAGTAAAAGCAGGAACAAAGAGATAGTATAAAGCAATACCATCTTCAATAATTTCTGGTTTGGTTGGATTCAATGAAGAGTTACCACTCTTAATTACAAACTCACCTTTCTGATTTAAAAATACACCATCAATCCTATCTAGATATTGCTTCTCGCTAAAGGATATTGTGTATGGTAATGATGTACTAGATGCAGGAGTACTAGCAACAGAACCACCAGCACCTGTGAAGTTAATATATTCTGACTGTGATAGTAAAGAAGTGTCCTGGAAACCAGTAATAATAGCATTCTGATCTACTTTAGGACGGAAATCAATAACATTCCTCAAATTCACAATACCATGAACTGATGAGTTAAAGTTAGGAACATCATCAGCAATCACACCATCTTCATGAACATAAGAGTCAACAGTACAGAAATCACCTTGTGAATGCTCAAAATAATCGAATGCTACTACAAGAATACCTGTAGGTGCATCAAATCCTGGTTTTAAAACTAATCTAGAAACATCATATAGAGTATCTCGTTGTCCATCATCAAACGAGAACCTATGTGTAACATCAGTTCCTACAACTAAATTACCATTAATATCTACAGTAGGAGCAGTTGTAGAAGTTCCTTCGTAGATGTATCTAACTTTGAATACATCAGAGAATGTATACGATTCTGTATTATCACTATCATAATCAATACCTCTAATAGGAACTACCCTATCACCACCAGCAGTGATTTTAATTCTCTTATTCTTTCTAGCAGTCTTTACTTTAGGTCTTGCTTTTGTTACTTCTAAAGTAGCAGTAAGCTTTAATTTGGGGAAATTGGATACGTTCGTACCAAAATAGTTATCTGGTAATGTTATCGTTAAACTTCCTGATGATAATCCAGAAGTCTCATCAGCAACATTCTGTGTCTCTACAAAATCAGGAGAAATGTAAACTATATCTCCATCATCAACAGCAGTAGAACCACCTTTATCTAATATGGTAACAAGGAAATCTTTTTCATTATATGTTGCAAATCTTTGTGTACCAAAACCAAGTTGAGCAACAAAGGTAATAGTTCCTCCAGTTGAACTACCTTCTACAACAAAATCTCTTCTAATATAGTACTTGATTTCACTATCTTCAGAATTCTTAACAAGACTACCAACCTCTTTACTTCCTGTAGGATACAGAAGAGAAGATATAGTTGTATCACTTAAAGCAGCACGTAATCTAACAACAGATTCTGCTGTCATATCATCAGGTAATGCACCGTTAAGATAAATTCTAGATTTATTAGTACCTTGTGCTAATGTTGTTTTCTCAACTACAAATTTATTAATACGACCAGTAGAATCATTAAACTGGATTATATCTCCTTGAGAAACATATTCAGATGCATTAATACCAAAACCATTACATTCAATATATCGATATCCTTGAGAACCAGAGAATGTAAACTCTGTTACAGGTGTTGTAACAGAATGATCTGTACTAGTAGTTTCTATATCTGCACTAAATTTCTTACTATCACCAAAAGTAGCATACAAAGACTTGACATTTTCAGCAGAGTATGTCTTTACAGTATCTCTATACAATACTGGTGTAACAACTGCTTCTGATGATGATGTGTTAGCAATAACAGTAACAGTTGGTGGAGCAGAGTATTCAATACTTACTGCATCTCTGTTCTTAATCTCTAATTTAAATAACAAACCACCAAGATTACCACACTCAATATCTGTGGACTCGTATATAACACCATTAACATTAACTTTGGCACTTCCATCAGAAGAGTATCCAACTCCTGGTGATGTTACAATGAAATGAGATATAGTGTTTTCTTTTGCTATACGTAAAAGACCACCTTCCTCGTTAACAATGGTTTCTCCAGATACAAATTGACCATACAACGTTTTTACAAAAAGACTCTTACCAGTAGAAAGGAATCCATTGCTATCACCCTCAATAACACCATATGCTCCACTTACATTTCCAGTAATATATTTTCCTGGTCTAAATTCAGCAGGTATAGCAGAATCAACAGTAAGTTTTGTGAAAAAGACTGGATTAAAATATGATAGTGAAAATAATCCACTATAGGGTGTAGATCCTCCAGATGTCCTTCCTTTAGAAAGAACAACATCAGTATCTTGATTGAATCCTTCTGGTCTTTCAATTAAAGAAAAATCTTTTGGTTTTGCTAAACCAATAACAGGAATTATACTCTCACTATAATCAGAAATCCATCCTATATCTAAAGGATTTCCACCACCATCTGTTTCTGCATTAGCATCTGCTTCTGTGAGATATATAAGTCTCCTTTTGGTCGAAATATTATCATCATACTCGATCATAAGATCATCAAGATAATTCTTCTGACCATAAATTGTTAATTGTAAGAAATCACCAGATCCAAGTTCTGGTCTCTTTACTTTTGCATATGAAAGTGTAGAAACACTTGCTACATCACCTACACCACCACCAACTGCTCTTGATGTTATAAACCAAAGCGTTTTAAGATCAGTTTTATCATTAGGTGTATTAGGTAAAATACTAGACTCGTCAACTGTAGCTAGAACAGTACTAGTCATGTAAATTGTTTTGATAGCATAATTCTTATCAAAACCTAATCCTCTTCTATTGATAGTCTGTATGTAATCAGTAGATAATTCTGTATTATTAGCACCAATAACACCATCATTATATACAGAATTCAAATAGATAGTTGGATACGCAGTAAGATCACTACCATATGCATTCAATGGTAATGTGTTATACAAATTACTAATAGTAAAACTAGCTAATTTAGCAGCATTAATAGTAACGTTATCTCTAGTAAGAGTACTTCTTGCTTTATCAATTTCGAGATACTTTGTCTCTTTGTTTACAATTTCAAATCCACGAACATATGCTTTACCAGGACCAATTGATGTAACAATCTTTTCACTAGCATCTGTAACTGATAAACCATTAACAGTTTCATCAGATCCTAATGAATACACACCAAGATTACCATCTCTTTGATAGTATTCCCGTACATCGATATCAAAATTCTCTACAACGTAATCACCAGACTCGTCGTATGTTCTTCTAGCAAGAGTCTTTTCTAATAATGAATAATCTGCTTGCTTAATTTGACGCTGAATTACGCCGTTCTTAATAGTAAGCAGTTGAATGAAATTCTTATCTGGAGTCTCGTCATAACCATACTTAATTACTTCAAGATCAACTTTTAACCTATGTGCTCCAGGAGCAGCATAGTTTGAAGCTCCAAAAGAATTATCATAAAGAGTAGGATCTTCTTCTGGTGCTACAAGAGATTCACTTACTTTAAAACCAACTTTAACAGATGGAACATTATTATATCCATCTACAACAATTAAAGCAGGATTATTTCTAACAAAGAATCCATTAACAAAATAAACTCCTTCTTCTACTTTTACTGCAGCGGCATATCCCATTGCACCGCTTTCTTGGAATGTAACAGTACCAGTATCTGGATCAGTTACAGCAACATTAGTAGGTAGAACACTACCATCTGTTCCAACAACAAGTAAAGGTGAATTGACACCATCTACTACTTCTAATGTTTCACCTTGTCTAAATGTTTCTTCATCACCTGATGTACCAGCAGTTAAGTACTTTACATATAATGTATCGTTATTATTTTCTGTGGATTTAGCAATATCTAGTACTATAGCAATAACACCAGAAGATAATCCATTAACTTTTTGCCCAACTAAACCACTAATATCATATTTTTGATAAATTATCTCACCACCAACATTAACAGCAACTTCTGAAACTGATGATAGTTTTACAAAATCTAATTTCTTATTAAGACCTACTTCACCAGGAACAACTAAATCTCCTTGTTTAAAGCGATACTTACCATAGCTCTCTACCTGATTCTGAAGTATAGATTGTAAAGTGTTTAATTCCCTACCCTGAATAGGATAAGATGGTCTAAACAGTACTTTATAAAAATCTTTACTTGAATCGTAATCGTCGAAATAAGGAGCTGCTTTAATATTAGTCTTCTGTGGCATTGTATTATTCTACCGTCTGGTTTAAGTTGACAAAAATCAGAATTCGATGACTAATTTGATATCCTCGATTTGATCAGCGGCTCT
>MDTE01083114.1_pt1 | contig 11122 bp, 13 predicted proteins | sample 811231 | NCBI WGS metagenome assembly MDTE01 (sample SAMN05326651, study PRJNA326480) | marine metagenome | isolation source: seawater | place: Indian Ocean: Red Sea | collected 2010 | reverse complement strand
GGTTGAAAATCGTGGTCCCTCAATGCAGACATAGGTACAATCTTTGTGCACAACTACACCTTGATCTTTTATGACATCTCCAACAATATTTTGCAGTTCTGGACAAAATGGATCTGCAACTGATATGTGAATAACTCTTCCCTCTTCTGAAAATGAGCCTTTTCTTGATTTTGTAAAATCAATAAATTGAGATGGTAAAGCAAAATGACCTGGCTCAAGTTCCTCTTTCAAGCTGCCCACCGCAGATGGTGCTATGATTCTTTTTACCCCAAGTTCTTTGAATGCCCAAATGTTTGCTCTATAGTTTATCAAATGTGGAGGTATGCTGTGTTTTTTTCCATGTCTTGGCATAAATGCAACTTTTCTTCCGTTAAACTCACCTATTGTAATAGAATCAGAAGTCTTGCCGTATGGTGTGTCGATTGTAATTTCTTTACTTTCTTTTAGTAAGCCAGAATCATAGATTCCAGTCCCGCCAAAAATTCCAATTTCAGCAGTATCATCCATTAATATTCCACCAATGACTCAGTTCTATATTCTTTGATTTTCTCAATTCCTTTTAGTGCAGTCAATTCAATTATGAATGCAAATCCAATGACTTTTGCATCTAGTTTTTCAATGAGTTTTGCAGCCGCTTTAGCGGTTCCACCAGTAGCAAGTAAATCATCACAGATTAGAACTCGTTCATTTTTCTCTAAAGCAGTTTTTTGAATTTCCATTTGTGCCTTACCATATTCAATTGAATATGATACTTTGACAGTTTTTCCAGGAAGTTTTCCAGCTTTCCTGAGCAAGATCATTCCCTTGTTATATCTTTGAGCTAAAGCACATGCTAAGATGAATCCTCTAGATTCAATCCCGGCAAAAACATCTACATCATTTGGATGAAATTTTTTTGCAAATTCATCTACCACAAATGATAGTGCTGAAGGATCCTTTAGTATTGGTGTAAAATCTCGAAAAAGTATACCTTTTTTAGGAAAATTTTCGTAGTCAGCTATTTTATCTTTTAAATTCATAAAATACAAAAAAAAATCTGAAATAAAAACCGTTAGATGGTATATCTATTAGTTTACTGTTATTGTTATAGATGAAGAACTTTGCGGATCATTAACTTGAATTTCTATATTTCCAGGTTCAATATTATTTGGTATTATCCAACTTGTACGATATTCTCCACTATTTGTTGCATAAATTGTCAATTTTTGACCAACTTCATTTCCATCAGAATCAAGAAATTCAATTACAACAGCACCTGATTCATAAGCACCAGCTCCAGAAATATCCACAATTTCTCCTAGTGAATATGTTAGTGACTCTCTATCCACTAGTACAATTATACCCTCTAATGCTTCTGCAACTTTGAACTTGTGTTCAGCAATATTACCACCACTCTTGGCTTTAATTGTCCATTCACCTATTATTGGATCATTTGGTATTCTGAATTTTTCAGATCTAAAACTACCTTCTTTGTTGGTAAATGTTTCAATCTTTTTTATTAGATTTTCTTCAGGGTCTAATAATGAAATTGTCATAAGTGAACTTTTACCTGTTTTTCCCATTACCAAAATCTGTTCTCCAGGATTATATTCATCTCGAGTTGTTTGAACTTGTATTGGTCCAGAACCTTGTACTAATCCAATGGTGAACACCGTATTTCCTCTAGCCTTACCATGTCTTACTTCAACAGTAAATGCACCTGAAGACAAATCTTGTGCATTAATTTCATAAATAATAAATCCGTCAGCGCCTAACACAACAGTATCTGATAATTTCTCTTTGGATGCCTCATCAATTATAATTAAGGATATAGTTGCACCAGGTGTACCTTGAATTGTAACTGGAATAGTTTCATTAGAACCAAAATTTAGTTTTGATGTTTTTACAATAATGATTTCTACTGGATCCTCACCAATTCCTACAACAGCTATACTCTCATCGCTACCTTGGTTAGCTGTTAGGATGTAAGTTCCCTTCATTGAAGAATTATCTGTTGGTATATCAAAATTAACAACACCTGATGAATCAACACTGATGATTTGTGAATAAACTTCTGTGCCCTTTGGATCTTCAAGAGAAATTAGCATGTCAGAATTTGCAATAGCATTACCACTAAAACTAATCAGATCTCCGGGCTCATATCGTAATTCTTCAGAATTAATTCTAATTTTTTCAGGTGATACAAGTTCAATATCTCTTATTATCTCTGTTTTACCATCAGAAACTACTATTGAAACAGATTCTAAACCCAATTCAGGTGAGAAGAGATTTTCGAACATCCATCTTCCATTCGAGTCACTAGTTATGGTATTGATTGAAAAAACACCTAGATTTTGTTGCTGTGATTTAATCGTTAGTGTAGTGTCTGGTGTTGCAGTTCCAGTTAGTGTTATTGAATCTCCACGTTTCACAGTAGGTGGTATATCATCAAACACAAGCTCTAATGTTTTAACAATTGTTCTCTTTGCTGAATCAATTAATCTGAGGCTAATTTGTTTTTCTGCACCAGATGTATCCGTTACCAAGAATTCTGTTCTGTCAGCACTGGTTTCAGTTGGAACCGTTGATGAAATTAGAAAATGACCATCATTGTTTGTAGAAAAAGATTTCATCAATTTATTATCTATATACAAATTTAAAGATTGATTTGGTACAAAATTTTCTCCCACCACTCTAAAATCAGATCCAGGAGATAGTTTTGTTGGAATTAGTCTAAAGTTTGATTCATCTTTTAGAGCAACAGATTTTGGTTGATTAATTTGTGGAGCATCCACACCATCTCCAATTTCTGAAGTTGTAACTGTCTTTGCTGTTTTTATTAAATTTCCATTAGAATCTAATGCCTTCCAGTTTATACCTGGTTTTTCAGTCACTGTTTTGATTCCAAATTTTACCGTTTCACCAGGCCCGACAAAATCTTTGGTTTCAAAAACTATTACTCCTTGTGGAGTATTTTTTCCAATCCAGCCTTTTTCTGTTTTGAATGATTGGAATGAATTATCAGAACCTAGCCAAATTCTAACCTCACTTATTTCAACATTATTTCCTCTACTGTTTTTTAATTCTAGAATAGTTGAATTTTCAATTCCATAACTGTTTGCAATTATTTCCTTTTCTCCGTATGCTGTATTTTCTGAAATTGAAAAAAGTGAAATTGTTAATAGCACCAGAGATAGTGTACCTAGAAAAAGTAACCTCATTGATCTCGATAATGTGCGTCTACAATTAAACCTTAATCATAATTGTTTCTAAATTTAGGCATTCTTTGAACTGATGTAATTTAATACGTCTGGCTGTGTGAATTTTAATTCATATGATTCCCATGAATCAAAAATATGCTCAATTTGATTAACGTCCTCAGATTTGAGATATTCACCATCTGAAATTGCTACAAATGACTCAATATCCTCAATACTACCAAATGTTGGAATTATACAGGTTACTGCTTTCTTTGATAAAATAAATTTCATTGCTAATTGCATAATGTCATATCCATATTGCTTTCCAATAGGCATGACTTCTTCAACTTTTTCAAATGCTCTTTTGAACCATTCTTTTTTTCTAACTGCTCTGTGATCATCATCATCTATTTTTTTATCAACATCTTGCATTGTTCTCATCTCACCAGTTAATACACCGCTGGCATCTGGAACCCGAACAAAAATACCAATTTTCCTTTTTTCAGCATTTTCTAACAATTCTCTTCCAGGAATTTGCTCAAATAGATTGTATACGGTTTGTACTGCAGATAGGTTTGGTATATCCATTGATTCTAATCCTTCTGCAGTCCATCCAATTGCTGGACCTAACGCAGATTGATATGTTTTGATTTTTCCTTCAGAAATTTTATCATCTAAAAATTGAAAAACACTTTCGTCTCTAATATGGTATAACTTTGGATTATGTAATCCATAAATATCGATATGATCCGTTTGTAATCTATCCAAACTGTCTTGTAACATTTTTTCAGAGAATTCTCTTTCAGAGAATCTTTGTGGCAGTTCTGCATGCCCAATTTGTTTTACTTCTGAAAAATCATAGCCATATTTAGTAGAAAATATGACTTCATTCCGCATATCCTTGAAAACTTCACCAACAATTTTTTCTGCTCTACCTTTTCCATACATGTCAGCCATTTCAAAAAGATTAATTCCCAAGTCATATGCCCTTTTCAGCATTTTCTTTGCACCAGATTCATCAATTTTCTTGCCCCACCATCCTGGAAGTGAGAAAGACCAAGTTCCAAAACCTATTTCTGATACTTTGATATCACATTTTTCTAATTTTCTATACTTCATTTACAATACTCCTAAATTTTTCCAGTCTTGTTTGAATTTCTGATTCATTTAATACTGATTCACCAGAATCAAAGTTTGAATTTATTTCTACCCATGACTTGCAACCTTCAAAACTAGAATCAAGTGGAAGTTTTATTTCTGGAATTTTATATGTCTTGAGAAAAACCACTTTGAATGGTTTTTCAGGTTTCCAATTTCTTCTTTCCTGAATGTAAGTATCACTCCATATGTGAAATTCTGATAATCTATCAACAATTTCTATTGATGTGATATCTGTTTCATACATAACTTCAGCAAGTGATGTAATTTTATTGAATTTTTCATCTGGCTTTTCGTTTAATACTTGTTCAAGAAAATCATGATATTCAGATTTAACATGTTTTGGTTCTTGATGTTCCCATGTTGGAAACAAAAAGAACTTTTTTGATTCAACATTAAATCCTGAGGCAGTTTCTAAAATTCCTCCTTTTCTTAGTATTACAGTTTGTTTTCCTTGTTCTAACGCTTTAACTACGGTTGCCCATTCTTTTAATCCGTTCATTATCCAAGGCTGGTAATTATAGGAATAATATCCTTTTTCACACAGACTATCATTGGTGTGTCAACTTGTACATATGCAGAAACTTTTGTTCCTCTTAGTTCCATTATCAAATCTTGAAAAATATGTAGATCATCTGTTTCAAACGCCAGCATGAAATCTTCATCATGAATTCCAAATGAATATGTTGTATTCAATTCAACTTGGGGGAATTTTTGACTAGTTTTAATATGTTCATCCATCATTTGTTTTCTTTGCTCAAGTGGTAGAAGATACCATTCCCGTGTTTTAATAAATGGATATACAATTGCATATTTTTTTGGTTCCATTCCACCTAGAAAAGAATGAGTTCTATTTGTTTGAGCATAGATTGATGGTCTGGTGGATGATATGTAAACACGAGATGGTGTAATATACTTCCCAACAACCGTCAGATATATCTTTGATATTGTATCTTGAATATCTTCTAATGATTCTGACATAAACCATAAAAGGAAATCTGCATCATCACGTAAGCCTAATGTTGAATAAGTACGAATTTCAACTGGAGAATTTGAAATTACATTTTCAAGCTCTCTTGCAGATTCTTCTTTTGCAAGATCAGCCATCCAACGCCATTTTGGATCAATTTTAAAGAATGAAAAATTAAAGTATTTTTTTTGCTCTTCAGACATGATTTTTTTTATCTTTGTTGCTATTTAAAATAGTATTTAGAATTTGACTTATTCTGAATTTTCAGTAATCCAGTCATAACCACGCTTTTCTAATTCTTGAGCAAGTTCTGCATTTCCACTTTTTAGAATTTTACCTTTTGCAAAAACGTGGACATGGTCTAATTTATCTAAGAAATTTAAAATTCGTGCATAATGTGTAATTACAATGGTTGTAGAGTCTTTATCTGAAACTTCGCTAATTGCTTTTGCAACTGCTTGTACTGCATCAATGTCGAGTCCTGAATCTGGTTCATCAAGAATTGAAATTTTAGGTTTTAAGACCGCCATCTGTAATACTTCAGAACGTTTTTTCTCTCCACCTGAAAACCCCTCATTTAGATATCTTGATAAGAATTCATCTTTCAATCCTACGGCGTTAATATTTTTTTTCAGGTAATTCTGAAATTCTCTTACAGTAATGAAGACTTCTCTATCATCACCCTGCATTGCTTTACTAAGCGCATTGTAAGATGTTCTAAGAAAATGTGAAAAACCAACACCGGAAACTTCTGTTGGATATTGAAATCCTAGAAATAATCCTTTTTTTGCACGTTCATCGGCAGTTAGTTCAAGTATACTTTCACCATCTAGTAAGATATCACCACTTTTAATTTCATATTTTGGGTGTGCAAGCAATGTATATGCCAATGTACTTTTTCCTGAACCGTTAGGACCCATTATCGCATGAACTTCACCAGGTCCAGTTTTCAAATTTACACCTTTTAGAATTTCTTTACCTTCTCGTTCTACGTGAAGATCCTTTATTTCAAGAACTGCCATAAACAAGCAATTTGTTTTTTATATATAATTTCGACGAATTTTAGCTAATCCTAATCAAAAAATAAGAAAAAGGGGGGATTATTTTGTAGCCAGAATTGGTCTTAAAGTTAGAGTAATTTTGTTTGTGGTAAGAATTTCCTTCACTCTGTTTCTGATGGTAACTTCGGTTATACCCGAAACTGATGAAACATCTCTTTGTAGAATGTTTTGACCTATCAAAATGGATGCAATGTATAGATATGCAGATGCTATTCCATTTGGTGCTTTGCCATTGGCGATATTTTGATCTTCTGTTTTTTCTGCTATCTCCAGGGCAAGTCTTTCTACTCTAGTATCTGTTTTTGTGAGATTTGCAATTTTTGAGATGTACTTGTCCATAGTTACAACGGTTGTTGCAATAGAACCCATATCCAAAACAAGATTCCTATAATATTTTGCAGCAAGCTTTGTTTTGGATTTTACATCTTTTGGTGCACACACAGTCTTAGATATGTCATCTAAGGATCTGACAATATGACATTGTTTGCATGCCATGTAGATTACAGCAACTGTAATACTAATTACAGACTTGCCTTTCACTTCAATGTTTTTTCCATCTAAACTTCGATAGATCATTGATGCAGTTTCTACAACATTTTTTGGAAGATTGCAGTTTTCACAGGTTTCAGATATTTTTCCAAGCACATTTGTAAGTCTTCTTTCTCTAGGAGATGTCACTCTTACTCTTTTTTGCCATTTTCCCAATCTTTGCATTTGATTGGTTGTGGTGCTGTCAATTTTTTTTCCACTATAATCAGTGTTTTGAACTGCTATTTCGGTTGCAATTCCCATGTCGTGTTGTGAGAGTGTTGTTTGGCCAGTTGCTCTTGCCAACCTCATTTTGTCTTCTAGATTTACTCCTTTTGCTTCAGGACCAAAATCGGCCATTTGTTCTGCTACAACAATACCGCAGCTTGAACAAATTCTTTCGCCATTATGAATGTCATCTACAATTGTAGACTTACATTCAGGACAGCAAACTTCGATTTCTAGTGTGTTCATTTATGTTTTCTCCTGTGTTTTTTATTTACAGGAGAAGTTTGTTCATATGAAAAAACTTTCATTCCATTTAATTTTTTTAAATTGTTTGTCAATGGAATAGCAGAAGCAAATGGATTTTTTACAGGTCCAATTAATTCTGTAACTTTAGCAATCTTTTGACTACTTTCATTACAAAGTAATTGACCTTCTTTGATCCCTTTGCTTAATTTTATTATGACTCGACCACTATTGGCTAAGTGCATAATTTCACCTACCTCCTGCAATTACACATTTTACAATCTAACTACTTTCATTATCTTCTGTCAACAAAACTTTAGCTTGAAGCTATTTTCATTAATTTTTTGATTGTTTTGATCTTTTTGCAACTAGTTTCTTTGAAATTTTATTCATAATGTTAGTTTTTGTTGTATTTTTTTCTAGAACAATATATCCAGATCTAACATAAGGTCTTTTTGGAAATCTTACTTGTTCCTCAGATTCTTTTGGTTCTAATCCAGCTGCTTTTGATGCCTCAATCAATTCCTTTAGAGATGGATCGAAAATACATTTCTCTTTAGAAAGTTTTCTTCCTTTGTTACGTGGTAGTGTTTTGTTAAAATAATCAAGCCAGACTACGACATGTTCGTAATCCTTCATTTTATCACTTTAGTAAGATTCCGTTTAATATTCCATGTTGACCTGGTCTTGAAACAATTTTGCATTCACCATCTTTTGTCTCAACAATAGCACCTTTTGTTATAACACCACGTCTTTGATAATCATTGTTAGTTTGATTTTCTAGAACTTTTACAATTTCAGAAGTTTTAATTTTACCATCTGGTAGAACTATGTTAACTGTGTTTGCAGTTTTTAACGAAGTCTTTCTATTGTTACCTCTAGTTTTTCTTGTAACAGTAACTTGTTCACCCATTAGTGCTTCATTTGGAAATCTATCGATATGAAATTTTCTTCTAGATTTTAGGGGATGTCTAATCCCTCCAGTAATTTTACTGGTCTTCAAATTCTCTACTGATTTTCGCATAGAATTGGTTCATTCCACTCTAATTTATACAAAACGCATAATCTACAAAGTTATTGAGTGTTAATTGATAGTTATGAACTAATTGTTGGTGTCTCTTTTGTATTTCGTGTTCTTACTTTTTTGAATAGTTTTTGCCTTAGAGTATCCGCATCACCTTGAATGCCAAAATATTTCTTAAATTTTTCTGTTGTAGTGTAAATTTTTATTCTGCCAACATTTTGATGTTCAATAAAATCTAATTGTGATAATTCTTTAAGATGTGCATAAACACCGGTACCTCGTACTTCTACAAGCTGTTTACTTGAAATTGGTTGTTCATATGCAATGTAAGATAATGTTTTTTGGGTAGATTTAGGCAAGATTGGTTTTGATGCAAATCTTCGTCCTATCGTTGAACTATATTCTGGTTTTAATTGAAAAACATACGAGCCATCAGGAAGTGTGACGATCTCTATTGCCTTAAACACAGATTTTGCTTTCTGACTCAATTTTGAAAGTAGATTTAGTGTTTTGGTTCGTGATTCAGTTCCAGAGGCACGAATAAGCTCTTCCACACTCATAGGCCTGCCTGCTGAATATAGCGCTGCTTCTAATCTAGCAATAGATTCATTTTCATCCTCAACTTTTACCATATTTCAAACCCTCCAGAATTGACTTAAAATCATCTTTTACACTTCATTGATCTCTTTGTAATTATTCTTTGATTAAGGTCACCCGTATATCTTCATCCACTTGAAGCAAGTCAACCTTTTCATCCCTAGCTAGAAATAGAATTGCAAAGAAACATCTTATTGACATTGTTGTATCCAAATCTTTTGTAATATTCCCTAGCAGAACAGTTCCGGTGTCTTTGAGTTTATTTAATACTAAATCTTGGTATTCTCCTATTATATTTTCAAGTGAATTAAAATATTTCTTGAAGTCTGGTGTTTCAACAGGTTCAAACTTTAATTGATTACCTCTTCTCTCTCTTGGATTTGCAATTGTACCAATCAAATTTTCAAGTAAATCTAAAAGTTCGTTTAGTGAAACAGGATATGTTGATTCATGTCTATATGGAATATCCAACATTTGAATGTCAATATCACTTCTTTGCCTTAGTGGTTTTTTCTCCATGGCAGCTTTCTGAAGTGCAAAAATACTCTCTACTTTTAATTTATAAATTAGTGAAGATGATAATGCTGCCATTCCAGCAACTCTAAGATCTTTTTTATCAGCTTTTTCCAAAATTTCAAGCAACATCGTTAGAATCTGTATTAAATCAATATCCCAAACATCTTTTTTCTTAAATCCCTCTGGATCAAATAGAACATTAATTGGAATTTTTGAAATTTGAGCTTTTGTATCTTCTTGACTCACAGAATTGCCATAAATGCATTCCATAATATCTAAAGGCTCTAATTTTTTGTCGTTCCCAGTCAACTCTTATATTGTAAGCTAAAAAATTACAACTCATTGAAAGCAGCTCAGATAAATGAACCCAACAAACCACTAGAAATAGTCGATGTAGATATTCCAAAACCAAACGGTTCCCAGGTTTTGATAAAGATAAAATCAACTGGAGTATGCCATAGTGATTTGCATTTATGGGAAGGTGGATATGATACTGGTGACGGATTCATGAAAGTCACAGATAGAGGTGTAAAATTTCCAGTTACACCGGGTCATGAGATAGTAGGAACAATTGAGGAGATTGGTAGTTCTGTTCAGGGTGTAAATGTGGGTGATCTAGTACTAGTTTATCCTTGGATTGGTTGTGGATCATGTCCAACATGCAAAAAAGGTGATACTAATCTGTGTGAGACACCAAAATCATTAGGTGTATTCCAAAATGGTGGTTATGCAGAACATGTACTTGTCCCTGATTATAAATTCCTAGCAAAAATTGATGGCTTAGATCCTGATGCTGCTGCATCACTTGCATGTTCTGGTCTTACAGCATATACTGCCATTAAGAAAGCTATAGTAAATGAACCTGAAAATATTCTTATCGTTGGTGCTGGAGGTCTTGGATTAATGGGGGTTCAAATTGCTAGCTCATTGTCAAAATCTAATATTATTTGTGCAGACCTTGATGATAAAAAACTAGAATCTGCAAAACAACTAGGCGCAACACACATCATCAACACTAAGGGATCAGATTCTATTGAAAAAATAATGTCAATATGTAACGAAAAAGGAGTAGATAGCATAGTAGATTTTGTTAATGCACCACCCACAGTTAAAATGGATCTTTCGTTAGTTCGAAAACGTGGAAATATAGTTCTTGTTGGATTATTTGGTGGTGCAGTTGAATTACCTTTGGTTTCGGTGCCTCTAAAGGCAATTACAATTCAAGGAGCCTATACAGGAAATTATAATGATATGGTTGAATTGATTAAACTTGCACAGGATGGAGTGATTAATCCTATTGTATCAAAGCGTTATTCATTGGATGAAGCCAACTCCGCGTTAGAGGATCTTAAAAATAGAAAGATCATAGGTAGAGCAGTTATCAATCCTTGACCCAATGAAAAAAATAGTTCATATTTGAATGTGATGAACCTATTGTTCAGTTTGAGTTTTTTCCATACTAGATCATTTTATGGATGTACTATATTCGATTATAACCTAATGTTTTTTTTGATTAGCTAATAACATGAAAAACGAATTAGGACGAAAAATAACTAGTCTTACTATAATGACCATTATGGTCGCAGGTGGTTTGACCCTTGCAGCCCCAGGCGTAATG
>MDTE01010977.1_pt1 | contig 11123 bp, 11 predicted proteins | sample 811231 | NCBI WGS metagenome assembly MDTE01 (sample SAMN05326651, study PRJNA326480) | marine metagenome | isolation source: seawater | place: Indian Ocean: Red Sea | collected 2010 | reverse complement strand
GATGGGCAATGTGTTCTGGGCGGTGATTGCGAACTGTTGTGAAGGCTGCAATCCGGTGGAGATTTTCAGGATGATGAAAGCCGCGCGTGAGGAGGGAGAGACGGAATGAACAAGGCCCCGTTTGTTTTAACCGCCACTCTGGCCGCGCTGTTCCTCTCTTGGTACGGCATGGTTTGGGGGCCGGCCAGTCAGCAGAACGACCTGCGCCCACACGTGGCGGGGTCGACCATCTATCCGCATGATCGCACGGGTCTGGCCAAGCAGGGTGCGGAAGTATATCGGGCCAACGGCTGTTACCATTGCCATAGCCAGCAGGTCAACCAAGGGCCGGTGGAATATGAGTTGATTCTGCTGGGAACGGGCGTCAATACCGAGTTGTTGAACTCCATGGCTCGTCAGGAAGTGGACCCCGGCGCGGATGCCATTGATAAGGTCAAGCTGGCGCTGTTGATAGGCGGTGACAGCGAGAGAAGTGAGAAGAGAGAAGCCGTCAGTAATGCCGGGCTGGATAACGCGGCCAAACAGGAGGTCTTTTCACTGGCTGAATTGCCCAACGCGGAGGCGCAAAAGGAGGCGCGTGAAATTCTCGAATTGGATGAGTCCAAGGATGACGCTGCCCAGTCAGCAAAACACACATTGACACTAGGCAGCGAGTTGACTTGGAAGGAAGCCAAGAAAAAGGTCATCGCGCTCAAGGGCGCCGGTGCGGTCGTGATGCTCAGGCCATACAGCCCGGAGAACTCTGGGAATTCCGGGGCGTGGGCAGACCTCAAGCGTGGCTGGGGGGATCGTCGCAGCGTGGCCCGCGATTATCTTTATGACGCCCCGGCCATGCTCGGCAGCCAGCGGATAGGGCCGGACTTGGCCGATATTGGTGGCCGGAATGCAGATGCCGCCTGGCACTATCGCCACTTGTACAAGCCGCGTTCTGAGACGGGGCGTGAAAAGTCCGTGATGCCATCCTATACCTATTTGTTTAACAAGCGCAAAGTGGAGGAAGGGGCGAAGCTCAGCGGAGATGCCGTGTTGGATGCGGAAGGCAATTCCATTGAGCCCGGATATGAAGTTACGCCCAAGCACTCTGCACGCGCCTTGGTTGCGTATCTGCTCAGCCTGAAGCAGGACATGGAATTGCCGGAGGCACCCAAGCCAGTGATTGTTTCGAAGAAACCGGACGAGAAAACCAAGCAATGAGCCAGTCCACCGACAACATGTTGCCCGAGAACGCCGAGCCGACCACCGGCAGCGTGACCATGCCGTTGGGATTGGCCATCGTTTTCGCGCTGGTCACCTACGTGGGTTGCAACATTACTGACAGTGCCGACGGCGGTTTCTCCGCCTTGGTGTATGCGCCGTACACTGACGAGGCTGAGATCAGTGCGACGCAGGCCAAGACGCCCAGGGAATTGCAAATCGAGCGGGGGGCGGCTTTGTACAAGCAGAATTGCTCCAACTGCCATCAGCCCAGTGGCGGCGGTTCGCAGGGGCAGGGGGCACCACCGCTGGCCGGCTCGGAATGGGTTTTGGCTGAGGGACCGGAACGCATCATTCGCATCGTCAACAACGGCCTAACCGGCCCCATCGAGGTTTTGGGCCAGACTTGGTCTTCGGGCACGATGACGCCCGTTGGCGCGGCCATGTCTGACAAGCAGGTGGCTGACGTGATCACCTACATCCGAAACGCTTGGGGCAACGCCGCGGGGGTGGTTACACCTGAGCAGGTCAAGGCGGTCCGGGAGGAAACAGCCGGACGGGGCACGAAGGCGTGGACGGCTGACGAGTTGTTACAAGTGGAACTCGGCGGCGAGTAATCACGCTTGCCAGCCGGTTGTGCCGGCAACATCCTGTTCCCCGTGAATTTCGTTTTTATTCGATGGGCGGTGTTGTGCTGTGCACCCCTTGCCGGTTTCGCTGCTCCCCAGTTCGCTGTCGCCCCATTCACCGCGGATGTCACTGTGCCCCTTGGGCATGGCATGATGGGTGGTCTTTGGAAATCCAAAAGCATTGCCGATCCACTTTTTGCCAAGGGCGTGGTGATCACGGGCGGAGCCAAGCCGGTTGTGTTCGTGAGTGTTGACTGGTGCGAACTGCGCAACGCCTCCTTTGACCGGTGGCGGGAATCGTTGGCCAAGGCGGCTGGCACTACACGGGAGCGTGTCCTCGTCAGTGCCGTGCATCAGCATGAGGCGCCCGTGGCGGACCTGGAGGCGCAGCAGCTTCTGAAAGCGCGGGGATTGAAAGGCAGTATTTGTGATCTTGCGTTTCATGAGAAAGCCGTCCAGCGCACGGCCGCGGCCTTGCGCGATTCCTTGCGGCGGCCACTTGGGGTGACGCACGTGGGCATCGGGCAGGCCAAGGTTGAAAAGATTGCTTCCAACCGTCGCTACGTGTTGCCGGGCGGCAAAGTGTCCTTTGGCCGGGGCAGCGCCAGCGGTCGGAACATCCTTGCCGCCAAGGCTCCCGAGGGGACGATTGATCCTTGGCTTAAAACCCTGACTTTCTGGGATGGGGCGCGGCCATTGGTGGCCCTCACTGGTTACGCCACTCATCCAATGAGCTATTATCGTACGGGTGAGGTCAGCGCTGATTTTCCCGGCATGGCCCGTGCTCAGCGCCAAAAGGAGACCCCCGATTGTCTACAGATTTATTTCAGCGGCGCCAGCGGCAATGTCACCGCGGGCAAGTACAACACCGGCGAACGCAAGAACCGCACGGTTCTCGCCAATCGACTGCATGTCGCCATGGTCAAGGCTTGGGACAACACGAAGAAACATCCGCTGCGGCTGGTTCAGTTTCGTAATGCCAAGGTGAAATTGGTGCCGCGCAATCACTCCGGTTTTGCTGCTGCAGACTTTCAATCCAAGCTGGTGAAGGGAGGCGATCCTTGGCAGCAGTGTCTCGCGGCGATGGGATTGAGTTGGCGGCAACGGTGTGAGCGTGGTCAGCTGGTGGATGTGCCGGCCATTAACCTTGGGGTGGCGCAACTTCTTTTGTTGCCCGGTGAAAGTTACGTGGAGTTTCAACTCGCGGCACAGAAGATGCGTCCCGGCCAGTTCATCATGGTTGCCGGCTATGGCGAGGGTGGCACGGGCTACATCCCGACGGAAAAACACTGGCGGGAGAAGGATGGCAACCTTGCTGATTGGTGCTGGGTTCACCCCGGCGCTGAGGCGGTGCTCCTGAAGGCCATGCGCCAGGCGTTGAATCCGGATTGATTTGTGTTAAAGGGCGGCTTGGAGGATTTGGGTGAGTTCCTCGTCGGTTAACTTGGCGGGATTGGCCTTCATGCTGCTGGCCGCCTTGGCTTTCTCGATGATTCCGGGAAAGTCGGATGCTTCAATGCCGTGAGTGGCGAGGCCGGGGATTTCCAAATCCGAAGCCAGTTTTTGGAGCCAATCAGCGCCATCGTCCGTGCCGAGCATTTTTTCCACCTCCTGAAAACGCGCGGGTGAACGGGATTTGTTGATGCGGAATGCGTGTGGCAGCAGGGCGGCGCAAAGGGCACCGTGCGGGGCGTGGTACATTCCACCGAGCGGCGCGGCGAATCCATGGACTGCGCCGAGGCCGGAGTTGGCCAAGGCAAGGCCGCCACAAAGGGAGGCAAAAGCCATCTCGGCGCGGGCAGCGGGATCATCCGTACAAGCTTGGCGCAGGGCCCGGGCGGCCCGTGGAATGGCTTCCCGGCAGAGGGCGTCGGTGAGGGGATTGGCACGGCGACAAGTGAAGGGCTCGATAAGTTGGGTGAGGGCGTCCATCCCGGTGGCGGCGGTGATGTCGGAGGGAAGGCCCTGGGTCAACTCGGGATCGATGATGGCTAGGCGGGGGAGCATCAGGGGATGGCGGAGGCTGACCTTGACCTTGTGCTCGGGTGAGGCCAGGACGGAATTGCGGGTGACTTCCGCGCCGGTGCCGGCGGTGGAGGGGATGGCAATGACTGGGAGCGGGTTGTGGAGGAGAGGCTGACCTTTGCCGATCACTTCAAGGTATTCGAGGGGATCGCCGGGATTGGTGGCGAGAGCGGCTATGGCTTTGGCGGCGTCAATGGCGCTGCCGCCGCCAATACCGATCACGGCTTGGACATCTTTGGTTGTAGGGAGCGCGGCCTGAATGTCGGCCAGCGTGGGTTCGCCGGAGATGGCGTGGGTGGCAAAATCGGTGTCCTTTAAAAGATCCAGGAGAGGCTGGGCGCGCTGAGAGGTGCGGCCGGTGACGACCAGCGCGCGGTCGCCCAAGGCACGCATGGCGGGCGCGGCTTCAGCGAGTTTGCCGGGGCCGAAGAGGATTCGCGTGGCGGTGGCGAACTCAAAAGGCGTGTCACCAACCTTCGTCATCAGGGTAGTGGTTGGTGTATTTAACGGCTTGGCGCGGCTCGGCCATCATGTCGGCTACGGTATCGCGCCAGATCTGGTAATGGGCGGTTTCCTTGTGGGCGGCGGGGGCGTCCTGGTCGCGGTAGACCTCGATGAGGAGAAAACGGGTGGGATCATCAATCTGCTGGCAGATATCAAAACGGGCGATGCCGGGTTCTTGCACGCTGTGGCGGGCATTTTCCTGCGAGGAAGCACGGAAGGCATCCTCGGTGCCTTCCTTGACGTGGACGTGAACGTGTACAATGAACATTTTTTTGGGGTTGGAGGAGGGAGTTTGAGGCAGGGGGATTTTTTTTGCAATTCCATGTAAGAAATTAGCGGCGAACCACGATGTAGAGGTGGATGACGAAGTGGGATTCATGAAAAAGGTTTATCTGGCAACATTTTTGGCGGCGGTTTTGTCGGTGTCGGCGTGGTGGATTTGGGAACCTGCGCCGCGTCCAACGCTGGCGGTGCCCATAGATGGGCTGGTTATGCCGGAATACTGGCGCGATCCGGCGGCGGGTGTGCAGAGGATGGTGTCGTTGGAGGATGACGCGCGAAGGGAATTGTTCACCCCAGATGGTCGGCTGGAATTCAGCCCGGTGGAAGGGGTCAATCTGGGGATCAAGGTGGATCGAGTGACGCAGTCTCCTGTTGGCGGCAAGCTGAGCCATGGTGTCGTGGAAGGCGAACCGGGGGGCGTGGCTGTGTTCTCGGATGTGGAGGGCGCGTTGGCGGGTTCGGTGGAGTTGGCGGATGGGCGGTTTTTCACCCTGAATTACTTGGCGCCGGGTCTGCATCGGGCAGCGGAGATTGATTTTTCGACCGGCCTGTTGGACTGCGGCTCCAACCGCGAGGAGGTTCCGGCAAAGCTGCCGCGAGGATACGAGATGGTTTTTGATGGGGCGTCGGGAATGAACACGGCGCAGTTGCGGGCGGATTTGCGGTTGGCACTTTCCCGGCGCGCCTTGCGGGGTATGCCCCTAAACATGGGTATGCGGCCTGACAAAATTTCACCCCGGAAAACCCCTGTGGTGGTGGTCACCGGCAAAAACAAGAACGGTCTGCAAGCCCAAAAGAAGAAGCCGGGCTCGTCGGGTCGTGCCCTGACCAAGACGAAGGCCACCACACAGGGGCGAACCGGGACCAATTCCAAGAAACCCGCGCCCACCAGCACAGCCCAAAAGAAACCCACGAAGCCCACCAGCATAACCAAGAAGCCGGCCAATAAAAACAACGGCACCAAGCACACGTTGAACACATCCACGAAACCGGGCGGCGGTAAAACTTCGAGGACAAGTGTCGTATCTCAGCCCACCACCACTTCGACAGGCGGCGTGGCGCGTGTGGATCTGATGGTGGTCTATACGCAGGCTGCCCTTTCCCGGTTTGGGAGCGACAAGGGCATCAAGGCGCGGGTTAATGTGGCGGTAAGCCGGTCAAATCAGGCTTTCAAGGATAGCGGCATCAAGGCTGAGTTGAACTTGGTTCACGTGGGAAAAGTCAACTACCAGTCCGGTGGCGACAAAGGTCTGGACTTGCGCCGACTGACATTTGGGGGGTCCGGAACCGCCCTGAAGGATGAGGTTGGCAAGCTCCGTGCGCGTCACCAGGCGGATCTTGTGACTTTGGTCACAAATTCGGGAGGTGGAGGCGTGGGTTGGCTGTTTGGCGGGAGTTCCCCCAAGCCTCAGCTTGGATTTAACGTGGTCGGAGCTATGTCGTTGTACTATACCGTCCTCGCTCATGAGTGCGGCCACAACATGGGCTGCCACCATGCCGTGGGTGATCCCGGTACCAGCAAGATCAAGTATGGAGCCGGCGACAATTTTGGTTGGCGGTTTTATGCCAATAACGGAAAGGGCAACCGGCAGTACCGTACCATCATGGCCTACGCCCCAGGCCATCGCATTGGCTACTTCTCAAATCCGGATGTCAAATTTGGCGGTGTTCCCACCGGCATCGTAAACCAAGCCAACAATGCGCGAATTTTAAACCTAAACGCCCAAATTATCGCCAGAAACTCGGATCATTTATCCACGAAATGACCCTCGAAATCTGTAACCAAGCCGCCCGGTACAGCGTCCATGTGAATGGAGTGATCCGCCAAAGGCTGCCGTCTAACCCGGGTGGTGGCCGGACTTGGGTCCCCGCGAGCCGTGAGTAACAGCGAAAAAGCGAGGAAAATTGGCAAATGGACCGCCATTGGTGCGGTGGTGTTTCTGCCCGTGGCGTTGTGGCTGGTGTTCTTTGTCTGGACCGCCCCACCGCAACTCGTCACCTCGCTGGACGAGCGGCAAAAAAAAGCACTCGCGAAAACAAAAATCCCCGAGGCGCCTTTCGCCAAGCGGCATCGACACGTGGCCATTGACCCGGGCGTGTTGGAAACCTTGGAGAAATCAAGCGGCTCCCTGCGCATTGAATTGTTTCCCGGTGAGACCGTCACCATCGATTTTGGACGGGCCGACCATGAGGCCGAGGATTTTACTTCTGTCATGGGCGTGGTGCGCGGGCAACCCGAGAGCCAAGTCTCACTGGTTTCCCACAAGGGCACGTTTGGCGGCTCGATCAACCTTGCTGATGGTCGGTCGTTTGTCATCAACTACGCCGGCCCCGGCAGCTATAGTGTGGTGGAGTTGGACCACGACAAGATGAATGTCGATCATCACCTGCACGATCACTACGCCGCCTCGCTGCCCAGCCCCGATGAAATCCCCGAGAACGGAGTCGTCAGCATGCCTCAGCTCCCATGGAACCAAGTCGTCCCCGTACCCGGCATGCCTTGGTTTACCACCACCCTCATTGGCACCAACCCATGGCCGCAGCCCGTGACCAATGTTTATGGCCCGCCCGTCATTGGTACCATGATCCTTTATACCCCGCAGGCCGCCAACCAACTGGCCGGCCTTCTGGGTGTCGAAACCCGTATTCGCCTCGCCGTATCCCAGATCAACGCCTGTTTTCTGAAAAGCGGCACCGCGGCCCGCATCCGCCTCGTTCATTCCGGCATCATCAATTACAGCTCCACCGGCAACCTCACCACCGATCTGCAGCAGATGACCTACAACACCAGTCCGCAGACGCAGGACATCCATTCCCTCCGAGTACAGCACCGTGCTGACCTCGTCACCCTCATGGTGCCTGCCAGCGGAAACAATATTCTCCATGGCACCTCCTGGCTGCTTACCAGTTTCTTCCCCGCGCCTGACTTCGGTTTCAACGCCATCGAGGCTCCCTATATCAACACCTCGGTTCTCGCCCACGAGATCGGCCACAACCTCGGCTGCAACCACGCCACCAATGACATCGGCGCCAATCTCGGCGGAGCATTCACCAACTCATTTGCATGGCGGTTCAATACCGTCAGCGGCGGCTTCACCAACCCCATTCGGACCCTGATGGCCTACGGTACCGGCCGTCGGATCGGCTATTTCTCCAATCCCGGCGTGCAATTCTGGGGTGTTCCCACCGGAGACACCAACTGGGCCAACAATGCCTACACCATTGAGCGCACCGCCCCCATGGTCGGCACCTACATGTCCGGCGGTTACGGCCCGCCCTATTACTACAATCCCGCCACCGCCGGCGGCACTCAGGCCAACAGCCAGTCCTCCGCGCCTTCCACCGTCATCCGCGCCAGCGTGCCACCGCCCCCTTTCAATCGCCCCCTGTTGCGGCAGCCCGCTCGCAACTTTCTCTTTAACGTCCGCAATTAAACAGGCGAAGCTCTGTTTAAACCCGCGTGCTTGCCAGCGGGCCATTTCTGCGTTAGAAGCGATCCATGAACCCCCGCGAGGCGTTGGTGGCCCTGAACCTCATTCGCGATATTGGCCCCACCACCGTTCGTCGTTTGCTGGATGTGTTCGGCGATGCTCCCACGATTCTGCGCGCGCCTGAAAGGGAGCTTGGAGGGGTTGAAGGGATCGGCCCCGCCAGGGCTCGCGCCATTGCGCGTTGGGAACAATCCGTCGATCTCCAAGGTGAACTGGGACGCGTTCGTGATTTTGGTGCCCAAGTCATCACCGTCCTGGATTCAGGATATCCGCTGCTTTTAAAACAGATTCACGATCCGCCCATCGTTTTATACGTGATCGGCCAACTTGCGGCCGAGGATGATCACGCCGTTGCCATGGTGGGTACCCGGATGGTCACCCAGTACGGACGCGCCGCCGCCCATCAGTTGGCTGGTCAGTTGGCCCGGGCGGGCCTGACTATCATCAGTGGCGGTGCCCGGGGCGTGGACACCGCCTCCCACGAGGGCGCCCTGTCCGTGGGCGGCCGTACCATTGTCATACTTGGCACTGGTCTGGACATAGTGTATCCATCCGAGAACGCTGATCTGTTCAAGCGCATTTCCTCCCATGGCGCGGTTATCACCCAGTTTCCATTTGGCCGTCGAGGCGACAAGCAGTCCTTCCCCATTCGCAACCGAATCGTGGCAGGCATGGCTCGTGCCACTGTTGTGGTCGAGGCCAACCGCGCCAGTGGCGCGCTTATCACCGCCAATTTCGCGGCGGAATACGGACGCGCTGTCTTTGCCATACCCGGCCGCATTGACAATCCCCGCAGCACTGGCTGCCACGATCTTATCCGTGATGGCGCCCAACTCTGTGCCGGACCTGAGCATGTTCTCGAGGAATTCGACACTCTCTTTGCCTCAAACCAAATCGAGAAAAAGCCGCTTCCTCAACTCACGTCCGACGAAAAAGCCGTTTACGGGAAACTCACACACGACGAACAGCCCCTTGATGCAATCGTTCATCAGACTGGCCTGACAGTTCCCAAGGTCACCGTGGCACTCCTGCAACTGGAACTGAAACACCTCGCCAAGCAATTTCCAGGCCGGCTGTTTGCGAAAAAGCGTTAAACCACTTGCTGATTCTTCAATTTCAACCAAGGCAGGGAATAGATTCTCTCAACCAGAAAGAGATTTGCGCGGCATATTGCGAGTTTCGTTGGGTGAAGGGTTTGAATCTAGTGAAGGGAACTCAATGGATCCCGTTGCCGGCATGGAACAGACCCTGACCTCCATTTTGGTGATGCCGAGGACAAACGCCATGCGTCCAACCTGCAAATGGCCCTACATGGTCATCGGCGACATGGGCGACCGGCTCAAGTCCGCCGGTCAATACATCCAATATCCTCACAAAGACCACCCTACCAATTGGCCGAAACATCCCATGGTTTGGCCGAAACACCTCATGGTTTGGCCGAAACACCTCATGGTTTGGCGAAAACACCCTATGGTTTGGCGAAAACACCGCATCAATTCTCCAAACCACCCCCCGAATCGGCCAAACTGGGCCTTGGACTGCCATGAAATCCGTGGATAGCCGACAAGAATCAAAAACTAGCCAAAAACACATTTTTTTACAAAAAATAAAAAGAATCATAGAAGTTCAATGTTCGTAGGGTTTGATTCCCAAAACACATCCCCCTCTTTTCCGCACTATCCCAATTGGAATCAGTGGGGCTGTGGGATTCCTCTGTTTGGCATCAGAGATGCCTCAGAGAATTAGTCGTGGAGACAACTGTGTTATCTGTGTCGAGATATGTGAGATCTCCCGGGAGACTTGGGTCTCATCGTGATTGATGATTTACCTGAGAAGATTGGGTGGATGCTACGCTGATTCACTTGGGAATTGATAATACGTGCACATATAAAGCACTTGATAATCCGGTTGTTTTAGTTGGTCAGAAAACCATAAAAATCCGAAACACTAATGGTTAAAATCCGATGGTGGCTGCTTTCAAGATATTCCCAAATACTCCCTGAAGCTGATTTGCCAGCACAGACTGATGCCCTTGCAGCGATCTTTTGGCTACCAAAATGGACCGCTATCTCCCCAAATAGATTAACCAGTTATTAGCGCCCATATTAAACTAAAAAATAAATATATAACTGCAATTAATGGCATCAGAGTGTCCTTGATGCTGCCCGAAGATGCATCGTTAATAATTACGAGTACTATTATTCCAACAAACCCCAATTTCCAATACGATAGTACTTTTATAATAAAGTGATAAGGTCGAAATTCTGGGGTATTTATCTGTCTATATAACCATGGGCACTTATGTAAAATAAAGGGAAACGGTGAAGGTAATTGTACCTCAGACTCTTGTTCCTTGAGTTGCTCAGACGGACTCCCTTTTCGGATAAATGTCACTATCCATTTGGAAAATAATAATATAAAAGGTAGCGCTACAACAAAAAGAAGGGGAACATCCAGCCACGCATCAAATGTTAAATTAACAAGGATGAATAAGATTAAAACCGGGCATAAAATACTTACACCAATTGGCCATAGGCTGCGTCTTGATGGCTGTGTATTACTATTTGTATCGGCGACTTTTTCGTTAACTTCAGCCTCTAGCCCCGCATCTTGATCAGGCGGTGTGTTAGGTTTATCTTTATCCACTAATGATGAGTAAATTATTGGTCTCTGCAGTAAAACCACAATTGAAAATAATTATCTAAATATAGAATTCATTATTTTGTGACTGTGGCTGGTTTTCCAACACAGACTGTTGTCTAGCGCGAGAATCCTACCCCACCATCCTGATTCAGGGAAGTTCAGAGGATCTCCATCTCAATCCTACTGTCTTCTCCAATTCCCATGAGAAACAATGAGATTCACAGAAACGAAGAATCCCACCCACAGACAGTACTGAGACATAGGGAAAACATTGGGAGAATTGGGTCTCTCAGGGTTTTCTGAGTGATGAGTGTGATAGCTGTATTTCCCCTGAAAACGGGGAATTTGATGTTCG
>MDTE01140962.1_pt1 | contig 11124 bp, 8 predicted proteins | sample 811231 | NCBI WGS metagenome assembly MDTE01 (sample SAMN05326651, study PRJNA326480) | marine metagenome | isolation source: seawater | place: Indian Ocean: Red Sea | collected 2010 | reverse complement strand
TTTACTGTAAGCATATTTTAATGAAACGTTCTTCAAAAGTAAATATTTCTCTTTGAGCCTACTCTTTTTTTTTTGAACATTAGTTACCGTAAATTGCAGGTGATATGTCAGTAAAGAAAAATAAAACAACTTGGGTATTATATTTATTTATTCTAATTGGCACTTATTGCTGTAAATCAGATAAAAAATCGGATAGAATTTTTTTTGGTGGACAGATCATCAACCCTTCTGCGTCTTTTGTTACTTTGTATAAGGACAACAATAAAATTGATTGTCTAGGTTTAAATAACAACTATCGTTTTTTTAAATATTATGATTCTTTAGAAGTAGGAGTTTATAAATTAGAGCACATACCTGAATACAAATCAGTTTTTTTAGAAAAAGGTGACAGTGTCTGGGTTAGAATCAATGCCTCATCATTTGACGAATCAATTGTTTACTCTGGAAGAGGGGCTGCTAAAAACAATTTTATGATGGACTTGATATTATCTTATGAAAGAGAAAATACATTTCTATCTTCAAAATATTCCAGTGATCCAGTCAGCTTTCAAGATTTAATTGATTCTTTGCTTTTAGAAAAAAAAAATCTTTGGATAAGAATGGATTCAATCAACCAACTGACTCCAATTGCCAGAAAAATAACCCAAGCTGCCTATATTTATCCTAATGCAACACGAAAAGAGAGATATGCATTATTAAGAGGAACTTTTTGGAGTAGAGTTCAAGATTCAAGTTACTTCAACTACAGAAAATACTTGAGTCTAAGCGAAACCGATTTGGCTTTTTTTGACCCTTACATTAATTATTTAATGAATTATTTAAGCGAAAAGGCTTTGGATAGTGCTCAAAACTATTTTAGAAACAAACAAACCACAAATTTCAATATAAAACGATTACAATTGATTAATAAGCACATATCTGGGACTGTATTAAAAAATAACCTAGCTAGAGCAATAGCTTTTGAAGAATTACTAAATCTTGAAAATCACAAAAATCATGATGAGTTTCTAAATCAATTCCTGATCGTTAACAGCTCTAAATCTCATTTCAGTGAAGTCTTGGGATTACACAATGATATTAAAAATATGTCTCGAGGTAAGAATTTACCTGAATTAGATCTACAAACACATCTAATGGATACAATAAGCAGTAATAAGATATTTGGAAAACCAACCGTACTTTACTTTTGGTCACAGACTCAAATGGGACATTATCGAAACACAATTAAAAAAGTTAAGACCCTTTCAGAACAATTTCCTGAGTACCAATTCATTGGTATTTGTTTACAACCATTTAATGAAATAGTATTTCAAGTACACAAAATAATGGGAATCCAAGGAAAAAGCCAATTTGCATTTGTTGATTTTGAAAAAGCAAGTAAGGAGTGGGTAGTATCCTTATTAAATAGGGCTATTTTTGTTAATCAGAATGGCAGAATTATAGATGGCTTTGGAAATTTTAGTTCACCTACCTTCTCAGATATTCTCAAAAAATACTAGTTTCCCTTTTTATAGTCTTCCAAAAACTTCTTTAGACCAATATCTGTCAATGGATGTTTAAGTAAACCAACAATAGAACTAAGTGGACCAGTCATAACATCAGCACCTACTTTTGCACATTGAATTACATGCATTGTATGGCGAATAGACGCAGCCAATATTTCTGTTTCAAAAGCGTAATTGTCATAAATCTCCCTTATTTCAACAATTAGTCCAAGCCCATCTGTAGAAATATCATCAAGTCGACCGATGAATGGGGAAACATAGGTAGCTCCTGCTTTAGCAGCCAATAAAGCCTGCCCAGCAGAAAAAATCAATGTGCAGTTAGTTCTGATATTCTTATCAGAAAAATATTTCAAAGCCCTGACACCCTCTTTAATCATTGGAACTTTCACAACAATTTGAGGATGTAGAGCAGCCAACTCCTCTCCTTCTTTAATAATACCATCAAAATCAACCGATATAACTTCAGCAGAAACATCACCATCAACAGCCTTACATATATCTACATAATGTTTGAGTATATTCTTTCGTCCAGTAATGCCCTCTTTGGCCATGAGAGATGGGTTTGTAGTTACTCCATCCAATACTCCCAATTCTTGGGCATCTTTGATTTGATTCAAGTTAGCTGTATCTATAAAAAATTTCATATAGGTTTTTATTTTTAAAGTTTGTAGTGATTCATAATTAATTTTTCAAAAACTGTATCGGGTAGAATTTTCTTCAATATAATTGAGAACTTCTGTAGAAATGAACCCGATGTATAGTGTACTTTTCTTTTTTTTGTATTAATAATTCTATATACCATTTTAGCTAAATTAATAGGATCATCTCCAGAATCAACATGTTGATTAATTGTATTTAGCGAAAATTTATAAATATCGTGGTAGGGTGAATCTGATTTAAGTGGTGAATAATGTCTTCGAGAAGCAATATCTGTAGCATAATCTCCAGGAGCTAAAGTCACAATATCAATACCAAACCCCTTTAACTCCATCCGTAAAGCTTCAGTGGCAATACCCAAAGCCCCTTTTGATGAGGAATAGATACCTCTAAATGGTAAACCCATATATCCTCCAATAGAGGTAATATTAATAATCAATCCTGATTTTTGAGATCGCATTATTGGAAGAATCTGTTGAATTAAAGCTAAAGGGCCAAAAAAATTAGTTTTAAAATTTGATTCCATAGCAATAAGATCAGTTTCCTCAATTGCACCAGTGATTCCAAGACCTGCGTTATTAATTAAAACATCAATTCTTCCGGATTTATCAAGAACCTGATCTACCAAATCTTTTGAGGTTTGGGGTTTATTTAAATTAAAAGGAAGAAGTTCAAAAGAATTTTTATTGGTATAATTTTTCGGATTCCTACTTGTACCAAATACTTTATATTTCCTTTCTGCCAAGTATTTGGCGGTAGCTTTGCCAAGGCCTGATGAAGCTCCCGTAATTAGGATTGTTTTAGTCATGAATAATTAAAAGGGCAAGCGATCTACATCACACCGCTACAACCGCCTACCCTTGCTGCGTTCCCGCCCTGGGGGGATTCGGCAGGAGCTGGTTGCGTAGGACTTGCCCATAACAAATATAATAGGTTTACATCGTTAAGCAATTATTTTAAATTCTTAATTTTAAGAGTATTTTAATTTATACCTATGAAAATCTGGTTATTGTTTTTATTACAACTATTAATACTTAATTGCAGTTCGGATATTTCAAAGGACTTTTTTTTATTAGTCAAAAAAAAAGATAAGAAATTTGTTAAAAATGACACATTACAAGTTCAAATTTCCAATAAAAAAAATCATCCAATTGATTCAATTAATTATTTCTTAAATAAAAAACGTATTGTAAAAAATTTTCCATTATTAAATGTTAAGCTTGGTATTCACATGCTCAGTGCGGTGGTGTATTCCAAGGGTCATAATTATGAGTACAATTCAAAAATTACCCTATTATCTGATGTTAAGCCAAAGCTGTATACTTATCAAATAATCAATGTATATCCACATGATAAAAATGCCTATACCCAAGGACTTGAGTTTTATCGTGATACGCTTTTTGAAAGTACAGGTCTTAGAGGGAGCTCGAGTATTCGGAAAGTTAATTTTAAAAATGGCGAAGTAATAGAAAAAAAAATACTTGATAAAGTATATTTTGCTGAAGGAATTACTTTTTTAAATCAAAAGCTATTCCAACTAACCTGGCAAGGTAATATTGGTTTTCAATATAACCCTGACAATTTATTGGTTGAGCGATCTTTTAATTACCAGAAAAGTAAGGAAGGTTGGGGTTTATGTAATGATGGAGAAAAATTTTATAAATCAGATGGATCAAATCATATTTGGATTCTCGATGCCAAGACTCAGAAGGAAATTGATAAAATACAAGTTATGACAAATAAAACTGCACTAAGTAAAATTAATGAACTTGAGTGGGCAAATGGTAAAATATACGCCAATACTTATCAATTTAAAAAAGATGTAGGTGTCATAATTGATCCACTCAATGGGGGGGTCGAAGGGGTAATTGACTTTTCTGGCTTAAAGAAAAAAGTAGAGCAGGTTAGCAATTTGGATGTATTAAATGGTATTGCATTTCACCCAAAAAGAAAAACATTTTTTGTAACTGGAAAAAACTGGAGTAAACTATTTGAGGTTAAAATAATTCCAAAAGAGTGAGTCACCGTTATATTTTAAAAGTTAAAGTCATAAACGATCATCTTGACGACCTAAACCATGTCAACAACGTTCAATACCTAATTTGGTCTCAAGAAATTGCCAAAGCACATTGGCAAAAAATAAATAATAAAATAAAAATTGAAGGGGTGTGGATGGTTAGAAGCCACAATGTAGAATACAGGCTGGGTGCATTTTTGAACGATGAAATTAGAATTGAAACTTATGTAAAAAACATCAGAGGCCCCCTATCACTAAGAATAGTAGAATTTTACAATAATAAAACATCCCAATTAATAGTTAGTTGTAGAACCCAATGGTGCTATGTAAATTTAGCTTCAAGAAAACCAATAAATGTCACTACTAAAATTCAAGAGTTGTTTTTAAGAGAAAAAGCGCCTTTCTAAGTTATTACCAGAAAATTAATTCATCAATGAAAATCCATGAATTCTTTTTTCTTTTTAATTGATAAACAGGAGCATTTGGGAATTTTTGATAATTAACCGCAATGATTCTGACTTTGTTATAATTGTTTAAACTGACTGGTAGAGTAAAGTCTTTAAAATAAGAAATACGCTCATCTGGGTTATTCTGCAAAGGAATATCTTTCTCATTTAATTTGATCCATTTATTATTTGAAAAACCATATATTTCAATTCTTTTTGGGAAAATTGCCATCATATCTAGATTTTCCAACATACTAAGTGTTATGAAGTTAATTTTATCGGAATTCCTTAAATTAATGTCAATAACAAAATCTTCTTTATAAAAACCCATCCAGGTCTTTGCATTCTCAATACTAGTACCCTTATATACTCTGTATCCTTTTTTATTATCAAATATGACTTTCTCATTATCCACAAATTTGAAATCAACTTTATGACTAATCGAGTATGTTTTTTCAGTTTTGCTTTTTAATTTGTAGTCTAAAACAAATTTTTTATTCTTGAAAAACATCACCTCCTCTACGCTACTGTCTAACCAACCCTCTTTTATAGACTTAGCTTTTACAGTTGATGAATTATATAATTTAATAGGTTTTTTATATATCGTGGAATTTTTATTGGGTTCGCTTCCATCTATAGTGTAATGAATATTGATATTTTTAATTTGAGGATCTTTAAAATAAACGTACATAGAGTCATCAAATATTGTGTTTAATGTATTAATTTCAGGGGCTCTAAGGCTTAGTTTTTCGGAAAATAAATTAGATGTGCCAAAGTTAATTAAACCTGAACCCAGAGCTGCGAGTTGGGTTTTTTCTTCATCTCTAATTGCTGTATTCCAAGCATATATTTTTTTGAGTTTTGTAGATTTTAATAAAGAAGAAACACCGCTAAATGTAACAGAAGTATTGCATAAGTTTATAACTTTCAATTCACTATTATGTAAGTAAGATAATGATTTATCACTAATAGAAGTTCTATCCAACCTTAACACTCTTAAGTTTTTAAAATCTGCTAAAATTGGAGCCATTTCATCATTAAAATTAGAATTACTCAGGTCTAATTCAACAAGTTGTTCATTAATTTTGGTCAAAAAATTAATGTGGTCACTTTTCAACTTAGCTCTTATAAATTTTGCTTTAAGAAAATTATCTCCAATTGCGTTAGGATTAATTCTAAAACCCATTGAAACTAATTTAGCTAATACATCACCTCGAACTTGTTTTACCTTTTTCTCAAGGCCCAAGAAAGTAATAAGCTGATTTTTTAACAAACTATTATCTTCTATCTTAGTATAAGATGATTTTTTATATGCACCAGAATTAACCCAATGACTGAGTAACCACTTTTCATTATCAGATAATTGTGCTTTATTCTTCGGAGGCATATGAAGCTTATCATCTATAGGTAATGAAATATATTTCATTAGAAGCCCTTTTTCAGGTTGGTCCGTATTGAAAATATTTCCACGATTACCTCCTCTGATCAACAAATCATAGTGGTCCAATCGAAGGTTATTTCTACTTTTAGAGGAATTATGGCAGCTGACACACTTATCCTCTAAAATTACACTTACCACTTTTTCATAAAGATGAATACTATCTTTGATTTTTTCAATTTTTGGTTGTTCAATAAACGCTTCAGGAGGGGCTAAGTAATCTTCACCGTGCGTTATCATAGCACCCTTATGACCTGTAATGGACAATGAAATAAGAGTCATCACAAACAAACTAACAAAAAGATTTTGTTTCCCTTTTAGTCTGTGACTTATACAAAGGCTTAATGTTAAAAACAGGGTAATAAGGCCTGCAAATAGGTGAGGCTTTAGGTTTTCAATATTGTAGGAATCATCTAAAGATAAAAAGTAACCAAGTATTGTTGCTGTTAGAGCACTATAAAATGAAAAATCAACCCCAATACGAATAGCCCTCTCTAGAGGAGGTTTTTGAAGTTTTGATATTATAATCAATAAAAAGGTCATTAATAGGGAGCCTATTGGGAGGTGTAATACCAAAGGATGGAATTTACCAATATACTTTACTATTTCAAATAATGTCTCCAAAAACTAAACTATATATCCAATAATTCTTTTTTCACCTCACCATGAACATCTGTTAAACGGAACCTTCTCCCTTGGAATTTGTATGTCATTCTTTCATGGTCTATTCCAAACTGATTCAATAAAGTTGCTTGTAAATCGTGAACATGAACTGGATCTTTTACAATATTGTATCCAAAATCATCAGTTTCACCATAACTAAAACCAGGTTTTATTCCACCCCCTGCCATAAAAATTGTAAATGATCGAGGATGGTGGTCTCGACCGTAGTCTATGTCAGTTAATTTTCCTTGGCAGTAATTTGTTCTTCCAAACTCTCCACCCCATATCACTAAAGTATCTTCAAGAAGACCTCTTTGTTTTAAATCCATAATCAATGCTGCGGTTCCTTGATCCACGTCATCAGCCTGACGACTAATCTGAGATGGTAGGTTATCATGTTGATCCCATCCAGTGTGATATAATTGAACAAAACGTACATCTTTTTCTATTAACCTCCTTGCTAGTAGACAATTTGCTGCATAGGTTCCAGGTTTGTAAGAGTTCTTGCCATACATTCGTAAAATATGATCTGGCTCATCGCTTATATCCATTACATCAGGAACAGATGTCTGCATACGATATGCCATTTCATAATGTGAAATCCTACTACTAATTTCAGAATCTCCGAAGGATTTCTCTTGAGCCTCATTAATCTCAGCTAGGTGGTCAAGCATTTTTCTTCGCTCTTCTTTAGAAACACCTTCAGGGTTTTGCAGATATAAAACTGGGTCTTTACCAGACCTAAATTGAACACCTTGATGGAGAGAGCTTAAAAATCCATTACCCCAGAGTCTTGAATATAAAGGCTGTGGTTGAGGCTTTCCATTTCCAGTTGAAAGAAGTACAATAAATGAAGGTAAATTATTATTAAGACTACCCAGACCGTAACTCATCCAGGAGCCGATACTTGGCCTCCCTGGTTGCTGTGAACCAGTTTGGAAAAATGTTATTGCAGGGTCGTGATTTATAGCTTCCGTGTGCATAGATTTAACAAAGCACAATTCATCGACTATCTTTGAAACATTTGGCATTAAGCTACTCACCCATGCCCTAGATTCACCATATTGTTTAAAGTCATAAAGACTACCTGTTACTGGAAATTTGCTTTGATTTGAAGTCATTCCAGTCAACCTCTGACCTTTTCTGATGGAATCTGGTAAATCCATACCACGAAATTTATTCAGATAAGGCTTGTAGTCAAATAAGTCTAATTGTGATGGTCCCCCACTTTGAAAAAGATATATAACTCGTTTAGCCTTGGGAGCAAAATGAGGTAATGGTAATGAGCCTGAGTGGAGATTTGACATTCCATCTGAGTCTGCTAAATTAAATGGATCAAACATACTTCCAAGTGCAAGACCTCCAATACCAAATCCAATATTTTTTAGAAAATGGCGACGGTTGTTATTTAAAAAGTATTTATTAAGTTCTTCCATACCCTAACTTTTTTGTGAAGTTTCATCTAGGTTATAAATTAATAATGAAAGTGAGGTATAAATCTTCTTTTGCATATCAAGTCTGTCCATTGATTCTTCATTCTGAATGTATATTTTTTCAACTTCTTTAATATAATTAATCATATAACTTAAAGTTTTTTTCTGAGGTAATCTTCCAGTAATTTTTCGATAGATGTTTGTAATATTTTCCTTGTCAGATTTCAATTCTTTAGATATTAAACTTGTAGCTAAATACTCTGCAGCTTCTTGAACTTGAGGATCGTTAAGTAGAACAAGTGATTGTAGCGGAGTACTTGTTTTTTGACGTTCAACCGTACAATAGTCCCGAGTTGAAGCGTCAAATGTAATCATTCCTGGAGGGGGAACTGTCCTTTTCCAAAAAGTATAGAGACTTCTCCTGTATTGATTTCCATTAGCCGACATTACATAACGTTTAAGGGAGTTTGATGTACTCCCCCCTGTTAGTTCATCCCAAAGACCCGGAGGTTGGTATGGTTTTACACTTGGACCACCAACTTTATCAACAAATAATCCACTACTAACCAGAATGTTATCACGAATCATTTCTGCAGTTAGTTTTTGACGTGGGAAGTAAGAAAGATAATAATTTTTGGGATCTATTTTTAATTTATATGGAGTGGGCTTACTGGATTGTTTATAAGTCTTTGACATGACAATCCTTTTAATCATCTTTTTCATATTCCAATCTTCCTCCATATATGTCCTTGCTAGCCAATCTAAAAGTTTAGGATGAGTAGGTAATGTACCTTGATTTCCAAAGTCAGATGATGTTGATACAATCCCAATTCCAAAAAACTGTTGCCAAAGCCTATTAACTGCAACCCTTGCTGTAATTGGATTGGAGGGGTCAAATAGCCATTTTGAAAGTCCTAAACGGGTTTTTTCAAAATTTGCTTTAAACGGTAGAATAACCGATGGCATACTTCCATCTAATTCTATGTCAGTTGGTGAATCGTATGCTCCTCTATTAAGTAAAAAAGTTTTTCTAAGGTTGTTAGCCTCTTTCATGACCATAACTTCAATGTCGAGAATACTATCAGGCATTTTGATAAAAGAAAGTTCCTCGTCTACTATATTTTGGTCAAGTTTTAAATTTGGTCTAGGAGCTTTATTAGTATACTGAATTCTACCTTCTTCATCAATTCTGTTAAAAAAATCAAATAAATTAAAAAAATCTTTTTGACTAATTTCATCATATTTGTGATCATGGCACCTAGCACACTCCATCGTCAAACCAAGAAATGTCTTTGCGGTTGTAACTGTTCGATCAGCAACATATTCAACTCTATACTCTTCTTCAATAACACCACCCTCCTGAGTTATCATGTGGTTTCTATTAAATCCAGTTGCAAGAATTTGTTCCTTATTAGCATTTGGTAATAAGTCACCTGCCAATTGATAAGTCACAAATTGATCATAAGGCATGTTTTCATTAAAAGCATGAATTACCCAATCACGCCAAGGCCACATTGTGCGTTCGGTATCATCTTGATATCCATTGGTGTCTGCATATCTGGCAACATCCATCCATATTGAGGCCATTCTCTCACCGAAGGCTTCAGAGTGAAGTAATTTGTCGACTATTTTTTCATAGGAATTATCACTTTTATCCTCAAGGTATTCATCTATTTGTTCTAGTGTGGGGGGAAGTCCAATTAAATCAAAATAAAGCCTTCTTAAAAGTAATTCCTTCGAAGCTTCATTTGATATTTTTAATCCTTTATTTTCTAGCCTAAGTAAAATAAATTTATCAATATTCCATTCAAAATCAACTTTTTCTTCAGGTTTTGATGGAAAAATATAAGCCCAATGAGGTTCCCATTTTGCACCTTGAGAAATCCATTTTTCAATAATTAGCTTTTCACGTTCTGACAAGACTAAATTAGATTCAGGGGGGGGCATTTGATGTGAAGCACGACTTGATCTAATACGATCAACTAGCTCGCTTTTTGAGGGATCTCCTGGACTAATTATCTTTTTATTTTCATTTTCCATACTTTTTCGATACCAATTATCGCTTATGTCTAATCTGAAACCCGCTTGAACAGAATTTGGGTCTGGCCCATGGCAGGTATAGCATTTATCAGAAAGAATTGGTTTTACATCAAAATTATAGCTAATAGTCTCGGGTAATGAAGCATTTTTATCGAGAGAATCTTCAAATTCATTCTCCAAAACTGATATATCACTTTTTGGTTGAGATGAAAAAAAAGTTTTGACACCAAAAACTAAAGTGAAACAAATTAAAAAAGAAATTAATGGAAGAAACTTTTTCAAATTTTAAGTAGGTTGATTGTTCATAAATTTACAAAAAACAAGAAACTATGGCAAAAGTGTCAAATTAACTATAATAAAGAAGATGTAAAAGGAATATTTTAAAAGGTAAAAAGAGGTCTACCACTCATTAGTTGGTGTACTTCTTTTGCAACAGTATCAATATTTATTATATCATTAGGTTTAGTGATTACTCGATCAATCAAATCAACTATTGTGATCATATCACTTTCCTTAAGTCCACGTGTAGTTATAGCCGCTACTCCAAATCGAATTCCTGAGGTCACAAAAGGAGATTTATCATCAAATGGAACCATATTTTTATTAGCAGTAATTTCAGCTTTTACTAAAGCTTCCTCAGCCAATTTTCCGGTAATATTCTTATTTCGTAGGTCAATTAGCATCATGTGATTGTCAGTTCCTCCGGATATTAAATGGTAATTTTTTGAAACAAAGGCATTAGCCATAGAATTAGCATTTTTTTTCACCTGCTGCATGTAAATCTTGAAAGAGGGTTGAAGTGCTTCACCAAAAGCTACAGCCTTTGCAGCTACAACATGTTCTAGTGGACCACCCTGATTTCCTGGAAATACAGCCATATCAATTAAATTTGACATTTTCTTTAATTCACCACTCCTTAGTTTCT
>MDTE01082236.1_pt1 | contig 11124 bp, 14 predicted proteins | sample 811231 | NCBI WGS metagenome assembly MDTE01 (sample SAMN05326651, study PRJNA326480) | marine metagenome | isolation source: seawater | place: Indian Ocean: Red Sea | collected 2010 | reverse complement strand
GGGTGTTGCTGCTGATTGGCAGCATCAGTGCCATCGGCGGCTCCTTGGTGGCCATCGCCCAGGGGGACATCAAACGCACGCAGTCGTACACAACCACGGCCCATCTGGGCCTGGTGTTCATTGCCATTGCGCTGCAGATTCCCGTGCTGGCGCTGCTTCTGCTGTTCTCCCATGCCGTGTCGAAGGCGTTGCTGTCGATGAGCATCGGTGGCGTGATCGCCTCCACCAACTGTCAGGACATCACCGAGCTGGGTGGTCTGGGCAGTCGGATGCCCGCGACCACCACCGCTTTCGTCGTGGGTGGAGCTGGTCTGGTGGGTTTCCTGCCCCTGGGGGGATTCCTGGCCCTGGCCCAGTCGATTGAGCTGCTGAGCGTGCGTTCGATTCCCTTCATGGGGGTCTTCCTGTTGACCAATGCCCTTACGGCCCTGGGGCTGGTGCGGGTGTTCCGGCACGTGTTCCTCGGCAATCCGCTGATCAAATCGCGGCGTTCCGCTGAGGTGAACTGGCAGATGGCCCTGCCGATGGTGGCCCTCTCGGTGGTGGTGTTGCTGACGCCGCTGCTGCTGGTGCGGCTCGAATCCCTCGATGGTCTTCTGGCCTTTCCGCTCTGGGCTGCGGGTCTTGTGGTCGGCAGCGGCCTGATTGGCCTGGTTGCCGGTGCTCTGTTGCCGTTGAGCAAGGCCTGGTCGCGTTCGCTCAACCCCTGGCTGCGCTGGTTCCAGGACCTGTTGGCCTACGACTTCTACACCGAGAATTTCTACCGCGTCACCATTGTCAATGTGGTGGCCAGCGTGTCGCGTCTTGCCTTCTGGTTCGACCGAACCGTCGTGGATGGTCTGCTCAATGGCGTGGCTCGGCTGTCGCTGCAGAGCGCCGAAGGGTTGAAGCTCAGTGTCAGCGGACAGAGCCAGTCCTACGTGCTCACAGTGCTGGTGGCCATTGTTCTCTTTCTCACCACGGTGAGCTGGTTCCTTACCTGATCGCCCTGAGATGTTGCTTTCCCTGCTGCTTCTGATTCCTCTGCTGGGGGCGCTGGCCCTGATTCTCTGGCCGGGGTCTCCCACCAGTGCGCGGCTGCGTGAGCTCACGATCGTGCTGCTGGCCGTTCAATGCCTGGCCAGCTTCGCTCTGCTGCTTCCCTTCGATCCAGCCGACGCCGGTCTGCAATTGATCGAGCAGGCCCGCTGGGTTCATGCGATCGGTCTTGATTACGCCCTGGCGGTGGATGGGTTGTCCCTGCCTCTGGTGCTGATGAACGGTGTGCTCTGCCTCGTGGCCGCCATCGCGTCGCGTTCGATTGAGAACCGTCCCCGGATTTACTTCGCTTTGCTGCTGGTGATCAGTGGTGCCGTCAATGGCGCCTTCCTGGCCCAGAACCTGCTGTTGTTTTTCCTTTTCTACGAGCTCGAACTGATTCCGTTGTGGCTGTTGATCGCGGTGTGGGGTGGTGCCAACCGGGCCTATGCCGCCACCAAATTTCTGATCGTCACGGCAGTGTCGGGCGTGTTGATCCTGGCGGCGTTCCTGGGGCTGGCATTCGTCAGCGGCTCGATGGATTTCAGCCTTCAGCCGATCATGGCCGGTGAGCTGGGGATGACGGCTCAGCTGGTGCTGATGGGCGCGCTGCTGATCGGCTTCGGCATCAAGATTCCTTTGTTCCCTTTCCATACCTGGCTTCCCGATGCTCACACCGAGGCCTCCACACCGGTGTCGGTGCTGCTGGCGGGGGTGTTGCTCAAGCTGGGCACCTATGGGTTGTTGCGGTTCTGCCTGGGACTGTTTCCGGAGGCCTGGCAACTGGCTTCCCCCTGGCTGGCGGGCTGGGCGGCGATCTCCGTGCTCTATGGCTCCCTGGCCGCCATCGCCCAAACCGACATGAAACGGATGGTGGCCTACAGCTCCGTCGGCCACATGGGCTACGTGCTGTTGGCGGCGGCCGCCGCCACCCCGCTTGGCCTGATGGGTGCTCTCTTCCAGATGGTCAGCCACGGCTTGATCTCCGGGGTGCTCTTCCTGCTGGTTGGTGTGGTGTATGCCCGGACCGGCACCCGCGATCTCAATGTGCTGCGCGGTTTGCTCAACCCTCAGCGGGGACTGCCGCTGACCGGCTCTCTGATGATCATCGGGGTGATGGCCAGCGCCGGTATTCCCGGCATGGCGGGCTTCATCTCCGAATTTCTGATCTTCCGCGGCAGCCTTCAACCGTTCCCGGTCGCCACGTTGCTGTCGATGGTGGGCTCCGGTCTCACGGCGGTGTATTTCCTGTTGCTGGTGAATCGGGCCTTCTTCGGACGTCTCGCCATCGCCCCCGGCGAGGTGGTCAATCCCCGTATTCTCGACCGTGTTGCCTTGCGGGAACAGGTGCCGGCCATTGCTCTCAGCCTTGGGGTTCTCGCCCTCGGACTGGTGCCGGAACTGCTGTCGAACCTCAGTGAAGCGGCCACCACAGGCTTGAGTCAGATCAGCGGAGGACTTTCATGACCACCACCTTGAAGCCCACGGCTGTGGCTCCTCCCCTGCTACCGGATCAGGAGGAATTGATTCGTCGCCTGCTCAGCGACACCCCCCTGCTCAAGGACACGCCGGACCACCTGCTCCAGGTGGTGAATGTGCTGGAGAGTTACGGCATCGTTCTGGATGCCTACAGCAAAAACCTTGTTGACCAGGGGGAGACGCAACTGCTCAATCCCTTCCCGGTGTTCCGCTTTTTCCATGAGGGCTTCAACCTGAAGCGGCTGTGGCAGCACCTGCTGGGGGACCGGATCAATTTCGAGTACGCCGAGTACTGCCAGAAAGCGATGTTCTGGCACGGGACCGGGGGTCTTGATGCTTACCTCGACACGCCAGAGTTTGCAGACGCCTGCCAGCGCATCATTGAACGCAAGGCTGCGCGGGACCCCTTGCTGGCCCTCACCAATCGTCTGTATCCCGGCTTTGCTCCGGAATCGATCCGATCGCTCACCACGATCTACTGCCTCGGCCTGTTCTGGCGCGTGATGAGCGACATCTTTGTCGACCTGGCCCGTCGCTACGCGATCAAGGAGGTCACCTGCGTCAACGACGTCGTGCATCACATCCGCGATGGTCTGGTGGCTGCGGCCGGTAACCCGATCACTTACCAGGTGTCCGTGGGCGGTGAGGAGATCTGGGTGCTGCCACCGGAGGCCGGTCTCACCTTCCTTGTGGATGTGGCCGTGCCCTATGTGGAAGCGGTGTTCTTCCGCGGCATGCCCTTCCTCGGCACGGTTTCCTACAACGCCCAGGCCCGCCAGATCTCGCCGGACATCAGCGATTTCAAGTACGGCGCCCTCTACGCCGATCCGATTCCCAGCATGGGGGCCGGCATTCCACCGAGCCTGTGCATGCAGGACATGTATCGCCATCTGCCGGACGAGCTCAGCCGCTGGTATGACGCCAACGGACGGGGCCAGACCGACGTGCATGTGCAGATCTGCGTCAGTTTCCAGAAGTCGATGTTCTGCGTCACCAACGGCGCCATCGCCGGCACCATGCCGCATCCATTGGATACCGACGATCCTGATCAGCAGGCTGCCAACCGTGCCTACGCCGAGACGTGGTCGGCACGGCTGATGGGCTGCCAGCGGGTGGCGCTCCTCTAGGTTTTCAGCAGGATCTCCAACGACGATGGCTCAGTGGCAGGAACGCAAGCGTCCGGTCTGTCTGGAGCGACGCTTCGAGTTCGATGGCTACAGCTCCACCCGGGATTTCCTCGACAAACTCGGTGAGCACAGCGAGGCCACCCAACGCTTTCCGGACATCAGTTTCGGGAGCACTTACGTGAACATCACGCTCCGGCCCGAGGCCGATGGTGACGAGGCGCAGCTGAGCGAAGCCGACCACGCCTTTGCCGCCCAGATCGATGCCCTCCTCGGTTGATCTGGCGGCCAATTACGCCGAATCCGGTGTCGCACAGGTCCTGGAACAGCTGGATCAGGAGCTGATCGGACTTGTTCCGGTGAAAACCAGGATCCGAGAAATCGCGGCGTTGCTGCTGGTGGATCAGGCACGGCAGCAGCTGGAACTGCCTAGCACTGCGCCCAGCCTTCACATGTCGTTCACGGGTAATCCCGGGACGGGAAAGACCACGGTGGCGCAAAGGATGTCACAGATCCTGCACCGCCTCGGCTACCTCCGCAAAGGCCATGTGGTGACGGCTACGCGCGATGACCTGGTGGGGCAGTACGTGGGGCACACGGCTCCCAAGACCAAGGAGATGCTCAAGCGTGCCCAGGGGGGTGTGTTGTTCATTGATGAGGCCTATTACCTCTACAAACCAGACAACGAACGGGATTACGGGGCGGAGGCGATTGAAATCCTGCTGCAGGAGATGGAGAGCCGACGTGGCGATGTGGTGGTGATCTTCGCTGGCTACAAAGATCGGATGGATCGCTTTTACAGCTCCAATCCCGGGCTCTCCTCACGGGTGGCCCATCATCTTGATTTTCCGGACTACAGCGATGGCGATCTGATGGCGATTGCCAGGTTGCTGCTGGATGCTCAGCAATATCGCTTCAGTACGGAGGCCGAGCAGGCCTTTGCGGAGTACATCACACTGCGTCGCCAGCTGCCCTTTTTTGCCAACGCACGCTCCATCCGCAATGCCATCGATCGGGCCCGACTGCGGCAGGCCAACCGGCTGTTTGCCCGCATGGCGGAGGCACTCACCAGGGACGATCTGATCACCATTGAGGCTCCGGACATTCGGGCGAGTCGGGTGTTTGCAGGCCAGGTGGAGGGGCATCACCCGGTTGCGGCCGGTGCGTGATCAACCAGGCCACGGCCACGCCCACCAGCACGGCGGTCGCGCCATGGCCCTGCAGCAACCCGAGCCCCAGGATCAGGGCCAGGAGAGGTGAGCGCAGCACCGTGAGGTAGATCGCGCCGGTGATGCCGCCGCACCAACTTCCCAGGCTGCCCAGGCCTGGTGATAGCTCGTTCAGACCAACACCCGCAGCGCAGGCGATGAAGAACAGCGGAAAGAACAGGCCGCCGCGCCAGCCGGTTTCCAGGCAGAGGCCCAGCAGCAGCAGCTTGATGATGGCCGAGATCATCAGGACGGAAGGCTCGATGCGGTTCATTCCCTCCAGGAGGGGGCGCAGTTGCTCTTCGCCAGCGAAGGGCACCAGGGGCAGCCAGTGCATGGTGAGGCCCAGCAACAGCCCGGTCAGCGCCGGCCACCAACGCCAGTGGGCCAGGAGCTGCTGCGGCTCAAGCCAGCTCCGCCAGCGCAGCAGCAGCCAACCGAGGCCCCACCCCACCACGCCGGCGATGGCAGCCGAGCTGAGGCTGCCGAGATCCTCCCCGAGGTTGCTGGGCCAGCTGTAGGGGATGCGCTTCAGGCTGCCGCCACTGGCCTGGTCGATGCCATGGAAGGCGGCAAAGCCAGCCACCCCCCCCAGGACGCCAGGAATCCAGCGGGCGATCAGATCTCGGTGTCTGTCGCTCTGGACGACCGCTCCCCCCAGCAGTGGAAAGCCGAACAGGCCAAGACTGCCGGCGGTGGCGGCCAGCTTGAGGTCGTGGTCTCGCCCCCGCCAGATCCGCTGACTGATCAGCGCTGCCAGGCGGGTCATCAGGGCTTCCGGGCCGATGCTGCCGCCGCCCACCTGGGCCAGAGCAGCGCTGAGGATGGCGCGGCCGTTGTTGCGTGGCGGAGCATGGCCTGGATCCCGCAGTTCGGCGATCGTCTCGGGCAGTTCCGGCAGCAGTGTCTGGTCACCGGCGCGATGGAGCTGGCTGAGCAGCAGCCCGATGCCGCCGCACACCGCCAGCGACCAGATCAACGGAATCTGCCGGTGCAGCCCTTCCACCAGCGGATCGCCCCAGAGTGCTCGGGTGATCACGCCGATCAGTCCCAGTACGAGAGCAGCGCCTGCACCACTGATGGCTCCAGTCAGTAGGGCCAGCGCGCTGAGACGGAGCTGGTTCACCAGTGGGGGTCGGTGGCGAAGTCCACCGTTAACTGCCCGGATTTTGATGGCGGCACGGTGCTGATGCAGGCCCGCACCACCTTGCCGTTCACCTCGATTTCACAGGCGCCGCAGCTGCCCCCCAGGCATCCGGTGGGAATGCTGATGCCAGCTTCATTGGCGGCCACCAACCAGTCCTGGCCAATCCGTTCCTTGGTGGTGTGGCCATCGGGCCAGCTCACGGGGATCGAGGTCATGACTCGAGCAACGGCGCAAGATCCACATGCTGCTCGAAGGCATCGGCCAGGCGTTCGAGCAGCCGATGGCGGTGGTCGCCATGGTGGGGCAGGTCGGTGGCCAGGGGCGTCAGTCCCTGGCGTTCCCGCAGCTGATTCAGCCAATGACGCCGCCAGGGTCCGTTGTCGAGAAGTCCATGCAGATAAGTGCCGGCGATGCAACCCCCAGCTGGCGTGGCGCTCCCCCAGCCGAGACCCGGCTCATGGCAGAGCGGCTGCAGATCAGCGCAAGCCTGGGTGCTGCCGTGGTGCAGTTCGAAGCCCGAGACCGGAGTTGTTTCAGGCCAGAGCGCCTGCACCTCCCGCTGCCGCAGGGCCTTTGTTCCACCGAACTGGGTCGTGAGCGGCAACAGCCCCAGCCCGGGCCAGGGCCCAGCCCCGTCGCCTCCCTCCAGGTGGTCGGGATCATGCAGGTTCTGCCCGAGCAGCTGCATGCCGCCGCAGATGGCCAGCACTGAGCCACCACGACCGGTGAAGTCCAGCAGTTGCCGGTCCAGTCCACTGCTGCGCAGAGCCTCGAGATCTCGCAGTGTCTGTTTGCTGCCTGGCAGCAGGACAGCATCGGGTTGTCCGAGGGGCTCGCCGGGCGAGACCCAGCGCAGGCGCACGCTGGCTTCTGTCTCCAGTGGGTCCAGATCGGAGAAGTTGCTGATCGACGGCAGCTTCAGCACCGCGATCTCCAGATCGCTGGGGCCTCGGCTGGGTTTGCGTTCCAGCAGATCGAGGGAATCCTCCGGCGGAAACAGATCGTTGAGCCAGGGCATCACCCCCAGCACCGGAACACCGGTGTGCTGCTCCAGCCAGGTGCGCCCTTGATCGAACAGCTCCCGCCGGCCACGGAAGCGGTTGATCAGGATGCCTTTGATCAATGGCCGTTCCACCGGGCGCAGCAGTGCCAGGGTGCCGACGATCTGGGCGAAGACGCCACCCCGTTCGATGTCCGCCACCAACAGGCAGTTGGCTCGGAGGTACTGGGCCAGGCGCAGGTTGGTGAGGTCCCGTTGATGCAGATTCACCTCCACCGGACTACCGGCCCCCTCCAGCACCAGCCGACCTTCAGGCCACCGCTGCTGCAAGGCCTGGAGCCCTTCGCGGATCGCCTGCCAGCCGGGGCGGAACCAGTCGCGGTAGTAATGCTCAGCTCGAGCCAGGCCAACACTGCGGCCGCCATGGATGACTTCGCTGGTGCTGTCTCCTCGTGGTTTGAGCAGCACGGGATTCATGGCACAGCAGGGTTCCAGTCCGGCGGCCCAGGCCTGCATCGCCTGGGAGTACGCCATCTCGCCGCCGTCGGCATCCACCCAGGCGTTGTTGCTCATGTTCTGACCCTTGAAGGGCAGCGGTTGTTCGCCGCGGCGGCGCAGCACCCGGCAGAGGGCAGCGGTCATCAGGGATTTGCCGGCACCACTGGAGGTCCCCAGCACCATCAGCGGCCGTTGAAGGCTCAAAACGGCCAGCGGCGCCGCAGCGCCTGCCGCAGGCGGTTGTTCCAGCCCGCTGGCTGCTGCAGCGCAGCCGGGTTGCCGTCGAGCAGGTCCCGTCCCAGGGGGGTGAGCCGGAAGCGACTGGTGAGCCCTTGGCCATCCACTTCCCGTCGAAGTACGCCGACGGTGATCAGCCAGCGCAGGTGGTCCTCCAGCTGTTCCCCATCCCGAGGCCAGAGCGGACCACGGCCGAAACGTGGCCGGTCGTGCCAGATGGTTTCGGCATCCAGGCCCCGCTGCTGCAGCTCGCGATAAAGAGCCTCGCCGAAGGGCAGGCAGCACATGGAGCGCAGGGCGCGGGCTTTGCTGCGGTGATCGAGAAGCTCGGTGGGATGCTCGATGGCGGAATCTCCCAGTGCTGGCAGCCTACGGAGTGTTCCCGCCGGAGTGATTCGATGCTCCTTCTGGCCTCCGCCTCGTCGGCCCGCCGCCGGCTGCTTGAACTGGCGCAGATCCCCCATCGCGTGCGCGTCAGCGGTGTGGATGAGAGCACCATTGCGAACGACGATCCCGCCCAGTTGGTGCAGCAGTTGGCTTCAGCCAAGGCCACCGCCGTTTCGGACGGAATCGAGGCCGACATCAACGTGGTTCTGGGCTGTGATTCGCTGCTGGTGTTCGAGGGGGAGGTCTTTGGCAAACCTCAGGATGCTGCGGAGGCTGCCTCCCGCTGGCGGCGCATGGCCGGTGGTAGCGGCGCCCTGCTCACCGGCCATGCCCTGCTGGTTCGAGGCGGTGAGGATCGAATCGCCTGCATCAGCACCCGCATCCATTTCGCAGCGCTCACCGAGGAGGAGATCCAGGCCTACGTCGCCACCGGAGAGCCGCTGCACTGCGCTGGTGGCTTTGCCCTTGAGGGCCGCGGCGCTTCCCTCATTGCCGGCCTGGAGGGCTGCTACTCGAATGTGATCGGCCTGAGCCTGCCATGGCTGCGATCCGTTCTTCGGGACATCACAGTGAATCCGTCGACGTCAGGTTGAATCGTGTTGCGTCTCCGACGACGCCTGGGGAACTGGCCCAGGCCCTGAGCAATGGCGTGCTGCCATCGGTGTGAACCACGTGACCCTGCGACGACTGATGCGGAGTGCCGTTCTGGCGGTCCTGCTCACCTGGGCATTTGCCTCAGTGGTGGGCGCTTCAGTCGATCAGTCGCTGTTGCTGCTGTTTGGGGGCTTGCTGATTGGCGTGCATGCCTTGCTCGGTTATTGCCGTTACCACCGTCGGCTCAGCGCCGTGTTTCGCATGCAGGAGCTTTCGGATCAGGATTACGAACGCATCAAGCAGGCGCGTCACCAGGATGATGCGTCATCCAGGTGAATACGTCATCACGGGTCCTTGCGGTTGTCGAGATTCCGTCTCACCAGGGTTTGTGTCAGCCAGAGCAGGCTGAGAAAGCCTGTTGCCACAAGCATGAGCTCCATCAATTGACCTCGCGCCCTGTCCAGTCAGATCCAGCCAGTTTCCAGGACTGTCCTTGGCTGCTGGTGGATGACCCGCGGGATTGTGATCGTTCTGTTGTTGATTCAGCCGTCAGCCGGTCGAAAGGCCATCAAAAAGCCCCCTCATCGTGAAAAGAGGGGGCTCAAGCTCAGGCGATCCCCATCACCCGGCCGACGAGCCAAAAATAGTGCTTTCTGGCTGCCCACTCTGAAAAATCCACCAGATCTAGTGGGTTTTCTGTAAAGACTTGAATCGCCGCCTTGACACTCCACAGCCTGTGGATAGTTTCGACGTGCCTTTCGTTGCTCTCGATTCAAGAAGGGCTGGCAGGACTGGGTTTCTGAGCTAGACTGTGGATATCCCCATCACCCGGCCGCCCTCCGTGGCGGCTTTTTTGTTACGTCGTCGCGGGTTCCAGCGGGTGCAGACACTAGATCTGGTGTCGTTGCCGAACCGTCTTGATGCCAGGGCAGCTTCAGTTCATCCACAGGGACTGGAATGTTCTGGGATAGCCCTCTCTCATGTTCATCGAGGCTTCACGGATGAAGTCAATGCAGGCCTTGGAGCCGTCAAACGACCGTGCTGCCACCACTGCGGCAAAGGCTTCTGCGTCAGTTTTGCCTTCCGTCAGAGCTTGATTCATAACCACAACAGCATTGACGGGCTCACAGCGGCCGATCCACTGTTGAGGTGCTGGAGATGTATGCGCAAGGAAAATGTTGACCGCTGTGGAGAGAAGGAGCGGAGTCAGACTTGTCATCAGGGTGACTTGATCAGAAGAAACTGATTGTTGAGCTCAGGTGCTGATTAGATCCTGTCGAGTTGCTGACAGGTGTCTTCAAGCATCAGATCAAGCAACTCCAGAGCAACCAACCGTTTCTCGGCACGAATGCTTCTCAACAGTAATGAGTATTTGTGCTGTCGCATCAGTGAAGGTTCTCCCATCTCCTTCCAGCGTTGTGCCAAGAAGTGGTTCAACCGAGCTCTTGGCGACGTTGCCATCGATTGGGTGCTGATTGTTCAAGTCAAGCGAGGTACGGGCCAGGATGCGTGGCTATCTCAACATAAAACCGCTTAAATGAATTTGAATAATGAAGAAAAAGTTGACCGCTCGTTGTGATTCTTCTGTCCTGTTCAACCCATTCACAGAAGGCCGCTGATCACAAGGTTGCGGCTGCCTGAGATGGCCTGCATGGCCAGCAGCAACGCCACCAGCAGGTTGGTGGCCACATGCCAGCGCCGCAGTCGCTTGCTGCGACCGATCAGCGGTTGGATGGCCGTTGAGCTGAGCAGCAGTCCACAGAGGATCCATCCCATCCAGAAATGGGATTGCCAGAACAATCCCGTCCAGGGTTGATCACTGAGCCGTTCCACGGCCGGTTGCAGTCCGAGGGCCAACAGCCCTCCCCAGCAGATTGAGCCCGCCAGGAGCCTTTGCCAGATCAGGCGGCTGCGCAGCAGGACGGCGTAGCTGATCAGCGTGACAACGCCCAGCAGCAGCACCATGCCGGTGGCTGCGCCCACAAGGCTGTGGCTGAGGCCGATCAGCACCGCCACCAGCACTCCACCGGTCACCCAGGCGCCGTGCTGGGCATGCTCGATAGGCACGGTGTCAGCAATCGGGTTGATCTTCAATCGTCGTTCCCGCGCCAGGATTCCCAGGCGGATCGTCGCTCCTGTCACGGGGTAGACGAACAGGATCATCAGCACGGGGTGGATCAGTCCCAGCCAGTCATGGCTGGTGAGCGCCTGCAGTGCCTGGGGATCTGCCAAAAAAAAACGCAACCCTGATCCCAGGCTTGCGCATCGGGGGGCACGAAGGCCGAGATGCTGATCAGAGTTTTCAGAAATGTTGTTTGTTCTTCAAGCCCACTTTTGTTCTTGAGGACGCCGCAGGCTTGGGGTCTCTGTGGCTCGTTAGCACAAAGACAATCGATAGATCCTGCGGTGACTGAGATGCTGCTGGACTGGCTC
>MDTE01174282.1_pt1 | contig 11125 bp, 8 predicted proteins | sample 811231 | NCBI WGS metagenome assembly MDTE01 (sample SAMN05326651, study PRJNA326480) | marine metagenome | isolation source: seawater | place: Indian Ocean: Red Sea | collected 2010 | reverse complement strand
TCGAAGGCAAGCGGCAATGATTCGGCGGGGATAAGATGGAAAAAGGCCCGCCCTGCGCCTCGCCGCTTCACCTGTGCGACGAACTGCGGAACACGCTTGAGGCAAAATCCGTTGGTAGGATATTCGATATGCAACACGGGGAACAGCGACATCGTCCGGTTTCCCCGTTTGCGGGCGATGTCCGCAAACCCCGGCGCCCCACTCCTCGACCAGGGGAGCGGGGCGTCATCGATTTCACAGCCCGATCCTCTGCCGACTCGATATAAACCACGCAAAATAAAGCCATTTCGCGCGATTGAGAAACTTCGCGGCGAGGAACGCCCGCAATCTGCGACTGGAGAAGGTCCGCATATCGGAAAAGTCGGCACCGACCCGATCTTTCGGGAAGATGGTGCGCGTATTCCCACCGGCCTCGTCCCCAGGGCTGTGACAGAAGACGCATATGCGCATCCAGCGCTTGCGATCCCGCCGCAGGACGCACACACGCCGCCACGGGAAAGGCGGAAGCCGGGCTTAGCGTATGGGGTGGGGCAATGGGCAAATCGTTGCAAGATCGCGGTATTCCGGTACAGTTGCGAGTAACTATGGACCGGGCGCAAGACTTCGACCTCGCCGCTGCGGCGCATGCCGCCCTGGTGGGCAAAAAGCCCCCGCGCCGGTGGGACCCGAGACTGCATGCGGCAATCGCGGAATCGCTTGGCGATCTGCACTATCGCGAAGGCCGGTTCCTTATGGCGCTCGGCACGGCGGTGGCTATTTTGTCGCTGGCGGTGGACGCGCTGATCGCGCCCGATCATTTCATGAAAATCGCCGCGGTCAGGTTGGGGGCGGTACTGCCTTTCACCCTGTCCGCGCTGCTGCTTCCCCGACGGCTGCTCGCTCTGCAAAAGCTGTTGATGGGCCTGTCGCTCATCGGCTTCGGAGTGAGCATGGCCTATGCAAGCGTCTTCGTTCCCTCGCCCGACGATGCTCTGCTGGCCCTCGGGGTCGTGACATTGTTCGGGCTTGCCCTGCCGGTGCTGCCGTTTCGCCGGTGGCAGATGGTCGGTTTCGCATTGCTCTATGGGCTGGCGGTGGGAGGGTTCCTGCTGCTTAACGGGGCCATCGTCGATTATGCCAAGACATTCATTCCGATCATGATGCTCACCATGGGCGCGGCTACGGTTCTGGCCCACCGCATCCACTGGATCGAACGGCGGAACCTATTGCTGACACTCCAGGCGGACGAACGCGCCAAAGCTCTGGAGGAAAGCAATGCGCGACTGACCGAGCTGTCGATGAAAGACCCGCTCACCGGCCTTGCGAACCGGCGCCGGGCGGAAGACACTTTTGCCGAGCATTATGCAATTCCGGTCACGATGGGGCAGGCCGGCACCGCGCTGTTCATGGTCGACCTGGACCATTTCAAGGCGTTCAACGATCGCTGGGGCCATCAGGCGGGTGACGCCTGCCTGCGCGCGGTGGCCGAGGTGATGCGGCATTCGGCCAGCCGTCATGGCGGGCTTGCCGCGCGCTTCGGCGGCGAAGAGTTCGTGGTCTTCCTGCGCGCCGACGATGCCACCCAGGCCCATGCGATCGCCGAGGAATTGCGCGTTGCGATAGAGCGGATAGAGATCGATCACCCTGCCAGCGCCACCACCGTAAGCTGCACCACCAGTATCGGTATCGCGCTGCACAAAGGCCCCAATGTGCCGGAACTCGCCGATATGCTGGCAAGAGCCGATGCCGCGCTCTATCGCGCCAAGGCCGAAGGGCGGAACCGCAGCTTGATGGCCGCCTGACACCTCTTCTGCGCGCGGCGCGGTTTGCGACGGAGCCCGGACCCGTGGCCATCGGTCGATGGCCGAATGTCCTTCAATCGGTGCCATTCCGGTAAGCCAGAGGACGATCGAGCGCGCGATCAACATAAGCTCGAGGCCGCCGATCCTGGCGGTCGGCGGCCTCGGGGCATCTTATGCGGGCTTTCGTTCGCTTACTGGCAACTCTTAGTTAGAATGTGAGGGTGTCTCACTGCGCAATTGCGCACCTGCCAGATGCATTTGTGCAACGTGGTGTTCATTGGTTCTTCTCCTGTCATTCGGTCGGTTGGGAGGAGAATGACGTTCATCCTGATTCTAGGACAAGGTCGCCAGTTCTCCAAGGTTAAATCATGGCTTGTCTGTCTCACTCCGCTCTTCGGAATTCGTCGGGAAACGGCAGTGAAGTGGGACGGGAGCGGAGGTAGAGAACGCTTCTCCCGTCCGCATCGGTCATGATGTCGTCGACGATCACATCGTGGATATCGGCCAGATCGGGTTGATCGAGGACTTCTGCGATGGGCCGGTCCAACGCGTCTCGGCCGATGGCACGAGGCGTCCGGATGGTTTGCGTCCGTCCGTCGTCCTCGAACAGTAACGCTCCATCGCGCGGGCAAGGCAGCCAATGGCGCAGTATATGCACTCTCCGGTCAGTGGCCCTGAGGCCGATGGAACGGACGTTCTTTTCGGAGATCGGGGTCGGATCCTCTTTTCCTTCGTCACCCCACCTCCACCGGACATCGTGGATGAGATCGATTCCCCGTAGGTGGGCGATGCGTCTCGTCAGGCTGTCCACCCGCAGGTCACGGGGATCGACATGCTCCCAATCCTCGATCCTGAGCCCTTCGACGTCGATGCGCTTACCGGCTTCGATGGCGCGCTCCATGAGTCTGCTTAGCGCCTCGATGTCCTCGGTCCTGACCGAACCGTCCAGACCGACGAGGACCGTGCAGGAATCGGCGTCCTCAGGCTTGATGGTGATCAGGGTGGGGCGGCTCACCCGCACGAGCCATCCGTTTCTCGTATTGGCGTCTACGGTCGCGCGGATGGCCGGTCCGAAGTAGCTGCTCGACCGTCGTTCGGGATCGAAACTGGTCACCGCATCGATGTCGTGACCACCCGCCGCGAGCCCTGCAGTGATCGCGTCCAGGATCATGATCAGTTCGTCGCGCGGGAGGCTGGAGAGCGCGACCCTTATTGTATTCTCACGTGCGCCGTCAGGTGATCCGCTCGTCACTGGCCTGGTCCGCGCACCGAATGCGAGATCGAATTCACCGGGCAGGCCGATGGCCAGCTCCTCGCGGGCGGGAATGCGGACGCCTTCAGCGGTCTTGACGAGATACCTGATGCGGGCCGCCAGGACGCTTTGGAATATGCCGGCATGTTCGCGTGCGAGCGCATCGGCGAGGCGTTCCGATGCCAGTCCGCCGAGGTCGAACCGGTCCTCCATGAGGAAAACCGGCCGCCTGTCCTGGCGAGGCGGATCGATCGCATGTGCTTCGAGGATCGCCATGGCCATCCTGCCCGCCGCCTGCAGGCTGTCGTCGTGGTCGTCGTAGCCGGCAGCGGTCGCGGCGATCATCACGGCAGCGACCAGCTCCGGGTTCCCGCCGGTCTCGCCGAGTGCGCGGAGCACCTCGTTCGCGTCATGCAAGCGGTCGCGCTGACTTTCCAGCGAAAGCAGGTGGAAGGCGGGAATGGGACGGTCATAAAGGCTCGAGCCGCGATCGATCCACATGTGACGCAGGCCCGAGACGGTCCGCAGTTCGGACAGATCGTCGCATACGACGTCGACCACGGTCGTCAGCCCTTCTTCGAGGTTGACGCCGTGGCGTTCCATCGCTCCGGTCCATCGCTGCAGCAGCGTGGACCAATGCGGCATTCGCGACCAGACATTGCTCATGATGGCCTCCTTCCTCGAGGTGGACACGTCGAAGCACCGCGGAGGCAAAGCCTCCACGGGTAGACGCGATGTGTTTTGATGTGGTGGTTAGTTCCGATCCTCGCGCAGAGGATCAGCTGGCGGCGGTCAGCCGGATTCTGGGCGTATCAGTCCCCGATGCCGCGATCCGGCGGCGGGAATCGACGTGGATCATGTGACGTCTGCCGCGAGGTCCGGTCCGCCATGCCCATGGCTTCGCCGACAGTCGCCTTGGCGACGCGGAACGCGTCGTGGAGGATCGCCCGCCCCTTAGCTGTTGGCGTGACGTAGGAGGACAGATCGGTCCCGCCCTTGGCCTCCAATATGCGCAGCGACTCCTTGAGGCGCGGCAGGGCGTCGGATGTCTCTTCCGACATGATCGTGGCGAGGGCGGTCCTTTCCTGGGAAACGGCTGCCAGATCGTAGACGTCACGAGGCGTGAACTTGGCTGATCGATATCGGATTTTCTTGATGATCACTTCCTCGGGTGTCTCGAGGGCGATCCGCCGATCCCCGTATCTGGCCCACTCGAAGCCCGGTTCGGTCTGCAGGGGTGGGGAGAGGAAGTCGATCTCTCCCTCGTCGAGCTCGAACTTCAGGTAGTGACCCGGCCACTGGAAGCGTTCGGAAATGCCGCGTGAGGCAGGATTGTTCGCGGGCACGAAGTTCCTGAGCGCAGTGCCCGGCACGAAGATGTCGATGTCGTAGGATATGCGATGGTCGATCTGGATGGCGATCGCGGTGCCACCCCCGAGCGTCCAGTCGGGGCTATCCGTCTTCTCCGGTTGCGCGCCGAACACGTGATCCAGCGCCGGAAGCGCCTTGTCGAGGAGCTTTCGCCATTCAGAGGCCCTTGCGGTCATCGAGCCACCTCCTCGTCTCGTGTCCGGAAGGCAGGTGCAGCGAGGCAGCATCGGCGAGCTGGTCGTAGCTGATGGCCCCCGATGTCACGAGGTCGGACAGCGTCTCGAGTTCGGCCTCGTTGAGGAATTCCCTGACGCAGACCCTGTCGATGGAGAATGGCTGGATGTCGAGTAGCGAGCAGAGCAGCTCCCGCTCGCTCACATTGTGGGGAAGGGACACGTTCAGATGACCGATCGCCACCCGCAGGGAACGCCTTGCGCCTGGAAGAGCCATGGCGGTTTCGAGCCGGTCGTCGGCAATGGTCACTGCATGCGTCATCTGCTTTTTCCCTTCTCTTCAACCTCATCAGGATAGGCGTTTCCTACCCGTTTTCCATCACCAGCGACATTTCCTTAGCTACGATCTACTCGGGCGGGTTGCTGAGTTCGATCATTCGCGGCAGCGAATCTTCTCCCATCGCCGAAGCCACCAGTAGGGATAGTGCGTGGATGCGCTCCACGAGGACGGCTTCGGCATTGCGGTGTCGCGCGCGTTCCGCCTTCGCGGCTTCGCGTTCTGCTGCCAATTCGCTCCGTAGGCGTTTCAGCTCTTCGCGCGCGCCGCCGTGCGGAGCCGATGCGCCAAGATTCTGGAAGAGTTCGAGTTCGCGCTTGTAACGATAGAGCGTCGGCCGCGGGACGCCGGTCTCCTCGACCAGGTTGACGACCGTCCAGGAGCCGTCCGTCTGCGTGGTCCCGCGGCAGAAGCGGTCGATTCCGGCCCGGATCGTCCTTTCGGTCGTTTCCGTTCCGCGAAGGTCGCCTCCTCCCGCCAGCACGTCGAGTTCGTGAAGGCGGTCCGCATTGTCCTTTCTGAGTTCCTCGAAGGAGGTCTGGTCAATCTTTTCCATTTCCACCTCCCTGTGCCTTGGCGATCACCCCTTCGTATCTCTCGGCGGCGGTCCGGAGTGACTGTTTCTGCGGTCCGCTCCGGGCGGTTCCGGATAGTCTCCGGACCTCGTCGAGCAGGCCCTGCCACTTGGGAACGTGGCAGGGCGCTATCACCGAATTGGCGCACTTGTCCGGAGAGCACATGCTTATCGCCGGGGACGCGCCCGGTGAGGACTTTTCCTGTTCCGTCAAGCAGAGCGCGTTGCTCACGTTGAACACGCAGTAGCTCAGGCTACCGACATGGACCGTCTGAACGAGCTTGCGCACGCTGTTGTCGAGCACCGCTCCTTTCGAGGACGTGTCGACCACGGCCGATGCGAGGCCCACTTCACGCACGTTCTCCCATTCAGCCAGAACACGGCTGGCACCTGGCCCAGCCCGCCAGCCTGCCCGGGCATCACTCCTCATCTCCTCGAGGATGTCGATGCCCGCGAGTATGCGCTCGTCTTCGACATCGAGAGCGAAGGTGTCGGAGATGGAGCCGGCGTATCCTTCGAAGACGGCCGTCGAGACATGATGATATTGGAGGCGTCCGGCGATGATGCCGAAAGGCTGCCTCGCGATGAACCTCGCGAGCGTGCGCCTGAACTGGCTCGGCTTGATGTGATAATCGGGCGCCTGGGTGAGACTCGGGTCTGTCTGGGCGATCGCGTCCCGCTGCCATCTCGCCCGTTCGTAGAACAGGTTGATCAGGCTTCCGATGGAGGTGACGGACAGTGGATAGCCGGTCTTCGATGAACGCAGCAGCTTCCTGTCTCGCGACTTGGGCTTGCGCAGGGCATCCTTGCTCAGCATGAGCAGATCCGACCCGTGCATCGCGCGGTATGGTGCCAGAAGCTTCTGCAGCATCTGCACGGCCTGGGCGACGATATCCGGGACCACCCATTCCACGGGTGGAGGCTTGCCCTCCTTGCCCTTGCCGCGTTTTTTGAGCGGTATGCCGCTTATGCGCCAGCGGTCGCGGAGGCCTGTAGCCCTGTCGACGGGACGGTCGAGGCAGTCGGAACCGAGGTTACTGGCCTCCCCTGACCTCATTCCGGAAAGGTAGAGGATCACGATGAGGCAGGCGGCGACAAGATGGCCGAGTTCCTCGCGATAGAGATGGTGCGCCGCCTTCTTGCGGTCCGGCATCCAGGTGATGCCCGTCTCGGGGCAGGTGCCAGGTGATGTCTTCCAACCGGGAAAATCAGCCCTGCCATCGTCCCAGAATTCGTGCATCTCTTCCCGCATCGCAAGCACGGTGGGTGCATAGTGCTCGATATAGCGTCGCGCACAGTCGATAAGCGTCGCGATGACCTCGTCCGGCAGGGGTTCGGTCGCGTTCTCCTCATTGGCCTCGCCGGCGCCGAGCATCTTTGCGGTCAGGTTGCCGTCGTAGGGGGAGAATGGCAGTGGGGAATTCAGGCGTTCACGGAAGACGTCGAGCGCCTTTATCGGGAGGAGATAGCTCCAGACCGTCTGCGGGCTGCAGGAGGAACCCGTCCGCACATTCGCGCCGGAGGCATTGACTGCATCTTCCGGGCCATGGTTCTCCAGCCATACGCGATATTCGTGGACGTGCCGCTGGCGGAGGTCCAGAGGACCCGCGACATCGGGGTGCTTGACGTCCAGCCAACGCAGGAACCGCTTCATCCTCAGCTGCTCGCGTGAGGCATGGTAGCTGCCGATCGTCTTCTGGGTCGCCAGCGGCGTGTTCAACCGGTGCCAGCACAGTTCCTTGCAGATGGAGAGCCAGCCCGGGTGGTTCGCGGCGACGTCGTTCCAGTCGATCCGGCAGATCGATTCGACACGGCCGGAATGGTGATCCGTCTCCGTCAGATCCCAGACCATCGCGTCGAACCGACCCTTGAGGTCGGGACGACGCAGCAGGATGGGCGATTCGCCGTGGGGCGACCGCTGGCTGCGCTCATCTTGAGCCCGGATATGGCCGGCATGCGCGTTCATTGCAGCATCTCGGGAGGGAGATGCATGTCCAGCCCCCTGGCGATCGTTTCCGCCTCTGCGACGGTGCGTTGGTCGAACTGGGGGAGGATGGCATGGGTGATCTCACGCCACGCAGCGCCGTAGAGGGCCTCCCACTCGGGTGACCCCATCTCGTCGCGGCGCCGCTCGACATGCGCCCGGAAGCCGAGGATCGCGGGCAGGGATCGACGCGTGATCAGAGCGTTGGGACAGACCACGCAGCCGAAGAAGGCCTTCGAACAGGGTGTGCCCGGCTTGTCGAACGGGGAATTCGTGAAGTCGCGGCAGCTGGCGAGCCACAGGTCCTGCTCGCCGGACAGCGCGGTCGCGATGTCGTTCTCGGCGACTTCGGCCTTTTGTGCGGCTGCCGATACCTGATCGTCGGATGCGTCGTTCGGAAGATCGACGATCCGCCTGGAGAGCGCATGGTTCCAGGCCTGGGCCTGCGCGTCGAGGACCGCATTCTCGAGAAAGGGTCGGATACGGTCGTTGTCGAGATAGTGCTTGGCGCGCACGTCGGCCGAGTTGTCCGACCTGTCGATTGACAGTCGGCCTCCATGCCTGATCGTGCGCTGGGTCCGCCAGGTCGGGCGCAGCCTGTTCCTGACGATCGGCAATCGCCCGCCGTGATCATCTCGTAGGCCGCTCTCGTTGAGATGGTCGCTGAATGCCCTGAAGGCATCGGCGGCGCAGTGGAACGTGAACAGCGGTGTCGCATCGTCGGCTCCGCCATCCTGGTCCTGCCTCTCTCTGGCTCGATCCCGCAGGAGAGCGAGGGCCCCGGCGGCTTCCCGGAACGAGGTCCCGTCCGCGATGGCCTCCTCCTCGGTGTCGATGCCGCAGTCGCTCGGGTTGGTGGTTCGGCTCTTGCGAAATCCGTTTCCGCCACCGCCGCGCCGCTTGATGTAGCGCACCTTGATGCGCCGCCCATCGGGCCTGAGATTCGCCAGCGTGAGCACGGGAAGGCATTCGGGCTCGATCCCGAGCTTCAGGCCGATGATGACAAAGGCGGCGATCTCCATGACCGCCCTGTCCCCGGGGTCGCCACTATCGTGCGTCCGGTGCAGTATGGCCGCACAGGCGGAGATGATGCGCTGCGATTCGGCGAGCGAATAGGGTGCGTTGGGCTTCGTATCGTCGATCCGCTCGCCGGGAAGGAAGTCCTCGTCACGCCAACTCGGGCCCAATACCGCCGCGTCCTCGAGATACAGCTGTCGCAGGATTCTCAGCGGCGCGGCCTTGTAGGCATAGGCGGTGGTGCCGGTGACTTCTCCCAGCGTCGCACGCAGGTCCATGGCTATGCGGAAGTCCTCGACGATCTGAGGATCGAGGATGGTGTCTTCCTTGCCGGGCTCCTGACCTCGCGCGTCCTTTTCCGTTTCTGCCAGCCAGAGGAAAAAGGGCTTGCTCTGTGTCTGGTAGGCCAAGGCCGTCGATCCGGTGGCGATGGCCTTGCCGGGTCCCGACATCCTGTGGACCGCATCGAGCATGGCCCTCCCGAGGGCAGGACGCACCGAAGCGAAGTCCCAGTTCAGGGGGTTCTTGCGTTCGAAATGGCGATGCCGCCAATCCTTCGGATTCGACCGGGTGGGGAACTGGAGAACGCCTCCCCGGTCGAGGCTCGGGACTTTTCGCCGCGGCCGCCCCCGCCTCGGCGGGAGACGGTCATTGGACGCATCCTTCCTGTTCTCAGCGGATGAGGTCAAGGTAGTCCTCCTCCGATCCCAGGGTATCCTCGAAGATCCGCAGCGCCTCGTCGATGACGAAATCGTCTGCGCTGAGGATGTCGAGGTAGATGAAGGTCGTTTCGTAGTGCTTGTGACCCAGGAGACGCTGGAGGGCGCGGAGGGGGTCGCCGAAGATCGTAGCGTAGACGTCACCGCGACCGCCTTCCGTGAGGCGTCTGACATCGTCCTTGATCTTCATGCTGTCGTGATGCCGACGCAGGAGCGCGCAGAGCATGTAGACCGCGAAGGTGTGCCTGAGGGTATGCGGCGTCACCTTGACACCCGATCGCTCGGATGCGTTCTCGAAGACCTTTTCCCAGCCGCCGATCCCCATGAGGTCGCCGGATTGGTTGATCCACAGCGGAGCTGGGGACGCCGAAAGCCCCTTGCGTTCGAGCGCCGGCAGTCGCTCGAGTTGCTGATATGCTTGGAGGCGACGGAACGCGTGGATGCCGACGGGGACTTTCCGGGCGCGATAGCCTTTTCCATCGATCGCAGGGACTGGATAGGTGAACGCTCGACCACCGGTGCTTTCGGAGCGAGAGGGAACGGCCGATGGCGGCATCCTGCTGCTTTCGTAGAGACGCATGCCGGACGTCAGGATGGTTTCGGCGAAGGCGGCGTTGCGCAACGGCGATTTGGTCACCATCAGCCCGTCGTCCCGGAAGATGCGGAAGCGGTCGAGTGTGATGAACTTGGGCTCTTCGGATGAAGCTGCGGCGCCCTTGAAGGACCACTGCAGTGCCGGATGTTCGGTCGGGTTGTCGGGGCGTAGACGCAGGAGGACGGCCGCATCGAACATCGTCTTCAGCGCGGCGGCTTCGGAGTTCCAGGAGACAGGATCCAGGGGCTTTCCCTGAGGTGTCGTGCTCGCCAGGCGACGAGCCCGGTATTGGGAAAGGTATCCCGGCTCGACGGTCGTCAGGTCATGGCCATCCTCCATTAGCGTGGCGACGAACCTGAGGACGTGCTGACCATAGGTCCGCATGGTGGTCCGCCCGGGCACCTGCTCGGTCATCTTGCGCAGGACGCTGGAGGACTGAGGATGGATTTGAGGAGGATTTGAATTCTGATCGAGGACGAAGGGGGCTCGTCCGGTGATCCCGATCCTGGAGTAGAGCGACTTCGCCAACGGGCCGGCTCGCTCGTGCCAGAACCGTTCGAGCTCTCTCGGCATGAGGGTTTCGTCGACCGGCTGGTCGAGAAGATCAGGATTGACGAAAGCCAGACGCAAGACGGTGTGCCCTCATGGGTTACGGGGTTTCCCGGTCCATGAGGGCACACCTTCTCACTTTTTCAAGTCATTTATTGACTGCAGTCCCATCCTGTTCCATAGAATGAGACACAGCACAACATTACTATTGACAGGCGAGGCATTCCTCGTAATCGGTCTGCTCACCGCCGGCGGCCAGTTCGTATTTGGCCGCATCCGCGGTGTTGTCGGCTTCCACACCGCCTGCAAAACCGGCGCGCTGCACGCTTTTCGAGCGCAAGTAGTAGAGCGATTTGATGCCCTTCTCCCACGCCTGGAAGTGCAGCATCATCAGATCCCATTTGTCGACATCGGCCGGAATGAACAGGTTCAGCGATTGCGCCTGATCGATAAAGGGCGCGCGGTCGGCCGCGAATTCGAGCAGCCAGCGCTGGTCGATCTCGAAGCTGGTCTTGAAGGCAGCCTTTTCTTCCGCCGTCAGGAAATCGAGATGCTGGACGCTGCCGCCCTGCTCGAGGATCGAGTTCCAGACATTGGTCGAATTCTTGCTCTTCTTGTCGAGGATCTTCTCGAGATAGGGATTCTTGACGATGAACGAGCCCGACAGCGTCTTGTGCGTGTAGATATTGGCGGGGATCGGTTCGATGCAGGCGCTGGTGCCGCCGCAGATGATGCTGATCGACGCGGTCGGCGCGATCGCCATCTTGCAACTG
>MDTE01135848.1_pt1 | contig 11125 bp, 9 predicted proteins | sample 811231 | NCBI WGS metagenome assembly MDTE01 (sample SAMN05326651, study PRJNA326480) | marine metagenome | isolation source: seawater | place: Indian Ocean: Red Sea | collected 2010 | reverse complement strand
GGTTCAATCAGAAAATGGCACGTGAGTTTTCAGTGTCTTCCGATCATCTAATTATTCTTTGTGGTCATTATGAGGGAATTGATCATAGGGTAATTGAGGGACTAGTTGATAAGGAAGTTTCTATTGGTGACTATGTTTTGACTAACGGAGCCCTCGCCGCAGCTGTTTTTATTGATTCTATTGTGCGCTTGATTCCCGGCGTCCTTGGTGATGAGCGCTCGCCGATAGAGGAGTCCTTTTCAATCGAGGATGGAATTCTTGAGGCGCCCTGTTATACAAGGCCAGCAGACTTTGAAGGAATGAAAGTTCCTGAGGTTCTTCTTTCGGGTCATCATGAAAAGATCAAAGAATGGAAGCGTAAGATTGCGGTTGAAAGGACTTTAGAAAACCGTCCGGACCTGATGCAATGAGATTGGGGATGGTTACGATTGGTGCCATCAAACTTTTAGAAAAGTGATGATCTAAAAAGGTTACCTTAAATACCATTTATTGGCTAAATGGTCGGGCCAGCGGGATTTGAACCCACGACCTCTTCACCCCCAGTGAAGCGCGCTACCAAACTGCGCCATGGCCCGAGATTATTATAATTAGGGATTATTGGCTTTTTTAAGGCCTCTACGTTGACATTTGACCACATGTTTCATCTAAGCAAGGGAAAACCAATAAAGGAAGTTATTATGATCGTTCGAAAAGTGAGTTGCGTTGATTGAGGCTGAAAGCGAGGTTTAAAGGAATGTCTGATATAGATTCAACGAGGGTAGCTGTAGTAGGTGCCAGTGGATATTCTGGCGCTGAACTGATCCGTATTTTGTTGGGCCATGAATTAGCTGAGCTGGTTTGTGTGACTTCGCGCGTTGAGTCCGGTCGCAAATTATCTGAGGTTTTTCCCAGATTTAGAGGCGTTGAACTTGCTGATAGGCTCGAATTCATAGAGCCTTCCATTGATCTTATTGTTGGGAGTGGGGCAGAGGTGGTTTTTTTGGCACTTCCTCATGGTGTCGCAGCCGAGTATGCTGGTCCGTTAGTTGATTCAGGGCTCAAGGTAATAGACTTAAGTGCTGATTTTCGGATTTCAGACCCCCAGGTCTATGCAGATTTTTATGGAGCTGATCACCCTGATCCGGATCGACTCCCTGATGCAGTTTACGGATTGCCGGAAATTAGGCCTAATGAAATTGCTGAATCAAAGTTAGTGGCCTCTCCGGGCTGTTATCCCACTAGCATTATATTACCTTTAATTCCAATTCTTCAGGAGGGTCTTATTGATGATTCTTCCATACATGTTGTCAGCATGAGCGGGACCAGCGGTGCAGGTAAGAAAGCTGATGCGGCATTACTCTTTGCAGAGTGTAATGAAAGCGTCAGGCCCTATTCAGTTCCCAAGCATCGCCATTTAAGTGAAATAGAACAGGAACTCTCACTTGCTGCAGGTAATAATGTGACCATATCCTTTACGCCGGTACTCGTGCCAGTCACTGCCGGTATATGTTCGATCATTTATGCCACGTCCAGAGATGGATCTAGCAATGAAGATGTGAAGAGAGCTCTGGAAAACAAATATTCAGAGGCGCCCTTTGTAAGACTCTTGGGTGAGAGTTCCCCTCCCGATACAAAAAATGTGACTCAGACAAATTACATAGACATTAGCTGGTCATATGATGAACGAAGTGATCGTTTCATTTTCATGAGTGCAGAGGACAATTTGATTAAGGGAGCATCAGGCCAGGCAATACAAAGCTTTAACTTAATGTGTGGCTTTGATCAGACCACTGGACTTGTTATATAGTAATGAGCTGAACTTAAGTTTGTTCTGTTCGAAGGATTTTAAAAATTGGATTAAATAGAGTCGCTAATGGCAGAAATAATAACAAAACTACGTACTGCAAGGTTACCGGTTGGTTTCCGGGCAGCCGGTATTTCCAGCGGCATTAAGGAGAATGGAGCCAAGGACCTTGGAATGGTGGTTTCTGATTTTCCGACCGTCTCTGCTGCGACATTTACGACGAACCGGATAAAGGCAGCGCCGGTCAGACTATCACAGCGTCATCTGAGACACGGCGATATCCGTGCTCTAATTGTAAATAGTGGTAATGCAAATGCCTGTAACGGCAAGCAAGGGTTCAATGATGCTAAATTGATGACCCAATTTGCGGCATCTTCCCTGGAATTGGATCCTCGTCAGATCTTTGTTTGTTCGACTGGAATCATCGGGTATCCACTTCCCGTTGAAAAAGTGCGGATAGCAGCTCCCAAGATAGTAAAAAAATTAAGGGTCTCCGGTTGGAGGGATTTTTCCCAATCCATAATGACTAGTGATAAAGTTAATAAAGTCAGCTCTTTTAAAACTTTAATTGGTGGCAAGGAGATCACTGTCACTGGAGCAGCAAAGGGCTCGGGAATGATAGCGCCGAACATGGCGACGATGCTTGCTTTCTTCGTGACTGATGCGTCGATATCAGAAAATGATTTGCGTGAACATACTAAGCGAGCAGTCGATGACACATTTAATTGCATTAGCGTTGATGGTGATATGAGTACCAATGACACTGTGCTTGTTTTGGCCAATGGCGCTGCTAAGAACCGTCTGCCCAGAAAAGGATCTAAAGATTCAAATCGTTTCGGTGAGGCGCTGAGGCATGTAATGCTGGACCTTGCAAAGCAACTCGTTCGAGATGGAGAAGGAGCAAGTAAATTCATAAGGGTAGAGGTTCAAGGCGCATCTTCAGAATTAGATGCTAAAAAGGTCGCAAGGGCCGTTGCAGAATCTTCTCTGGTCAAGTGCTCCTGGAATGGTTCGGACCCTAACTGGGGAAGAGTAATTGATGCGGTAGGCTATGCCGGGGCAAGAGTCGATGAAAATAAGGTGGATATTTATTTCGGTCCATTACCGGCAGCGATTAATGGAAAGGTGGCTCCGACTCCAATAGGAAAATTAAAGGCTCAAGTAGCAAAAAAAGAATTCACATTACGTATTAATCTTAATATCGGAAAAGGATCCCATAGAGTATTTACCTCTGATTTGTCAGAAGAATATGTCGCCTATAATAGGCTCGAATATGCTCTAAAGATTCAGGGACGTTGATTCTGCTCGTTACTATAGTAGACTGTAGATGTTCCTGCGCCTAGGATAGGCGTGGGTTTTTCTTTTTCAGTTCATAAGATGTCCGAGCATTCAGAATCATTACGCGAGCACATTGACAAAGCGGCAACGCTAGTCGAGGCGCTTCCCTATATTCAGGAGTTCAGAGGGAAGTGCTTCCTGATTAAATTGGGTGGATCCGCAATGGAGGACTCTGAATTGCTTGATGCTTTATTAAGGGATGTGGTTTTACTTGAGGCGGTGGGAATTAATCCGGTCATTGTTCATGGTGGAGGGAAGGCAATATCTGAGGCCATGGAAAGATCCGGCATTGAACCTAAATTTATTTCAGGACAAAGGTTCACAGATCAAGAATCAATAAAGATTGTTGAGAATACGCTTGGAGAAAAGGTTAACTCTAATCTCGTGGCATCAGTGCAATCCCACGGAGGCAAAGCCGTTGGGATTTCAGGAACAGAAGTTTTTCTATCCGACAGGATGCTTGGAACGGATGAGAATGGAAATGAAGTTGATCTCGGTTATGTGGGAAGTGTCAAGGAATGTCATGTGGAGGCTTTGCAAGAGTTAATTCTTAAGGATACTATTCCGGTAGTCTCTCCATTATCAAAAGAAGCGTGTTCAGGGAACACGCTGAACACTAATGCGGATCTTGCGGCAAGTGCTTTGGCAGGCTCAATGAACGTGGCAAAGCTAGTGTATATTAGTGATGTTTTGGGAGTCATGAGGGATCCGGACGTGGATGAGAGCCTGATTCATAGTATCTGTTGCTCAGAAGTTGAGACGCTTGCGGATGAGGGTGTCATTAGCGGAGGAATGCTTCCCAAGTTACGGTCCGCCGTTGATGCTATAGGATCAGGTGTAGGAAAGATCCATTTAATTGACGGCAGAATACCCCACTCATTATTGTTGGAGATATTTACGAATACAGGGGTCGGCACAGAGATAATTCCATGAGCCAAGAAGAACAGACATCAACTGTTGATCTTTATAGTCAATACGTTGCACCTACTTATGGGAGATTTAAGATTTGTCCTAAGAGAGGAGAGGGTGTTTTTCTTTGGGATGAGAATGGAATCAAGTACTTGGATTTCAGTGGTGGAGTTGCCGTTAATTCTTTAGGACATTCGCATCCGGATTTAATTAAGGTGATATCTGATCAAGCGACCGATCTGATCCATTGCTCCAACCTTTATCAGCACAGGGGTCAGGCCGAGTTGGCTCGTTTGCTCACGGAGGAGGTCGTGGGCATTAATGGAAAGTGTTTTTTCTGTAATAGCGGGGCTGAGGCAAATGAAGGGCTCATTAAACTGGCAAGGAAGTTTGGAGAAATTTCCCCATCATCTACTGGAGATCCGAGGCATGAGATAGTGAGCTTTTATGGTTCTTTTCATGGACGCACGACCGGGGGAATGGCAGCCACTGGTCAGGAGAAAATCAGGTCAGGTTTTGGTCCTTTAATGGAAGGGTTCAAGTATTTACCGTTCAATGATGTGGACGAACTTTTGAATGGTGTCGGTGACAATACTGTAGCCATTCTAATGGAGCCGGTTCAGGGAGAAGGGGGGATCAATGTGGCCTCTGCGGAATTTTTATCTGCGGTGCAGGAACTTTGTCAAACTAGAAACATATTGTTGTTTTTTGATGAGGTTCAATGCGGAATGGGTCGTTGCGGTGATCTGTGCGGATGGAGAATGATATCCAATGATCTAGAGATTAAACCTGATGCCATATCATGGGCAAAGGGATTAGGTGGCGGCTTTCCGATAGGAGCCATTTGGATAGCAGAGAAAGAGGTTAATGATTCAAAACTTAGTGATCTATTAGGTCCCGGGACTCATGGTTCAACATTTGGGGGATCCCCATTGGCCAGTTCAGTTGCATCAACCGTAGTCAGAAAAATTATTGATGAAAAAATTTGTGATAATGTAATCAAACTCGGTGAGCTGGTAAAAAATCATCTGCAGTCGCATCCGATATCTCTCATCACTGAATTGCGTGGCCTTGGCCTTATGCTTGGATTTCAGGTTGATGCTAAAGCCGTTAATGGGATAGAGGATTTTCAGAAAACAAATAAAACTCCTGCACTTTTTCTCGTTGAGTTGTTGGCCGAATCAGGTTTACTGACTGTTCCCGCCGGACCAGATGTGATTAGGTGGCTTCCTCCACTCAATGTGATGGAAGACCAGATAATGGAGGCTTTGGATATTATGAGAACTGTTTTCGAGAATATTAATACATGAAAAACTTTCTTTCTATAGAGGCATGTAGCCGGGCAGAAATTGAGGAACTCGTTGAATCTTCGATTTCATTAAAAGAGGCAAGGAACAGAAGGGACTTTTCCAGTAAACCCTTATCGGATCAATGCTGGGGCATTATTTTCAGCAAGGCTTCGACCCGTACCAGAATCAGTTTTGAGGTTGGAATAAGAGAGCTCGGAGGATCCGCTATGTTTTTATCGCCAAGAGATTTGCAGCTTGGTAGGGGTGAACCTATCAAAGACACTGCGCGTGTTATGGGCAGGATGCTTCATGGCGCGGTGATCAGAAATGATTCGCAGATCGAAGTTGAGCAATTTGCTGAGTTGTCAGAAATACCTACAATCAATGCTCTTACGGATCAGGAGCATCCGTGTCAGATTATAGCGGATTTACTAACTGTCCGGGAAACTCTTGGAAGTTGGGAAGGTAAGAAAGTGGTTTTCCTGGGCGATGCTGATTGTAATGTTGCGCATTCTTGGGTATGGGCGGCAAAGCATTTAGGGTTCGAACTTGTTCTGTCCGGACCGCCTCAGATCTGTTCGCCTGTCGATTATCTGAAAGGATTGGACTGTTCTAATGTTTCATTTTTGGAGGATCCAGTGGCTGCTGTTGCTGATGCGAATGTGCTTTATACCGATGTCTGGGTCAGTATGGGGATGGAAGATGAGGCGGCTAGGAGGGAAGGTGCTTTTACAGACTATCAAATTAATGAGAAAATAATTAATTTGGCTGATCCTAATGTCATGGTCATGCATTGCTTGCCTGCATATAGAGACAAAGAGATAAGTGAGAGTGCTTTTGAAGCCAATGCAGGAACAATTTTTTCTCAGGCCGAGAACCGTTTGCATGCGCAGAAAGCGATAATGAGGGATTTGGCTACTTGATTAGGCAAGTTCCAGGAATCCAAGTTCTTTTATATGGTCCAGTATAATTTCACAGGACTCTTCTGGTCTTAGATTCTCTGTCTGTACAATGAGTTCGGCGTCTTTAGGCTCCTCATAAGGGTCAGATATGCCGGTGAAGTGTTCAATTTCACCCGAACGCGCTTTAGCATATAAACCTTTCCTGTCTCTAGTTTCACAAACATCTAAAGGAGTTGAAACGTGGATGAGCAAAAAACCGGCATTAGGCTCGATACTTTGCCGTATTTCTTTCCTTATCGAATCGTAAGGTGCAATAGGGGCACAGATTGCGATTCCCCCGTTTTTGCTTATTTCATTCGCCACGAATCCTATTCGTCTCAAATTTATCAGCCTGTGTTCTTTTGAAAAACCAAGTTCTGAGCACAGGTTTTTCCTCACAATGTCACCGTCAAGAAGAGTGATGTGCTTTTGGGTCAGCTCAAGCATTTTAATTTGCAGAATCTTTGCAACAGTTGATTTTCCTGATCCGGACAAACCTGTGAAGAAAATGGTCAGTCCCTTTTTCTTTGGCGGAGGATTGTTTGCTTCGATTTCCTGCAGGACCGAATCGAAAGTTTCTTCGGACGATCCTCTCGGTAAAGTGAAGGCATTTAGAATAGAGTGTTCCTTTACCAAACTCATGTCACCGTCTGAGATGAGTGAAGAGCATCCGGAGTTCTTCAAAGAAATTGCATATTGGAGCCATTCTTCGGCAGTACTTGGCCCATGACCAGGAAGGACGGACAAATTGTATTGATCATTTTCCAGTTCCGATAATGCGGCCCTAATGCATCTTAATCTGGAGTGACTTTCTACTGGATCGTTTACGAATATTTGAATTGTTATTTTTGATTTGTGAACTTTGATATGGTTTTTCAAAGCCCCTATCTCGGCCCTGTGCAATAAATCAGTACAGGTAAGAACGGTGTGTATTTCAGGATCTTTGTTTTCCTGATATGATCGTAGATTTTGATGATCGTAATGTGATGGCATTTCAATACCCTCAATGTCTCCTCCCAAATAGTGCGCGCCTTGATACTCAAAAAGATCTTCAATTAACAATACAGCAAGTATAACGCCTTCTTGGTCACGGAGAGCGAGCTGATCTCCCCGGTTCAGACTTCTATAAAGATCTTCATCGACTTCGAGAGACATTGGTTTTACCCATAATGCCCCATCCGTTAAATGCATGGATTTGATCACGGAACTGTGTTCAGCTTCGTTTAAATATCCAGCCAGGGGGCAGTAAAATCCAGAAATCAGAAGTTCAAGTTCATGGATCTGTTCCCTTCGAAGGTGGTACGAAGCATAACCGGACGAATTCTTTTTTAATTCTACAGCACGTTCTTTATCTACCAAGAGGTTGGATTTCATTAGACAATAAATGATGCAGCGGATTTTTATTTGGAATCCTTTGAATTTTGATCCTTTCCGGTCTCGGAAGATCTGTCATTGCTCTCAGTTTTCTGATTCGCCTTGGGAATTTTAGCTTTAGCAAGTTCAATTTTTCCATCTCCAAAAGCAATCACAGCGCCTTCCCGGATTAACCAGTTCAGATCCTTGAGAACTTGCATTTGTTCAGGGCCCAAATGAGGTTCATCAGTGGACGGGTTTTCCTTATCCTCTGCTTCGGGAGGCATATTAGCCCCTTTCTCGTCTACGTTTTTGGACTCCTTGGGGCTTTCACTGCTGTTTTCACATGGCGCAACAGCATCAATAATCTCTTTGAGTGTCACTCGCTCATTTTTACGTATGAAAGTCACTATTGCATTGATGGCTTCAGACAAGGTGTCATCCGGAGAAATGGGCTTTGGCCGACAAACACATGCAAAAATTTTCTTTCCGCGTTTGAAAAATTTGAGTCCTTGGTCTCCTAATATTTTACATAGCGGATTCACCAGACTCGCTGGATGTTTTCTTGTATGGGTAGAGGCATTTTTGAGCAGGGACAAAAGACCTCCTGATAATTTTTTACCATTTATGTGCCCTGAAGCGATGGCACTCTTGGATGATTTGATGAATTCATCAGCATGATTGGCGCAAAAGTGAACCTCCGCTTCTTCTTTGTTTTTCAATACTAGGCTTTCCTCGCCTTCAACAGTTGAACTGTAAATGTACTGGGTCTGAATGCTTTGTTCTTTTTTCCATTCCTCGACCCGCTCCTCATCCTGTTCGATACGGATCTTATTTTTGAATTTTTCAATCGGCATGTTTGAAAAATTGCTCCGGTGCAATTTTGCAATTGCAGTCTGATAGGAATGGTGGTTAGGGGGGGCAATTAGTTTTCCACTGATGCCGCAAATGGCTACGGAGTTGAAATTTCCTTTTGGAGGATCAACTTCAATATTTTCTTCCTTATATAATTCTAAGAACTTGTCTGTCCTAATGAGATTGGCCTCAGCTTCGGCTCGGGTCAACCAAATGGAGTTGTCGTTTAATCCCAGGAAGAGTTCTTTTTCGGATTCTTCATCACATTCAAAGGCCACATTGTATCGTTCTCTGTCAGCTAATATTAGTCTGGCAATTTCAAATACCGAGTATGCCCGTGCCGTTTTTTTAATCTGATCAGCAATTTTTAATAAGCTATCCTCGCCCGGTTTGAGTGTCGCGTTGATGTTCTCGGGGACTTGAACATGTTGAGATCTTTTTTTTGATTCTGCGGAGCCTTTTCTGTTCCTTTCCCAATTTTTCCTTTTATAGGTTTTTTTATTTTTGTCTGAGGTTCTTCCTGTTTGCTTCGGGCGTTGCTTATTCTTTGGGTCAGCTTTCTTTGTTGGTTCTTTCAGCCAATCTGGCATCAGTTGCAGATCGGATAGATCAACGGGAGTGGAATCGGACATAATTATGAATTGAAAATCAAGTGCTCTGGAGAATCCATCAGCTCAAATAAAACTCATTATTAACTTATAAATAGTTTTTTTAGACTATTAAAGAATTACTTTGCGATACAGAACTATTGATCCGTTTCCGGTCTTGGGTCTCGGGCCAATAGATCCTCAAGTGCCTGCGCGGGATCCTTGCCGTTTATAATTACTGAATAGGCTTCATTAATTATTGGTGCTTCGACTCCATTGCGGTTAGTCGATTCGTGAAATGATTCAGTATTAGGAACACCCTCAGCAACCATATTCATTGAATTAACTATATCGTCAATTTTTTTCCCCTCACCAATGAGCTTTCCGACTCGATTATTTCTGCTGTATGCGCTGTAGCAAGTCACTATAAGATCACCTACACCTGAGAGGCCCTGGAAAGTTTCTGCCCGTCCTCCTAGAGCAGTTCCTAAACGTGTCATTTCAGCCAATCCTCGAGTAACGAGAGCAGACTTTGCATTATCCCCAAGGCCCAAACCATCTGAAATGCCTGCGCAAATTGCATATATGTTTTTTGCTGCACCTCCCAGTTCTATTCCTGCAACATCTGTACTGGTGTAGGTTCTGAACCATGGCAATGAAAAGATCGATTGGAGGGAATTTGCTATTTTATCGTCCTTGCATCCGATGACAGCGGCCGTTGCAAGGCGCTTACCTACCTCTTCTGCGTGATTAGGACCACTCAAGACCGCAGTGGTATTGTCTGGTAAATGAGCGGCAATAATTTCTGTCATACGCAGACCCGTTTCACGCTCCAGACCTTTGGTGCATGATAAGATGATGGATTCTTTCGCCGGTTTTACTTGTGCTAAATGCTCGGAAAATTTCCGTAATCCTGTTGATGGAACCACACATACTAAGAGTTCAGACCTTGACGCGAGTTCCAGATCCGCTGTGGGGGTTATCGATTCTTTTAAATTTACTCCTGGAAGGTACAATTCATTTTCTCTCAGTTCTGCCATGTTGCTGGCATGCTCTGCATTGCGGCACCACAGAGTAACTTCAAGGCCCTTCTCTGCAACGACTGTTGCAAGTGCGGTGCCCCAACTTCCGGCACCAAGAATTGAAACTGTTTTCATTGTACTTTGTCTTTTACTTTTCGTTCGAATCGATCCTCTTCCCCTTTCATGAGTCGCTGGATGTTTGATCGGTGTCTCCAGACTGCCATGATAGCAGCAATGACTCCGAAACTAATTACAGGTAAAGATGAATTAATTTCAGGAAACAAATAATTATGATCCAGAACAGCAGTCAGAATTGGGATTGAAAAGGCCGCGGCCATGGAGGCAATGGCAACGTATCTGGTAAGGAAAAAAGAAATTATCCATATGAGCAATGCGCCGATCAGAACTTGTGGCAAAAATGGCATTATTGATCCGGCCGAAGTGGCTATGCCTTTTCCGCCCTTAAAGCCGAGCCAGAAAGTGTAATTGTGTCCAACGATTGCGGCTATTGCGAGGAGGACATAAATTGTTCCGACTATCTCTTCATTGTCCCGCATACTGTCTGGGAGTTCACTGAATATGATTAAACTTCCAATTAGAACAGGTAAGAATCCTTTAAGGATATCCAGTATCAAAACAGTGATACCTACTTTCTTTCCGAGAGTCCGAAGAACATTTGTGGCTCCTATATTACCACTGCCTTTATCACGTATGTCCACGCCAAGACATTTTGAAATCCAGAATCCAAATGGTAAAGACCCGGCCACGTAAGCGGACAAGACGGCGATTGTGCAAGTAAGATAGGGAAATTCCAATGTATTTATCGGGTTTATTTTAAATTTAACATCGGCTCAATTTTATTAAGTGGAAGGCAATTAATAACATCATCAGGGCCGAGCCATCCCTTTTGAGCAATTTTGACCCCAAAGTGGAGAAATTGAAAGTGTTCTATTCTGTGAGCGTCTGGATTGATTGAGCATTTAACACCTTTCTCTTTGGCTTCTCTCCACCATCTCCAGTCCATGTCTAGCCGGCGAGGGTTGGCATT
>MDTE01116096.1_pt1 | contig 11126 bp, 8 predicted proteins | sample 811231 | NCBI WGS metagenome assembly MDTE01 (sample SAMN05326651, study PRJNA326480) | marine metagenome | isolation source: seawater | place: Indian Ocean: Red Sea | collected 2010 | reverse complement strand
CTAATCAAGGCAAGGGTGAAACGGCGAGGTAAGAGCTCACCGGTTTTTTGGTAACAAAAAACGCATGGCAAACCCCACTGGGAGCAAGGTTAAATAGAGGGGACATTGCATTTTATAGTGCTAAAAACAGTCTTTTGTTAGTCCTCTGGGTTAACCGCTTGAGCTTAAATGTGAATTTGAGCCTAGAGAAATGACATCTTTAATGACAGAACCCGGCTTATAGATTATCTGGCATTGTCTGGTTTCCACGTTCTACTTTTGTACCATAGTTAAAATACAATCTTATTGACTATTCCTTAAAAACCCATACTATCCCAATAAATCCCATTATGGTGTGTGATTTAAAAATAATGAAAAAAAAGAGGTATTTATTTACTGATGTTTTTATCGAGTTACGAAAACAAAATAGACAAGAAAGGAAGAGTTTCTGTGCCAGCTTCATTTAGATCTCATTTAAATTCAATGGGATACAATGGTTTTATAACTTATCCATCTTTTAACCATCCTTCGCTTGAAGCGTGTTCTCAGGATAGAATCGAAAAATTATCTAACACAATAGACTCTCTCAATCCATTTGAAGAAAAAAGAGATTTTTTTGCAACATCTGTTTTGTCTGAAAGTGAAAATCTACAATTTGATACAGAAGGCAGAGTTTCCATTTCAATAAATTTATTAAATCACGCAAAAATCAAAAATAATATTTTATTTGTTGGTCTCGGTAAAACTTTTCAAATCTGGGAACCAAAAAATTTTATAAAATTTAAATCTTTCGCCAGAAAAAAAGCTTTTCAAAATAGATCAAACTTAAAATGGGAAAATAAACAGAAAGGGGAGTCATCATGAGTATAAATGTAGGAGGGGGCGAACTAAGAGAACTTAAACCAAGAATTTTAGTAATAGGTGTTGGAGGAGCCGGTGGCAATGCAATTAATGCAATGATTGAGGCAGGTATGCAAGGAGTAGAGTTTGTTGCAGTAAATACTGATGCTCAGGATTTAAAAATGAGCAAAGCTGATGCTAAGATACAAATAGGAATGAATTTAACTAAAGGGTTAGGTGCGGGCGCCAAGCATGATATTGGCCAAGCAGCTGCAGACGAGTCCATCAATGAAATAGTGAATTATATTCAAGGAAGTAATATGGTTTTTATAGCTTCTGGTATGGGTGGAGGAACTGGTACAGGCGCATCACATGTAATAGCTAGAGCTGCTAGAGAAATGAATATCTTAACTGTTGGTGTAACTACGTTACCCTTTGCTTATGAGGGACCTAAAAGGATGAGAAGAGCAGTAGCTGGATTAGAAGAACTTAAAAAATATTTAGATACAACAATAGTTGTACCTAATCAAAATCTTTTCAAAATCGCAAATGAGGCTACAGGTTTTGAAGAGTCATTCAGCTTATCGAATGATGTCTTAAAACATGGAGTTCAAAGTATAACAGATTTAATGGTACGACCTGGCATGATCAATCTAGATTTCGCAGATGTGGAAACGGTTATGACCTCAAGTGGTAAAGCTATGATGGGAACTGGTGAAGCAGAAGGAGAAAATAGAGCGATGGCTGCTACTGAATTAGCATTAAATAATCCTTTAATTGATGAATATACATTACAGGGTGCTAAAGGTCTACTTGTCAATATTACTGGCGGAAGTGATATAAAACTTTTTGAAGTTGATGCTGCAGTTAACAAAATAAGAGCAGAGGTAGATCCTGAGGCAGAATTAATTTTTGGGGCTATTAAAGATGAAAATATGAATGGTAAAATTAGAGTATCAATAGTAGCCACAGCACTTAATGGATCAACTTCAAAACCTTACTTAAATCTTGTGGAAAGCAATAACAATGGATCTCCCATGAATAAAACTTTAAGTCAGGGAGAATCTTTATTTAGTGGAAGTCAACTTGATAAAAGTATTTCCTCATCTATTGATGGAGCCACAGCACTAAAACTCGACGAGTCTCTTGAAATCAAAAATACTGAAGAGCAGACTGCTGCAATAGATACTTTTGAAAGTCTTGAAGAAAATCAAATTGCAAGAGGAATTGAAACTCTTAATAATAGACCTGAGGATATACCTTCTGGAGTGTCAATAGAGAGCGCTTCTTATATGGAAAATAATTCAAATGCTGACGTTGAAGATACATTCTCAAGCTATAATCATCATAATGATAATTTAGATGAGGAATATACTCCTAAACTTTTTTCAGATGATCAAATCAATGAAGAAGATAATAAAAAAGATTTGAAAGAAGAAAATGTATCTAAGGAGCTTTTTGAACAAGAAGCTAACGAAGAAGAGGATTTTGAAATTCCTGCATTTTTAAGAAGACAAAAGTTTTGATGATTTTAGCGAAACCCAATGAAAACTCAAAAATCATCACTGGAATTTTCCCATTTTCCAGTGATGCTGAATGAGGTTACTCAAATTTCCTTAGCCAATAAGGGAGGACTTTTTGTAGATTGCACTTTTGGTGGAGGAAATTATTCAACAGCATTACTAAAATTTCCAAAAACAAGAGTTATAGCATTTGATAGAGATAGCACAGTTGCTCCTATTGCAGAAAATCTGAAAAAAAAATTTCAAAAAAGATTTGAGTTCCATCAGATACGTTTTAGTCAATTAGACAAAGTCCTTATCAATGATGCAGATGCCTTTATATTTGATCTTGGCTTATCTTCGTTTCAGCTTAAAAATTTGAAAAGAGGTTTCTCATTTAAATCAAAAGATAAAATCGATATGACAATGGGTTTATCAGATATTTCAGCGCAAGAAGTAATTAATAATTTAAGCGAAAAGGATCTAAAACTAATAATTAAGATACTTGGAGAAGAGAAAGATGCATCAAGAATAGCCAAAAATATTGTTAAAACTCGATCAATCAAAAAAATTACAAAAGTTGATCAATTAGTGAAAATTATTGAAAAGAGTAAAAAAAAAAATTTTTTATCAAAAATAAACCCGAGCACAAAAACTTTTCAAGCATTAAGAATATTTGTCAATAAAGAAATCTCAGAGTTAATAAATGGGATTACATATGCCACCAAATTTTTAAGACCTGGCGGTAGACTCATAGTAATCAGTTTTCATTCTATTGAAGATAAAATAATTAAATATTATTTTAGTAATTTTTCTAAAAATAGATCTAATCCATCAAGATATCTTCCAGAAGATGGTGAAAATAAATTTTTTTTATTTGAAAGCTACAACAAAAAAGTATTTAAGCCGTCGAGAAATGAAATTATTAAAAACAAACCCTCCCGATCAGCTAAGTTAAGATTTGCAATCAGAAGTAAAAAAGGATTTAGTTATCCCTCTAATTTGTTTCAAAAATTTGAAAAGTATCTAAACATTGAGGCTAAAAATGTTTAAATTAAAAATATTTATCTCTATTTTAATTTTTTCTTTTTTATTAATTGCCACATCAATAGTAAAAAATCAAACAAGAAAAATTGAAAAAGAGATAAGTTTTTACCAAAAAGTTATTCATCACAAAGAAAAAGACATAAATGAAACTCAATTGGATTTTTTCTATCTTACATCACCAATAATGATTGAAGAGAAAATATTACTTTTGAGTGATAGAGATTACTTGCCAATGGAATATTCTAGAATATTTTTGAATATTTCAAATTTTCTTAATATTGAGAATAAACTTGTAATAAAAAATGATCAGAATGAAAACAAAATACAAAAAAAATAAAAAATTTAATATTCACCAAACATCTTTTTATTTTGAAGATTTCTTAGAGTCAAATAATAAGAGCAAGTTCACAAAAAAAAATAATTATTTCCAAGATAGAATTTATTTATTATTTTTTTTATTTTTTTCTTTAATTTTTATATTTGGAATTCGTATTGTCCATGTTTCCATGAATAAAGTCGAAGTCTTTAACTTTGATAAATCTCCGAAAAAGTTTTCACTCTTAAGACGTGATATAGTGGACAGAAATAACGAACTTATTTCAAGAAATGTAAAGTTTTTTCACGCTGCTATTAGACCTACTTTGATAAATAATAAAGATAATTTTTTAATTAAATTACGATTACTTTTTCCTGAATTACCAATTGATGACATTAAAATGAAAATGGCTAAAGGTAAATATTTTTATATAAAAAAACGTATAAACCAAAGCGAGAAGCAAAAATTATGGAGCTTGGGTGAGAAAGGTTTAGTTTTTGAGCCTTTTCAATCAAGAATATACACCCATTCAAATTTGTTTAGTCATGTTATCGGTCAAGTTGATTATGATAACTATGGAGTATCTGGAATAGAAAAATACTTTGATAAAGAACTTAAAGATAAAAATTTATCCAACGATCCACTTAAATTAACCTTAGATACGAATATTCAACATTTGATCAGCAAGGAGCTTAATAAAGCTTTAAAAACTTTTAAAGCAACTGGTGGAGCATCTTTACTTTTAAATGTTGAAAATGGAGAGATTTTATCGCTAGTTTCACTTCCCAACTTTGACATTAATAATAGAAATGATGTTAGAGATACAAAGTATATAAATAAAATTACAAAAGGTGTTTATGAGTTAGGGTCGATTTTTAAAACCTTCACAATTGCGTTAGCTTTGGAAAATAATCTTGTTGCTCCTGAAACGATTATTTCTAACATTCCACAATCGATAAAATGTTCTAACCATCAAATTTCTGATATTAAAAAATTTCCTAAAAGCTTATCAGTTCAAGATATTTTAATAAGATCTTCAAATATAGGAACTTTAAAAATTGCAAGAAAAATAGGTAAAGAAAAATTTATAAAATTTATTGATGATGCAGATTTACTTAAAAGTCCCAACATACAGTTAGAAGAAATTGGAACTCCTATTAGTTTTGATTGGAATAAATGCAAATTAGAGACTGTGTCTTTTGGGCATGGAATTACTACCACTCCACTACAAGCTGTTGCAGTATATGCAGCTTTGACTAATGGAGGAAAAACGATCAGTCCAACTTTAATAAAACGTAGTAGCAAAATTGATCAAAAAAGGCTCATTTCTGAAAATACAAGTGAAACTTTAAATAGTATATTGAGAAAGGTAGTTACTGATAGCGAGGGAACAGCCAGTCTTGCTGATATTTATGGATACAATGTTGGTGGTAAAACTGGAACATCTCAAAACTATAGTGACAAAAAAGAGAACTTAAATACTTTTATATCTGTGTTTCCATCACATAAACCAAAATATGCTTTACTGGTCATGCTTGAAAATCCAAAAGTCGCAAAAGATTTGGTTTACGATTATAGGGGGATGAAAATTAAAGGAACAAGAAATGAAGCAGGTTGGAACTCAGTCTATGTGGCAGGCAAAATTATAAAAAAAATTGGACCAATTTTAGCCATAAAAAATGAGGATTTTAGTTATCGGAATGTTGCTGAAAAAATTAATTAAAAATCTACCAGAGGAAAAAAAAAATATCAAAGTTAAAGGATTATCGATTAATAGTAAAAAAACACAAAAAGGGTTTATTTTTTTTGCAATTCGAGGAACCAGATTAAACGGTGAAAAATTTATAGATAATGCAGTCAATAATGGAGCTTCTGTAGTAGCATGTTCAAAAAACTGTAAATATAAGAATAAAAATATATTTGTTATTAAGACTTTAGATGTTAGGGGTTTGTTAGCTGAGATTGCATCAAAATTTTATTATAAAAAGCCTAAAAACATAATAGCAGTTACAGGTACCAATGGAAAAACATCAGTAGCAGATTTATATTACCAAATTTTATCCTTAAATAATATTCCTGTTGCTTCAATAGGAACCTTGGGTACGAAATTCAAAGGAAAAATTATTAATTCTGAGCTTACTTCTCCTGATACAATTTCTTTGCATCAAACACTCTCAAAGCTTAAAGAAAAGAAAATCGACAATGTTATTATTGAAGCTTCTAGTCATGGCTTACATCAAAAAAGGATTGATAATTTAAATTTAAAAGCAGGTATATTTACTAATTTTAGTCAAGATCATCTTGATTATCATAAAACTATGAAATCATATTTGAACTCAAAATTACTTTTGTTTAAAAAAATTTTAAGTAAAAATAAATTTGTTATAGTTGATGAGACCATTAAAGAATTCAAAATTATTCAAAAAATTTCAAAGAAAAAAAATTTACATTTAAAAAGCATTACACCAGTCAAAAGAAAAATAGAAAACAATAAAGAACTAAATTTAAATGAATTTCAATTAAAAAATCTTTCAATGGCTATAGTGGCAGCTAAAATTTCAAATATAAACGAAAAACAAATATTTAGGTGTTTGAGAAAATTAAAGAGTGTAAACGGTAGATTAGAATTAGTAAAAATTTTTAAAAATAATATTAAAGTTTATGTTGATTTTGCACATACACCAGATGCTTTGTTAAAGTCTTTACAAGCTTTAGAAAAATTAAATAAAAGAAATGTTTCGGTTGTCTTTGGATGTGGAGGAGATCGCGATTTTAAGAAGAGGTCTAAAATGGCAAAAATAGTAAGTTCAATTTGCAAAAAAATATATGTTACTGATGATAATCCTAGAAATGAAAAACCATCAAAAATAAGAAATGAAATTGTAAAATATGTAAAAAACAAAAATTGCTTTAATATAAGCGACAGATCAAAAGCGGTAAAAACAGCAATTTTAAATGCTGAACCAAATGAAATTATTCTAATAGCAGGAAAAGGCCACGAGACAAAACAAATATTTAAAAATAAAATTATTTTTATTTCAGATAAAAAAATTATAAATAAACTTAAACTAAATTTGAAAAAGATTTCAAATAAAGACACACTCTATAAACAAAATAAAAAAATTTTAAAGGAAATTGTAAAAACAAAGAAAATAAAAAATTTTCATGGGATCTCTATCGACACCAGAAGTCTCAAGTCAGGAAACTTGTTTTTGACTATTGAAGGAAAAAATCAAGATGGAATTAAATATATACCGAAAGCGATGAAAAAAGGAGCACAACATATTATCTCGTCTAGATCTCCAAAAAAGTTTAAAATGAAAACAATCAATATTAAAAACGAGGAAAAGTTTTTAAATAATTTTGCTATTAAGAAAAGAGATGCCTCAGATGCAAAAATTATTGCCATCACAGGAAGCGCGGGAAAAACTTCTCTTAAAAATTTAATTAAAGACTTGTTAACAAATTATGGCAAAACTTTTTGTTCTCCAAAATCTTATAATAATCACTACGGTGTACCACTGAGTTTATCACAATTAGAACCAAGTCATAGATACGGTATTTTTGAAGTGGGAATGAGCAAAGCAGGAGAAATTAATAAACTTTCAAAATTAATTAGGCCTCATATAGGTATAATTACTAATGTTGGTGAAGCACATATAGAGAATTTTAAAAATTTAAAAGGTATAGCATCTGCAAAAGCTGAGTTAATTAAAAATATAAAAAAAGATGGTACAATAATTTTGAACCGAGATGATAAGTTTTTCAATTATTTTAAAAGTATATCACAATCTAGGAACTTAAAAATAGTTTCTTTTGGTGTAAGTAAAAAATCAGATGTTAGTTTATTCTCAAAAAGAGAAAGGGGTATTTTTTTAATTAAAACAAAAGATGAAATCATTCCGCTAGAAATAAAAAATATTAATGTTTATAACGTACTCTCATCTATTGCCTTGTTAAAAGAGCTTAATCTTAATATTAAAAAAATCATAAAATATTATAAAACCTACCAACCATCAGAGGGAAGAGGCAGAATATATGAAATAAATAGATATAATAAAAAATTTAAATTGATTGATGAAAGTTATAATGCAAATCCCCTTTCGGTAAAAAATGCAATTAAAAACTTTTCATCTATTAAGAAAAATAAATTCAAAAAATACCTTTTGCTTGGAGATATGCTTGAATTGGGTAAAAGATCAAAAATTTTGCATAAGAATCTATCAAAAGTAATTAATAACTCTGATATAGACAAAGTTTTCATTAAGGGAAGTAAAACTCTTACTACTTACAAAAATATTGATATGGCGAAAAGAGGAAATATTTTTCAACAGGAGGAAGATATAGATTTTACTTTAAACAATATTATAGCTAATAATGATTATTTAATGATTAAAGGATCTAATGCTACTGGCTTAAACAATCTAACTAAAAGGATAATTAAAGGTAACTGATGTTATTTCATTTTTTCACATCTTTAATTGAACAATATTCTTTTTTAAATGTTTTTAAATATTTAACTTTTAGAACAGGTCTTTCAGTTATTACATCTTTAATAGTTGTGTTTATTATAGGCGCCCCTTTAATAAAAGTTTTTTCTGAAAAAATGATTACTGGTCCAATCAGACAAGACGGTCCAATTGATCATATCGTCAAAAAATCTGGGACACCTACTATGGGTGGAGTGATTATAATAATCGGTATTATAGCTGGAACTTTGCTTTGGTCCGATTTAACAAACATTTATGTTTGGGTTTTAATTTTTGTATCTTTAAGTTTAGGTAGTCTTGGACTTTTAGACGACGTGCTAAAGATAAAGCATAAAAATTCAAGCGGTCTGAAATCAAAATATAAATTTAGTGGTCAGTTAATTATTGGCGCAATTACTATGTTCCTGCTTATCTATTATTCTGATCATGAATATTTGTTTGATCTTTATTTTCCTTTTTTTAAAAATTTTATTTGGCACATGGGTCTTTTTTTCATTCCATTTGGCGTATTAGTAATCATTGGAGCATCCAATGCTGTAAATCTAACAGATGGGCTAGATGGATTAGCTACAGTCCCAGTAATGCTGGTTGCACTCTCTTTCACATTAATTTCATATATAGTTGGAAACACAATATTCTCAGAATATCTTCAAATACAATATATTCCTGATGTTGGAGAACTAGCAATTTTTTGTGGATCACTAGTTGGAGCATGTTTAGGATTTCTTTGGTACAATGCACCACCAGCAAAAATATTTATGGGGGATACAGGCTCACTATCTCTTGGAGGATCATTAGCTGCCGTAGCGATCATAGTCAAACATGAAATTGTTTTAGCGATAATTGGTGGTCTCTTTGTTTTAGAAACCGTATCAGTAATTATTCAAGTTATATCATTTAAATTAACTGGTAAAAGGATTTTTAAAATGGCACCCATACACCATCATTTTGAAAAAAAAGGCTGGGCAGAGTCCACTATTGTAATACGTTTTTGGATAATAGCAATTATTTTAGCTTTAGTAGGTTTAGCTACATTAAAACTAAGGTAGATTATGCTGTCTATCAATAAATTAAGAAAACTATCTTTTTTAGTTTACGGTCTTGGATCAACAGGAAAATCTGTTGTTAATTTTTTTAAGAGAAATGATATTAAAAAGTTTGAAGTATGGGACGATAAGAATAAAAATTTATATAAAAAAAATAGAACTCAAAATTTAAATAAAGCGGTTGAAATTGTAGACTTCATAATATTAAGCCCAGGCATTAGTTTAAAAAATATTAAAGGGAAAAATAATTTAGAGAAATTTGAAGAAAAAATAATAACGGACATAGATTTAATTTTTTTAATGAAAAATTTTTTTAAATCTATAGTGGTGACTGGCACTAATGGAAAGTCAACCACTAGTAAAATAATATGTCATGTGCTTCAAAAAAATGGATACAAAACTTTATTAGGTGGAAATATAGGTAAGCCAGTTTTAAGTTTAAAATCTAAAAAAAATGATTTTTTGATAATTGAGGTTTCATCCTTTCAACTTTCTCATTCAAAATACATATGTCCTGATTATGCTATTCTTTTAAATATTTCAAACGACCATTTAGATTGGCATGGTAATAAAAAAAATTACAAAAACTCAAAATTTAAAATTTTCAAAAATCAAAAAAAAAATCAGTTTTCTCTTATTGGAAATAACTTTAAAACTGAATTTAAAAAAAGAAATTTAAAAGGAAAATTAATTATTCCTCAGCTTAAAAACTACAAAAAATTAAAGTTAAAAATTCAGAACCCGTATCTAAAATTAGATATAAATGATGAAAATATGTCTTACGTTTTTGAATTAGTTAAATTATTTGGATTAGGAGAAAAAAATTTTTTAAATTCACTCATATCTTTTAAAGGTTTACCTCATAGGTATGAAATTTTCCTAAAAAAGAAAAATTGTACTTTTATTAATGATTCAAAAGCAACTTCATTTCAAGCCACTAAAGGAGCATTGAGAAATTCAAATAATATTTTCTGGATTTTAGGAGGTTTGCCTAAAAAGCGAGATAAAATTAACCTTAAAGATTTTAAAAGTAATATAGTCAAGATTTATTTAATTGGTAAAAATATTAAATATTTCAAGAAACAAATTGGAAATAAGGTAGATTACTATCCATCTAAAAATCTTAAAAAATCTTTAATACAAATTATGAAGGATGTTAAAATTTTCAAGAAAAAAAATAATACAATTTTGTTGAGTCCTTCATCTGCTTCGTATGATCAATTCTTGAACTTTGAAAAAAGAGGTGAAGAGTTTAAAAGATTATGTAAAATTTATGCAAGAAAATATATTTAAATCAGTATTTAAAAATTATTGGAGGAATATAGATAAAAATATTTTTTTTAGTTTTATAGTACTATTTTTTTTAGGACTATTCTTTTCCTTTTCCTCTACATCATTTTTAGCTGGAGAGAGACTAAACAAAGACTACTATTTTTTCTTTTCAAAACATTTAACATTTACTTTTTTGGCTCTATTAATTATGATTTTAATATCAATTATAGAAACTTCGCTTTTAAAAAAAATTATATTCCCATTATTTGTAATATCATTTATATTTTTAGCTTTAGTTCCAATCGTTGGTATAGAAGTTAAAGGAGCGAAGAGATGGTTGGATTTTTATTTTTTTAGGTTACAGCCTATTGAAATGTTAAAGCCTTTTTTTATTTTAGTCACAGTAAAGATCTTAACCTTTGAAAAGTTTAAAAATTCACAAATAAGATATATTTTTAGTTTTTTATTGCTTGCTTCTGTTGTAATCCTTTTAATTGATCAACCTGATCTAGGACAATCAATCTTATTGATTGGTAGTTGGATTGCTACAGTATTTATTTCAGGAGTTAGTTTAGTTTATATTTTTGGATTTTTTTCAATTTTTTTTATTTCTATAGGTTGTCTTTTGTTCCTT
>MDTE01046801.1_pt1 | contig 11127 bp, 14 predicted proteins | sample 811231 | NCBI WGS metagenome assembly MDTE01 (sample SAMN05326651, study PRJNA326480) | marine metagenome | isolation source: seawater | place: Indian Ocean: Red Sea | collected 2010 | reverse complement strand
CACTCTGCCACTTAGCCATATTAAGAGCGGGAAACGGGGCTCAAACCCGCGACCTCAACCTTGGCAAGGTTGCGCTCTATCAACTGAGCTATTCCCGCATTCAACTACCTTATTATATCATCCCATGAGTTTCTTACATAATAAATGAATGATAGAACCGTAAGGATCGCAGCTATGAATAATAGCAATAACCCAATATTATGTAAATTGATAAGATATATAGTTAAATCTGAATGCAAAAGCATGAAAAGAGATGTCATTTGAAACCCAGTTTTAATTTTTCCAAGGTTATTAACTCTCATTGGCAAAGTGGTCTTGAGTTCTGCTAATCTTTGACGGATAGCTATGACAAGGAACTCTCTGGCAACTATAATTAGTGACGATAATAGAAAAATGAACGATTCTATAGATCTAGATAAAATTATTATAGTAATCACGACTAAGAGTTTATCTGCTATAGGATCAAGGAACGCACCAAATGCTGTAGTTTGATTAAAATTTCTAGCAATCAAACCATCTAGATAATCTGTAATTAGTGCTAAAAGAAAAATATATGCAGCTATGTTTCTGTAGTTACCATCCGCAAATATATAAAAAAATACAATAAGAGGAATAAAAAGCATCCGTGAAATTGTTAGTATTGTTGCAAAATTCATGTTCATTTATGTATATAAGTGTAAATGTTGATTGCTAATTTTTCACTTATCCCCTCAACTTGTTTAAGATCTCTTATTGACGCTTTTAGCACACCTTGAATTCCACCAAAATGATTGATTATAAATTTCTTTCTTTCATCACCTATTCCGGGTATTCCATCAAGCTTAGAGTTAAACAGAAGTTTATTATGTCTTTTTCTCTGGTTCATAATAGCAAATCTATGCGCTTCATCTCTAATTGATTGAATCATGGTCAAAGCATCATGATTTATCTCTTCTGTTATGTCCTTATATGAATTGTCTAATACCTTGTCGTTTTTTGTAAGGCGGTTTAAGCCTTTATGTATCCCAACTACAGTAGTATTCTTACATTCAAGTATTTCAATAATTTTTTTAGCTTGAGTAATTTGCCCTTTTCCTCCGTCCACAATAATCAAAATTCTTAAATCAGTATAGCCATTAATTTTGAGAAGTCTTCTTTGGATAATTTCTTTTAGCGCAGCATAATCATCAGATTTTTTTGTATTTGTTATATTGTACTTTCTATAATTTGATTTATTAAAACCATTGGTATCATAAAATATCGCAGATCCAACTGCTGAGCTTCCACTTATATGACTAACATCAAAGCACAAAATATTATCAATTTTAATTTTAAGTTGTGTTTCTAAGTTTCTAAGAGGACTAGATTCTTTTTTTAATAATTTAAGTGATCTATTAAATAAGTTTGTTCTGCATAAATTAATAAAATCAGAATATTTTTTATCTATACGATGAATGATCTTTGAATTTTGTTTATACTTTTTATTAATCACAGACTCAATATTCTCTTTATCAAGTATTTTATCTTTAGAAATAATTAGATTAGGCGGGATATGAATTAGATAGTATTGTTTGAAAAATGAGGTTAATGTTTCATTTATATCCTCATGACTTGATTTTGTGAAAGTATAGTTTTTGCAACCCATATTCACTCCATTTCTAATAATATTTATATCTACTAAAAGTTTTGTATCATTGTCATGACTTAATATGAAATCTATACTTTGATTTTCAGGAAAAATAGAATAGTGACTAGCTATATCTCTGATCAGGGCGATATTATCTCTATGTTTAGCAGCGACCTCGTAATTTTGTTCTTCTGATGCAACGGCCATATCTTTTTCGAGTGATGAAAATAAAGATGACGTTTCCCCTTTTAGAAACATTTTTGCATTTTCAATACTTTTTTTATAATGTTCCTTGTCAATTAATCCAACACATGGTCCTGAACATCTTTTAATCTGATATTGTAAACAAGGTTTTGATCTAGATTTAAAATAACTATCTTCACACAGACGAACTAAAAAAGTTTTTTGCAATATTGAAAGAATCTTACGTACGTTAGAAACGTGAGTATACGGGCCAAATAACTGACCACCCTTTTGCGGTTTACCTCTAAAAAATTTAAACCCTGGAAAACTGTGATCTTTATTTAAAAGTATGTATGGATATGACTTATCGTCTCTTAGTAAAATATTATATTTGGGCCGATATTCTTTAATTAGATTATTTTCAAGCAAGAGCGCATCTTGTTCATTTGATGTAATCTGATAATCAATATCTTTAATTTTATTTATCAGCCGCTGATTTTTTATGGATTTATTTGATTTAGTAAAATACGAAGATACTCTTTTTTTTAAATTACCGGCTTTACCTATATATAGTATAGTCCTAGATTCATCTAACATCTTATAAACTCCAGGAGTAGACGGTAAGTTTTTCAGAAAATCTTTATCCATTTGTCGAAATATTTTTTGCCCTTAAAAAAACGTTTTTTAACATATTTTTATTAATTTTTCTTGTATTTACATTTAATTTACTACAATGATACGATGATATTAAATACAATTTTGAATTTAGCTTAGTGATATTATTATGCTTAAATTTATTGTACTTAATCGGTATCTTATATAGCTTCAATATTTGTCGATAAGCTACCTCTCCTAGTGTGATAATAACCCTTAAATTGACAAGGCTAGATAACTCCTCAAAATTATATTTTTGACAATTATTCTTTTCAGAAGAAAGCGGCATATTATTTTGCGGGTAACATCTAACAACATTAGTTATGAATACATCAGTTAATTTGATTTCATCTAATATTTCTCTGATAATATTTCCAGAAAAGTCACTAGTAAAGGGAATTCCAGTTTTATTTGCACCATGGAGACCTGGCGCTAAACCGATTATACAAATATCAGACTTGATATTACCTGAACCAGACACTGGACCACAATGGTAAGTTGGATACTGAATCTTAATAGTTTTTAGATTAGAGTGTATTCGAGAACACAAGGTGCAATTAGATAAAAGCATTTAGTACTTGAGCAGGATAGAACCCCAGGTGAAACCTGCTCCAAACGCCTCTAACATAATATATTCACCTGACTTAAAAGTATCTTTTGCATTGGCGTGATCGAATGCAAGCGGAATTGATGCTGCCGACGTATTACCGTGTTGATTTACTGTTATGATAATTTTATCTCGTGGCAGGCCTATCTTTTTTGCGATGGCAAGAATTATTCTCTCGTTAGCTTGATGAGGAACAAGCCAATCAAGCTCTCCGTCTTGTAAGTTATTAATTTGGAGGGTATGTTTAGCGAGTTTACCAAGAGTATTTACTGCGATTTTAAAAACATCACTTCCTTTCATTTCTATATATTCTAAATCAGTATTTACTGTTAATAAATCCTTATAGGAACCATCGGAGCCTAAAGTGCTAGACATTATGCCTGGAGTATTTGACGAGCCAACAATCATTGCTCCAGCACCATCACCAAACAAAACACATGTATTTCTATCAGTCCAATCAAGTAAAGAAGTTATTTTCTCCGTCCCCACAACAAGCGCATATTTAATTTGTGATGATTCAATATATTTTTTTGCAACATCTAATGCATAAATAAAGCCAGTACACGCAGCATTGAGGTCTAAAGAAAAGGCGTTTTTAATGTTTAGGCGATTTTGTAGAAGTACGGCAGTGCTTGGGAATTTTCGCTCTGGTGTGCATGTAGCTAAAAATATCGCACCAATATCGTCTTTGTTGATTGATGACTTATTTAGCGCATCAATTGACGCTAAATATGCCATATCAAGTGATGTCTCATCTTTTGATGAAACCCTCCTCTCTTTAATTCCTGTTCTCTCCGTTATCCAATTATCGCTTGTGTCGACAATATCCTCGAGCTCTTTGTTGGTTAGTACTCTCTCTGGAAGATAGCTTCCGCTTGAGATTATTTTTGCAAATTTAGTCATTGAGTTCTCTATTAGTATATTCTCTAATACTATCAGTTAAATTATTTTTAGCTTCATAATAAGCAGTCATGATAGCGTTACTGTAGGAAAAGCTATCTGCGCTACCATGACTTTTCACCACTATACCATTAAGCCCTAATAAAGAAGCTCCATTGTATACTCTAGGATCCATTTTCTTTTTGATACCACTTAATACTGGAAAACTTATCATTGATGAGAATTTATTATAAAGATTTTTATTGAATTCTGTTTTTATAAAATATTTGATCATTCCGGCGACACCCTCAATACTTTTCAATGCAATATTCCCGGTAAAGCCATCTGTAACAATTACATCGTAATCGCCACTAAACATTCCATCTCCCTCAACAAAACCAGTATAGTTAATATTTGATTTATTAAGTAACTCAGCAGCCAGCTTAATCTCATTTCTACCTTTAAACTCCTCCGATCCAATGTTTAATAGCCCTACTCTGGGATTCTTCGAGATTTCTAAGCTTTCAACAACAGATGCCCCCATTACTGCAAATTGAAACAAATTTTGTGCAGTACACTCAACATTTGCACCTAAATCCAAAACTTGCATAAAATGTTTTTTTGTTGGCAATGAAGTGCATATTGCTGGTCTGTCTATACCCTCAATTGTTTTGAGTATTATTTTTGATATAGACATCAAAGCACCAGTATTTCCGGCGCTTACGCAGGCTTGTGCGCGACTATCCTTAACACAGTTAATTGCTAATCTCATCGATGACTTTTTTTTACTTCTAACAGCATGAATAATATCCTCATCCATTCTTATGAATTCATGAGTATGAAGTATATCAATACGTCCTTTGATAGAATTATCAAGATCATTTATTGCATCTGATATTATATCTTGATCACCTACTAAAATAATATTGAGGTCGCTTATTGATTGAAGAGATTTGAAAGCACCAGATAAAGCTGTTTGTGGACCGTTATCTCCACTCATTATGTCCAATGCTATCGTGATAGATCTTGGCATTATGTGAATAGCTTATTGATCTTGCGCTGCTTCAGCTTCATCCTTAGGTTTTTTTACTTTAGGCGTAAATATTTCTTTGCCACGATAAAACCCATCTTTAGCAATATGATGTCTAAGGTGCTTCGATCCTGTAGTAGCATCAGAGGAAATTGGCGACGCAGAAAGTGAATCATGTGATCTTCTCATATCGCGTCTAGATCTTGATTTTTTGCTTTTTTGTACTGCCATATCAATTATTCCTCACAAATTCAGATATCGTATTCTAAGCAATAATGTGCATACAAGCAATTGTTAATCCTATATTTAACAAGTTTGAAGCTTTTTGATATTATCATTAATCAGTACTATGAGAGTAATTCTTGCATCAAGTTCAGTATTCAGAAAACAGCTGCTTTCGAAGCTCAAAATTCCCTTTAAATCGCTATCACCTAATGTTGATGAGAGGAAATTGAGAGATGAAAATGTCGCAGAATATGTAAAGCGTTTATCTATAGAAAAGGCTAGGAAAGTTGCATCTAACAATCCGGATTCAATTGTAATTGGATCAGATGAGGTAGCTGATTTAAATGGTAAGGTTTTAGGAAAGCCACTGACATTATCAAATGCAAAAAAACAGCTTAAAATGTTATCTGGTAACAAAGTAACATTCAGGACAGGGTTATGCGTGATAAACTCAAACACAAGAAAGTATTACGCATCTGTAAATAATTACTCTATATATTTCAAGGACTTAGACAATAATATAATTAATAATTATTTAAAAAATGATGATGTTCTTAAGTGTGCAGCAAGCATAAGAATAGAGGGTTGTGCAATAAATCTTGTAAAAAAAATGAAAGGTAATGACCCGTCATCAATCATGGGGTTACCTTTAATCAGACTTATACAATATCTAGAAAAGTTTGGAATAAAAGCTTTATCCAAATAGAGACTATTTATAAGGAAGTCTTAATCCTGACCATGCAATCATTCAATTTAAGTATCTTTGAAATGATCAAAACCATGAACAGACGGCTTATAGGCTTTGCCTGAGGTAGTATATGAATAACCTGACTGTTTCATAACACCCACTTTTGTAATCTTTAATTTATATTTTTTGGATATATCATTGATTTTATTAATATATTTCTTATTACATGTAAAACACAATTCGTAATCCTCTCCACCTCCAATCAAACACATTTCTCTTAACTCAGGGTTAACGTAATGATTGAATTTTGGGTCTACAGGCAATGAATCAATATCAACTTCAAAGCCCTTTTTTGACGATATAGCTATATTTTTTAAATCTTTTACTAAACCATCTGATATATCTATGCATGATGACGCAAATTTAGATAGCTCAAGTCCGACAGACACTCTCGGAGTAGGCGTGACAAGGTATTTCCTGAAGTGTCTATGCCCCTTTGTAGTATTATTCAAAACTAAAGCTGCTCTTGCATTACCCAGGGTGCCTGTAACATAGATCTCATGACCTTTTTTGGCCCCAGAACGTAATAGAATATTATGTTTTTGTACCCCAATTAGAGTGATTGAAATACTTAAGGGGCCTCTAGTTGTATCTCCACCTATAATAGAAACATTATACTCTTGAAGTAACTTTTTTGTGCCTCTAAAAAATCTTTTGATCCATGATTCTGACATCTTGGGTAAGGTAATTGCATATAAAGCGTAAAGCGGAATACAGCCCATTGCTGCGATATCGCTTAAGTTTGTAGCTAATGATTTGTGACCAATCTCCTCAGGTGTATAGTCTTTCGTAAAATGAGGGCCTAGTAATGATGTATCAGTAGTTAGAACATAATTCTTATTATTAAATCTAAGAACTGCACAATCGTCACCTATTCCACGAACTATATTTTTATGAAAGATTTTAATCTTTTCTAAGTATCTGAGAAAATCATATTCACTTTTCATTTTTAGCTAGAGTGTATTATCTAATATTTTATTTAAGAATGTGTACATTTTTGGAGAGGAATACTTTTTAGCGATATTGATATACTCATTGATGATTATATTTTTTGAGTTATTTATAAACATATATTCACAAATACTAAGGTGGATAATACATAGGTCTAATAGTGGCATATTGTCAAAAGATACGTCTGTTTTTTTTTCGAGTAAATCTATAATTTTAGTTTTATTACCTACGTATTTATTTAATATGCTCTCCATAAGAAATTTATCGTATGATCTTTTTTCAACAAAATTTAATAACACATCATCAAGAGAATTATCATTCATCTTCATTTGGTATAAAACTTTGATTGCAGATTCGCGCGCAATACTTTGCGGTTTATGTTTATTATCAGACATCAAATTTTTTCAGAAAATTTAAAATCTCTAAAGACGCATCAGCGTACTCTGCGCCTTTATTGAATTTTTTACCTGCTCTATCAATAGCTTGTTGGTCACTTTCGACAGTTAAAATTCCATTTAATACAGGGATGTCATTTTCAAATGATACATTCCTTATCGCGTTTGTTGTTGTAGAAGCAAGGAACTCATAGTGTTGCGACTCACCTCTGACAATACAACCTATTATAAGACATAATTTAGGTTTATATTTTCTTATAATTTTAGAGGACAATAGAGGTAATTCAAAAGCACCTCCAGGTATTTTTAATATCCCAATTTTACCATCATACTTTCGCTCAATCATAAAATTCAAATAGCCATTAAGAATACTTTGATTGATGGAGAGGTTATAATTTGAATAGGAAACTAATATTTCCATATTTGAAATGGATAATTTACTGTTATTAAGATCAATAATCGTAGAAGGCAAACTCAATTCATTCAATTGAATTAAATCCTTGTTAATATTTTTTTGGATTACTGACATATTATTTAGTTATGTGCTTAACTACCTCAAGTCCAAAAGCATTGATACCATGATATTTTTTTGGTGCACTCATTAGATTCATTTTCCTTACACCAATATCATTAAGAATCTGTGCGCCTATACCAACAGTTCTATAATCCTCGTAGACACCTTTATTAGATTTTTTTTGTTGAATTAATTCAATATTTGATGTGTCGGATTCAGTCATTGTATTCGTAATATATACAAGCGCACCTTGTTTTGATTTACTAATTTTTTTTAATGCGTCATCTAGGGGCCAGCTACTTGGTGATAACAATCCAATGGCATCCGTCAGTGTATTTTGAACATGTACACGCGTTAAGGTAGATTTTTGAGGTGAAATCTTATTTTTAATTAATGCGAAGTGTATATTTGATGTAAGAATATCCCTATAAAATATGGAAGTAAATGCCCCATATTTTGTCTTTATAACTTGTTGGCTAATTCTTTGTATAGTTTTCTCATTAGATATTCGGTATTTTATTAATTCTTCTATAGTTCCTATTTTCAAATTATATTTCTTTGCGAATGCAAGCAAATCTTTTTTTCTTGCCATGGTTCCATCATCGTTTAAAATTTCTACAATCACTGACGATGGCTCTAATCCAGCTAATCTTGCGAGATCACATCCTGCTTCAGTATGTCCTGCCCTATTGAGTACACCTCCATTTTTCGCCATGATAGGAAAAATGTGTCCTGGTTGAGCGAAATCTTTTGCTTTAGCATTTCTTTTAACTGCTAGCTGAATTGTTTTTGCTCTATCTGATGCAGAAATACCTGTTGTCACTCCTTTTATGGCATCAATTGAAACAGTAAAATTTGTCTCTTTCGATGATTCACCGCCACTTTGTTTTAGAAGAGGTAAATCTAGATCTTTACATTTCGATTCAGTCAAAGTTAAACATATTAGGCCTCGTCCTTTTGAAGCCATAAAGTTAATATCTGTGGCTTTAACAAATTGTGAAGCCATAACTAAATCTCCCTCATTCTCTCTATTTTCATCATCCATAATTATTACCATCTCTCCTTTTTTGATAGAGCTGATAATCTCATCGATAGAATTAATCATACTTCACACCTAATTTCTCGATATATTTAGCCAAAACATCTATCTCTATGTTTAATACGCTGCCAACATCATAATTTTTGAATATTGTATTCTTATATGTATGAGGAATTATCATTACGCTGAATTCATTATCATATATTTCATTAACTGTTAAACTAACACCATCAATAGTAATAGACCCTTTCTGAATTATATACTTCATAAATTTTGAGTCTATTTCGAATTTGATAAACCAAGAATTTTCTAGTTTTTTGAGTTCACTTATCGTTGATGTTGTATCTACATGGCCTTGAACAATATGGCCACTAATCAACTTATTAATTGTTAACGATGTTTCTATATTAACCTCATCGCCCTTGCGGATAAGCCTGAGATTCGTCAGATTATATGTCTCTGGTGAAACACTGAACGAATAAATGCTGCTATGAAAATCATCTACAGTAAGGCACACACCATTCACACATACGCTATCACCTAATTTTGAATTTAATCCATCGATTTCAACGGAGAACTGAAAAGATGATTCCTGCATATCTAATGAATTCACTTTTCCAATTTTTTCTATAATGCCCGTGAACATGTTTATCTTCTCATGTTTAAATATAGATCTTTGTTAATTTTTTTGATTTCTGTTATTTTTAGTGGAATTTTATCACTGAGTTTCCGTACGGGATTAATTCCTGAGAAATTATATCCTTGATGACCTATAATTTTGGGTGCTACAAAATACATGATCTCGTCAACAGCATTGTCTTGAAACAGTGAACTTGCGAGCGTATTTCCACACTCTACGAGTATGTCATTAAGATTATAAGCATTAGCGATATCATAAATATCATCAAGCATTATTCGTCTATTTTTCGTTTGAACAAACTTTACGACAACATTGTCTTTGAATGTTCTGATTGGCATATTTTTTGTATTTTGTATGTCTGTTATAATTATTACTAATCTATTTTTTGTTTTAAATATATTTGCTTTATCTGATATTCTTAATTTACTATCTAAAACAATTAATGCTGGCTGGTTTTCAATTTGTTTTAAAATTTTCCCATCCCTAATATTCATAAATGGATTGTCAGCCAATATAGTATTGCTAGTTGTAAGTATAGCATTGACCTCTGCTCTTTTGCTTTGAACAACGTTCCTAGAAGCTTCAGATGTAATCCACTTGCTTTCTCTCTTTTGATTAGCAATTTTTCCATCAATCGATACTCCAAATTTTAATCTCATATAAGGTTTCTCACTTGAATACTTATAGAAAAATGACTTATTTAATTCTTTTGCTTCAGATTCTCTGACACCAGTCTTCACATCAATCCCATTATCCCTGAGTTTAGTTATACTTTTTTCATTAACTAAAGGATTAGGGTCTTTAGTTGCAATGACAACCCTTGATATCTTACTTTCTATGATTGCATCTACACATGGCGGTGTATTACCGTGGTGATGACATGGCTCAAGGGTCACATACATAGTTGAGCCTATTAGAGATTGTGTAGATTTGTCAATAGCCTCGCGCTCCGCGTGTTTTCCTCTAAATCTTTTATGGAAACCTTTGCTTATGATCTTATTATCTTTTACTATCACTGCACCAACCAGTGGATTGGGATGTGTCCTGTATTTACCTTTTTTCGCTAACTCAATAGCAATATCCATATATTTGTTGTCTAAATCTTTACTCATCAATTTCAATTTTTTTCTGATTCTTTAACATACTTGGAGATGGTTGTTTCTCTATATTTTCAATTATGCTTTTAAATGAATTCACATCGTTGAATCTTAAGTATACAGATGCAAATCTTAAATAAGCAACTTGATCAATCAGTATTAGCTCCCTCATTATAGTCTCTCCAATAACTGATGATGGAATTTCTTTATTTGGATACTGTGAGCATTTAGTTAAAACCTTCTGTGCAAGCTCATCTATCTCGTCACTTGAAATTTTCCTTTTTTCGAATGCTCTATTAATGCCTCTTCGAATCTTAGTCTCATTAAAAATTTCACTAGATTCATCAGACTTTATTACTCTGGGATAGTTAAGTTCAGACGTTTCTAACGTATTAAATCTTGCTTTACAAGACAGACATTCCCTTCTCCGTTTAATAGAGTAGGAGTCTTCATTGAATCTTGAATCAATGACTTTTGTCTCTGCTGAACCACAAAATGGACAGCGCATAGGTCTTCTCTTAAGCTACTGCTTGTTTACTAGATGAATAGATAGGGAATT
>MDTE01020869.1_pt1 | contig 11127 bp, 14 predicted proteins | sample 811231 | NCBI WGS metagenome assembly MDTE01 (sample SAMN05326651, study PRJNA326480) | marine metagenome | isolation source: seawater | place: Indian Ocean: Red Sea | collected 2010 | reverse complement strand
TATGGATGAAACTGATCTAGAAAAACTAGATGGTATAACAAACGGTACTGCTGCTGCAAACAAGGCATTAGTTCTCGGTGCAAGTGGTGAAATAGCAACAATTACAACTGCAACTATCACAAATTTATCAACTACTACATTAACTGGTGGGGCAATTACTTCGTCTAACTTTGCTGCCGTCACTACTTTATTAATTAAAGATTCTGCTGGCACAACATTAAAAACTATTCGTAGTCCTAGTTCATAAGGAGTTATAAATAATATTATGACCGTTCGATTTTCTTTATATAATGATGGTTCTAACAATCTGCAGCAGTTTACTGCAGCACAGAATACTACAAATCAATCACAAGCAATTTATCAATATAGTACTGCACCTTCGGTTACTTTAACTGTGGGTTCTGGTTCTAATACAGGTACAAGGACTGATACAAGATTACAAGCAGGTGCTGGTACGACTCATGTTTCATCTTTTCAAACGCCTGCAAGTACGAGTGTTGTAAGTGTAAACTACACAAACATAGGACAAAATATTAGTTCACCTAGTGATACATCAGATACAGATAATGTTGCTTATCCTGTTTACTATGATGGTTCAGATGTTGTATCAATGTCTAAAACGGATTTTAGAGATACATTTATTACACCTGCAATAGCAACTATGGTACAAACAACTTCAACTGGTGCAGATCAAGCAGGTACTTATACGATTGGCACTTCAACTAGTTTAGCAAATCATACTAATATTTCAAGTACTGCTGTATTCGCAAACACAACAGCAAATACTGGTGCTTACTCATCTTCAAGTTTATTTGAAACTCAAGACCAACCAACAACAATCACAAACTTTTATTTACATAGAAGAAATGGTGTTGATAATATTGGTTCTTGTACTGTTCCTATGTTTGCTGATACAAGTGGTAATTTAGAAACTTATACAAATGCCGAGTGGCAAACACTATTGAAAAATGAAATATTATATTGTGCTGTGAATACTGCAAATTTTAAAATTAGATATGCAACCGATACAACTGCTACATATGCTAGAGGTTCTGGTATGGCAGATACAAGATTTAATTCACAGACATTGGCACAACAACAAATAAATACAGATGATTATAGATCACAATTCTTCCCATCTGGTTCAACAACAACTATAAATACTTACTATCTAAGACCATATTTAGCAAGTTAAAGGAATTATATGATAGACCCAAAACAAATATACACTGCTCACTACATAGATAACGAGCAAAAAACTGTGGAAGTTCTACTAGGAACAGACGAACCTGGTGTTTTTGACTCTATGGTTATACCATACGATCCTACTACGGATAATATGAAAGCAGTTCTTGGTGTCATTAATGATGAACAATTAATGGAAAACACCTATGTAAAAAGAAAAGCAGAACAACAAGCGATGATTGATGTTGCTGTTGCTGTCGCTAAAGGTGAGGGTGTAGACCTTGATCCTGTATTACTAGAGAGTGATAGTGGTTACTGGCCGAAGTTTGTATCTGCCTTATTTACTGATCTTGAAAATGAAGATCATTTATTTGCATTAAAATTAGCATTATTTGAAAATGAAAAAATTAGAGATTCAGAAAATACAGATTTAAAGGCAGAATTAAGACAAGGTAAAACTAAGGTTGAAGTTTTGCAGGCAGCATTAAAAATTAGTGCGGAATAAGATACTCTGACCACCAACCAGTCCAACCTTTTTCCATTAGATGATGATATTGACCTAAGGTTACAATACCATAAGGAGATTTCTCATATAGATAATACTTAATTGAAGGACATACTTTACCATATGTCTCATAATGAAGTTTTGGATTATCTTCAAACTCTCTATAATAAAACTCATCACTACCTTTATTGTATTTTTTCATATAAAAATCAGGATCATAACCAAAAGTATCCCATATTTCTGAAGCGTCACCAGTCCATGAAACGATTGATGAATTTAAAGGTGTGTGAGCGTGTTCTCGCCACCAACCATCGTGTAATAGTGTAAAGTTTTTTCTTACTAGATTAGGTAGTTTATTGTGTATAATGACATCTAAATCAAAGTACAAATTTTCACCATCTCTAAATTTATCATACATCTGAAGTTTATTATACCAGTTACCATATAGATCCTCTTCTATCACTTCAAAACTATCATACTCTATACCCGAATATGTGTCTATCATATGTTTTAGATTGTCAACATGCCAATCTGTAAACTTCTCACCAAATCTGCAACAAATTATTCTCAATTTTGCCACCATTCGTTGTTTATCATTTTATTACAAGATACATTAGTATCTAAAGAATGTTGACAATAATCTACACAGGTCTCAGGAACATTATCAAGACTATCTTTTTCTAATTTAAGAAAGAAACTTTTCCATTCATCACTATTCACAATTTCCTCTATATCAATATTATTATCTATATGTAATTTATCAGAAAATAATTTACCTAAATGTTTATCATCCATATCTGTATTTACCCAACAACAAGGTAATATATGACCTGTTGGTGAATATGATAAATCTCTATCAGATAACAAGCACTTTGGTTTAAGACCATTTTTAAATCTTGTTTCTTCGTCTGTTATAGTCCAACCCATTGACCCTTTTTTATTTTTATTATTCATTTCAACATTTTTTATCTCAGGATCTATATATTGTCTAAATGACTCAAGAAACATAATTTCTAATTTATGAAAGTTAGCGATTTTCTTTGCCTCTTCAACATTATGTATATTATAATTAAAAAGTATATACTGCCATAAAACAGTTAATCCTGAGTATTTAGCACTTAACATAATATTAAATAATTTAACACCGTCTTGATTTTTTCTATACTTATGACTTTCTTCAGGTAGTCCATCTATACCAAATACCCAATAAGCATTTTTATTAGCAGCAAATGCCTCTTCATACCATTTTATAGGTTTATGTGAGGCAGCACAACTAACCTCAACAGGTTTATTTCTATATTTACATATTTTTAGAAACTCAATAAAGTTTTTATTAAATATAGGATCTGACCAAGTGCCACAAAATCCTACTTCATCAAAATAATTTACTATTTTTTTAAATTGTTCTATTGTTAAATCTTTACCTGGTATTCTCCAACCATTTGCTTTCCACTTTGTTCTAACACAACCAGAACATTGTAAAGTACACTTAGTTCCTGCGTCTATATTTATTTTTCTTTTATTGAAAGGTATCATTTTGGGAAAACTTTGATAATAAGGCAATAAAGTTTTATTGAAAGACATTATTTTATTTCAATTAGATTAACCCAATTAGGTCTATGCGAATTAATTTTTATCTCTGATTTTTCTGGTATATCGTGTATGTTGCCGTATGGATCTTCTATTTTTTGACCTGCTGTTTCTTTAATATCAACTATCTTTATTTTTCTCATAGGCGTATTCATTCTAGGATGTATGTCCATATCTTCAGTTGTAAGTTTACTACCGTTGCCTGCCCCTAATGCGAGTTCAGTATCTTCAGACTCCCATCTAGGCATACCTTCTTTAGGTAATCCTATACCTATACCATATGCAATTTTCTTTTTGCCTTGTATCACATCTTCATATATGCCTAATCTTTTTTCCCAATACTCATCACCGTTTATATCACCGTGACTCTTATTACAACCTGTAGCATATCCTAGTTTTTGTGCCGCTCTCATAACTAATCCCATCGCAATACCTATACTAACATAAGCATTTTCCCAACGAGAGTGATCTTTATTAGATTTAGGAGTTCCGTCAGCGTGGCAGTTAAAATTTGTTTCTGGTTCTTTTGCAACAAATAAGATATACAAAGGGGCATTTGCTTGTGAGTTTCTCCAGGTAGAAGGCGGAACTCTAGTGTGTGTTGTTCCCCAAGTGTATTTAGAAATTTCTGATATAACTTTTCTATCATAACTCCAATACACATCAAAATATCCTTCGTGTTGTTTTGATGGTGAATTAGTAGCAATCCATAATAGATAATCTACAACATCATCCCAAGAATGATAATTTTTAGTCTTTTCATAATCCCAGTTTCTTTGACATTTTTGCATATCTCTAAAAATATCTTTCTCGTTATCCCAATCATAAAAAGATCGTTTTAATAATTCTTCTCTTTCGTGTCTATTCATGCCAGTTATCCTTTATAAACTTCTCATTATATTTATGAATTGTTTTACCAGGTCCTGTAAAGTGTACAACTTTTATCATATCATTAGGTTTATCTAATATCATATACTCTGTATTAAATCTTCTAGTATATTCTTTATGTAATACTATCATCTCTTTTTTATTATCTGTATATTTACACAACCATTCAGGTGGTGTTGTGGTTATCTTCATATTCTTAGAATGTAGTTTCATATTAACATAATTCTGTTCACCATAATATTTAAAATGCACATCTTTATTTCTAAAGTAATACAACTGCCAATACTCAGGATTTTCTGCAAAGTCATCCCATACATAATTAAGACTGCCTGACTTAAATTTATAGAACCCACCATTGATACCTATTAGTGATTTCCACCAGATACCATAGGTTACTAACTCATTATAATCAACAGGATGTCCTATGAGATCATCTATATTATTTGTTATAACTTGATCTATATCCATTATGATAATTTCATCACCAGGTTTTTGATAACCAAATTGCGAACTAAAAAACTTTAGTTTATGCCAGTGTAATTTTATATCACTATGTTTATTATAAGGCAATACAACATCTGCCTCAACATTAGGATTATCACTTAGACAAATAAACTCAAACGGTATACTAGTATTTCTTTTTAGACTTCTATATAATTTTGATACATAGTCTGGCGTATATAAACCTTCAAAATATACAGTACATATTTTAATCATATCGTTCCCAAACTTTATCAAAATCTTTACAAATAGCGTGTACAAATCTTGTCTCTCTAGGTATATAACCTTGTTTATCAAAGAAATAATGCCACTTATCGTCTAACCATTGTATATTAATATTATTAATTTCTCTCTTATATGAAAATATTGTTTCATTGTCATATCTAAACATATCAATAATATTCTGTGGGTACAGGTCATTCTCTTCAGTTCTTAATTTTGTCATTAAATCTATTGTATCTTTAAATTTACCAAAGTAATCTAAACTTATCACATCTTCTTTTCTTGCACCTATAATACCTGTATTAATAACATCATTTCTAGGATTATAACTGCCGTCTATTAACATCGCCTGACAATTAAAATATTTTGCTGACGGACTTCTTATACTATGACTTACATTTCTATTTCTTATAACCTGTTTATTGTTATTATAAACACAAATACCCTTAGACAGATCCCAAACATCAAAAAATACTTCATCTGTCAATGGTACTACATCAAAATCTAGATAAAGTATCTCGTCATACTTTCTTGCTAAGTCTGTAAGTAAATGTATTTTATAAAAATTAATTACTTCGTATTCTGTAAGTTCAGGAAAATCTAATAAAAAGTTTCTTTTAAATTGCCTATATTGTTCATCATCTGTAAACATTATAAATTCTGATTCACAATACTCAGCATATGTTAGTTTACATTCAACTAATTTATCGTAATGTTTTTCAAAAGCATTAATGGTTACATTTGCTTTATCAACTGTATCGTGTTGATTTTTAGAATTGCCGAAATGTTCTTTAGGAGGAACATTTACATATACACTATAAATTACTCTTTTCATACTGTCCTATTAGTGTAAATCTAGTACCTCTATCATCTTTAATACTATCTTCAATTATTATTTTAGTATTAACTGGCATTTGTTTTTCAAACTCCTCAATATCATTGACACAATTTATATGTGTAGGTATATCAAACATATCATTTGACTGAAAGGCAAAATATGCATTAGAATATAACTCTAACTCTTTCATAGGTCTCATATGTTCGCAAGAGGTATTAATAATTAAATCGGCATTTTCAACTCTACTTTTATGTTTGTCTAAATTAAAAACATCTGCTGTAATATAATCGACATTAGTATAATGATTAAATAATCTATTCTTAGCAATTTTAACTACATTATCATCAATATCAATCAATGTTATCTCTTTTACATTTCTAAATGCGGGTATTAAAATACTACCATACCATCCACCTAAAATTACTATTTCTGATTTATCATCAAGAATACCTAAATTATTAATGTGAGTTATTAAGTTTTCTTTAGATTTAAACTGATTGGGACTAAAAGAGTCTAATAGATCAGTATTATTTCTAGACTCTGCCATAATATTTTTAAATAATTGTAAATCTATAACCATCTAACTACCTCATTCATTTCAGGTTTAATATCTTCGTGGGACACACCATCATCTTCTAAATCTTCTTTTCTATATCTCTCAGCATATCCTACACTCATCATTAATATAGGTTCTTGAGTAACCCAAAATAATCCGTGATCTTGCCACACTTTTTTATCTCTAACAAAACAAGAATTATAAGACATATCTAAACCGTTTTCTAAAAGATAAACAGTCAAGTTAGCGGCAAATAATCCTACTTCTACATTGGTAGAACCTGATATAAATTGTACATATTCATCATACATCTGATCCGCAAAATGTCCTTTTTTAATTTGTCTTTCATAAAAAGGATTTGCTTTTTTACAAACTCTACCGTGAAAAACTATTAGATAAGGATTATACTTTATATGTTCATAATAAGGATTAGGTACACCGTCTTGAGTTTTTGTTGCAAGTCCTTTATCAACTGCTCTTTCTTCAGCAGCAAGATGACTATTCGTTGCAAACTTCCATAATATCTCTTTTTCTTTTTTCATATCAGGATTGTAAATATCAATTTGATATGCCATCATATTATTTTTAGAGGGTGTCGTTTTCCATGCTTTCCACAATGCATTATTAATTAGTTCTTTGTCAGGCACTAAGTCTTTATATTTTCTGACATGGTTTCTTTTTAATTCTAATAAATCAAAAGTATTCATACCCATTCAATCATATCCTTATACTCAGGTTTTATATCTTCGTGTGTACGACCTCTATCTTTTAGATCTTCATATCTATATCGTTCTGCATATCCTATTGATAATAATATTATTGGTCTATATTTGATATGATCTAATCCTTCTTCTTGCCATTTTTCAACTTGTCGGTGAAAACAAGATGTATAAGAGATATCAATTTTTTCTTCTAGTAAGTAATTTGTCAAGACTTGTATAAACATACCTGCCTCAACTGCTGATGTATCAATAAATCTATCAACATACTCAGGCCACGCTTGATCGAAAAACATACCTTTTTTAACCTGTTCTTGATAAAATTTATTGGGTTCTCTAGGTTGACAATGAATACAAACTAAGTAAGGGTTATATTTTATATGTTCATAGTAAGGGTTGGGTGTACCATCTTCAGTTCTTGTTGCAAATCCTTTTTCAACTGCTATCTGTTCTGCTTTAACATGGTTTTTATAAACCATATTCCATACTTTTTCTTTCTCTTCTTTTTTATCAGGACCATATACAAATACTTTATAAGGCATAGCGTTATTTTTAGACGGTGTAGTTTTCCAAGTTTTCCACAACACCTTTTCTATTATCTCTTTAGGCGGTATTTTATCACTATACTTCTTTACATGGTGTCTAGTTTCTAGTAAATCAAATGTATTCATTTTCTTATTATCCAATCATTAATTATTAACAAGTCTAATGCAGTATTATCAAATGTTCTAATTGCGTGTTCTGGTTTCTCAACGATAGGTTCTCTACAATTAAAACTTGTATTTAATAACATAGGTATACCTGTAATCTTATAGAATTCGTTTATGATCTTGTAAAATCTAAGATTAAATTCTTTGTTAACAGTTTGTATTCTTGCTGTATTATCTATGTGTGTAATACCAGGTACTTTATCACTTTTCACTTTACATATTCTTGACATATAAGGACTAGGTAATCTTGTATCAAAATATTCTTGATAGTGTTCTTCTAATACTGCTGGTGCAAATGGTCTAAAATCTTCTCTAAGTTTTATTGTTCGATTTATAATATCTTTAATATTAGGGTTTCTAGGATCTGCTAAAATACTTCTATTACCTAATGCACGATTACCACTTTCTGACTTACCTTGAAACCAACCTACTATTGCACCGTCTGCTATTGCTTGTGCTACATACTTATAATCAAACTTTTCAGTACCTTTATATTCATACGCTTTACCAGCAAAAGTTTCTGACTTATGTATTTTCTTTTTATTCTGAGTATATACACAATGTTGATAAGTACCGATTGCCTGACCTTCATCACCTACTGCAGGTGGTATAAATACATTTTCATAATGTTTTGTAAACTCTTCGTTCATATATCCGTTATATGCAACACCACCAGCGATACATAAGTTATCACAACTTTTTAAAGGATATACATATTTCTTTATTTTATCAATAGTAAACTTTTGTAGAGTAAACGCTAAGTCATCTATATTATCTAACTTAATATGTTCAAAATGTTTTTGTTTCTTCTCAGTAATAGGTCCCTCAAGTATCGTTTCAAATGTTTGATAATAGTATTCACTATATTTACCGTAACCTACTTTACCCATTAGTTTACTTGCACCTAATGTGCCGAAACCTGTTAGACCAGACATATGATTCCACAACCAACCTATTGGCAGTTTATCTGATAAATCAATTAAGTTTTGATCTTTGTCAAAAAATACACATCTATATTTTGAACCTATGCCATCAATCGCTAATATATCTGACTGTTTAAAACCAGAGTTCATAAATGCATATGTAGCGTGTGATTGATGATGGTCTATGTAATAGATTTTATCTTTATGGTAGTAGTCAAATAATTTTTCAGGTTCATAACTAAGTATTTCTTCGTGACCTTTTAAAATTGTCTTAAATAAATGATTCATAGATTTTCTTATACCACCATAAGTATAAGTAAATGCTAGTATGTCGCCCTTATTTACAAGACTATACTCATTCATTATATCATTCGGATCGTTAAAAAATGTTTTTATAAATTTGTCATTTAAACGATAGTCACCTGGATTAAGTATGTCTGATTGATGATTGTATGCCTCAGCATGATAAGGTAGATTATGTTTAAACCTACTTATTCTTTCTTGTTGTCTATGATATCTACCGTCATAGGTATTATGATCGTGTAGATTTAATGCAACTGCAAAAACTTTTTTAGGCATTATTTACCTCTCTTATCGCCCAGTCTCGTTCACAACACCACCAACACTTTCTATCTGTATCATCACAAACACCAAATGCTACACACGAATCTGTCATATTCAATAAATCTTCTTTGTCAAAATCTTTATAACATTGTATTACAAATCGTTTATCAATAACACTAAAAGGTCCACCATCTAAAACTTCGTCATATAGATCATATCCTTCAACTCTCTTTATATTTTGACCATGCCCACTTGCCATATTATCAAAAGTATTAAACTTTTTTTGATCTTCAATAGGCGCACCCTTTGTAATTCCAGAAAGTATTATATCACATAAACCATAATCTAGTGCTATGTCTTTTAATGGTCTTATATAATCGTGTTTTACTGGTTGACAATCATCATTAGAAAATACTGTTGATAACGGCCATCTAATTTCAACATCTTTAAAATCATTTCTTATGTATTCTATAATTTTAGGAAGTTTATTAGAGTCACCTGGCGCCCCAAGATCAAACCCATTGACAGGTTGTATTATTACATCAGGTACAAACTTTGCGAGTAAATAACATAACATAGTACTATCAGCACCGCCAGACATTGAAAGTCCTACAACTTTACCACTAAAAGGTAGTTCAACCCTACCAAATTTATTGCTGTAATAATTTTGCATATTTTCTCATAGGGAAATGACCTTTAGGTTCTACCCATTCAGTACAAGTCTTACAATAATTCTCATACTTAAATAATCTAAAGTTCATCATTTTATTTATGTTATCTTGATTTAATTCAAAAGTTCTAGAAAGTTCTGTATTATTGGCAAACTTTTTACTACAATGTACAATGTGTCTTTTCTCAAAATCAATTACAGGTACCATAGGAAAAGCGGCACACATTTTCCTATCTATCTCTGCTGCCTGTATGACATCCGTAAACTCAGGTGATCTACCATTAAATGCTTTCCACATAGTATTCTTATGATCTAATTTTTTAACTACCTCAGGATGATTATCTTTGTATTTAAAAAAGTTAGGTGTCTTAACAACAACATTATAATTGTTATAGTTATTTTCAGGCACATAATCAAAGTTGCCTAATTTCTTTACTTCATTTTCATACCAATCAAGTATATTATGTTCAACATAAAGTATATCTTTATCTTCTAGAATATGTGGATACCTTTTACGAATAAACGAATTAGATAATACTGAACATACAAAATTAGGATATTTCTTAATCTCATTTATAACATCATCTAAGTTTTTAATTAGACCAGGTTCACCACCTAATAAATTAACTCTAACTTTATATTCTTTTAGATATTCTAGTGTTTGTCTTAAAAAGTCCATATCTACTGTTAGATTTCTCATCTCTAGAGTATAACTTGTACAGTAATGGCAATTTTTATTACAAGACATTGATAAGAAAAAATCAATCGCTAGATAATTTTCTTGTATTTCAGTTAAACTTTTCATAATAAAATTTATTAAATGCTATCTTTATTTTCTCAGGAGATTCAAAAGATACATCTTCAATATATTCTGGCGTCTCATAAATTTTCTCTATAATATAATCATAGATATCTTCAGTCTCTTTGTTTATTAGTTTAATATCAAATATATCTTCACCAATTAATCTTTTTACACTATCAATTAAATGACGACCTTTTTTAAAATCTTCTAAATCACTCATACGGTTGCCATTATAATATTACAAGTATTCTCTATTTCTTCATCTGTTAAGAACGGATCAATAGGTAGTGTGAGTATTGTATCGCAAACTGTTTGTGTATTTGTGATATCGTCTTTTCTATGTTCTATATTTTTATACATAGGTAATTCAGAGATAGGAGTATCATAGTGAATATTTGCTTTTAATCTGTCTTTTAATTTATCTCTAGTTTGTTTATCTTTCAATCTTATTGTA